>Ga0102590_1003010_pt1 | contig 18111 bp, 12 predicted proteins | sample AraplaMF_Col_mMF_FD_76859 | JGI IMG/M metagenome (GOLD analysis project Ga0102590, IMG submission 76859) | Arabidopsis root microbial communities from the University of North Carolina, USA - plate scrape MF_Col_mMF | ecosystem: Host-associated > Plants > Roots > Endosphere | place: USA...
ATTGCTGCGGCGGCAAGCAAGATCCGCGGCAGCCGTTGTCGCGCAGCCGCATCGACCGAGAAGCCGAATTCACGCGCGCCCTTGCGGAGCAGCGAAAGCGCGCTGCTCCAGGCACCGGCCGCGATGCCGGCGGCGATCCCGCTCGCACCGAAATAGTGACCAAGCAGGATCGCGAGCGCGATCGTGACCACGAATCCTTTCATCGTTGCCAGCAGCGGCGTCATCGTGTCGCTGCGGGCATAGAAAGCAGGCGACAGCGCCTTGATCAGCACATGGGCCGGCAGCCCCAACGCCAGCCACATCAGCGCATGTGCGGTCGCGGTACTGTCTGCCGCGCCAAAGGCGCCATGCTCGAACAAGAGCCGCACGATCGGTTCGGCCAGCACGATCAGGCCGAGCGTGGCGGGCAGCGCCAGCCCGGCCGCGAGTTCCAGCGCACGCGATTCCGCATGCGCCGCCGCGTCGCGGTCTCCGAGACTCACCGCGCGCGTCAGTTCTGGCACCAGCACCGTACCCATGGCGACGCCGACGATGCCGAGCGGCAGCTCGATCAGTCGATTGGCGAAGTAGAGCCACGAGACGGCGGACGGCGTGGCGGAGGCGATGATCGCGCCGGCCACCATCAGCCATTGCGGACCGGAGCTCGCGATCATGCCGGGGATGGCCTTGGCGAAGAAGTCGCGCATCTCCTTGTCGAAGCTCATGCGCAGCGGCGTCGCGAGGCGCCCGCTCCGCTGCGACAACAGCATCGCGAGTTGCAGCAGGCCGGCGGCGCCGACGGTGGCCGCCAGCATCCACGCAGCGAAGGGTGCATCGGCGTGCCCGACGAGCAGCAGCGCGATCGCGGCAATCAGCGCGATGTTGAACAGCAGCGGCGAGAAGGCCGTGAGGGCAAATCGCCCTTGCGCGTTGAGCAGTCCCATCAGCACCGTGACGGGACCGGCGAAAGCAAGATAGGGCAGCATCAGCCGGGCGTTCGCGACGGCGAGATCGAGCGTGCTGCTGCCGATGAATCCCGGCGCAATGATCGTGATGATCAGCGGCATCAGAAGCGCAATGACGATCGAGATCGCGATCAGGGCCGCGCTGACCGTGCCGAGCACGCGTCCCGCGAAGGCGGAGGCGGCATGCTCGCCGTGGCGGTCACGGACGCGCAGCCAGGCCGGGATCAGCGCCGCATTCAGGGCCCCTTCGCTGAGCAGGCGGCGGACCACATTGACGAGCTGGAATGCGGCCAGAAACGCATCGGCCACCGCGCCGGTGCCGAGCAGCGCCGCGATCAGGGAATCGCGCGCAAAGCCGAGCAGCCGCGAGGCCAGTGTTCCCGTCGAGACGGTCAGGAAGGAGCGGATCATCGGGCTCGTTATAATACCGTTGCTTGCCCGCCCGGGGCCGGTCGTGATAGGCCGCGAGCCAGATTTCAGGCCGACAGGAAGCGGATTTCCTCAGGGATCGCAATCCGGCAACAGGATCAAGGTGAATGGCTGACGTGAAATACGACGTTCTCGGGATCGGCAATGCGCTGTTCGACGTGCTGGTCAGGACCGATGAAGCCTTTTTGGCCAAGCACGGCATGACCAAGGGCAGCATGTCCCTGATCGACGAGGCGCGGGCCGCCGCCATCTACCAGGACATGGGTCCGGCGACGGAAGTTTCGGGCGGCTCGGCCGCCAACACCATCGTCGGCATCGCGAGCCTTGGGGCGCGGGCCGCCTATGTGGGCAAGGTCAAGGACGACCAGATCGGCGGTCTCTATGTCCACGACATCCGCGCCGCCGGCGTCGCCTTCAACACGCCCGCCGCGAAGGATGGCGCCGCCACCGGCTGCTCCTACATCCTGGTCACGCCCGACGGCGAGCGCACCATGAATACCTATCTCGGCGCCGCGCAGGATTTGTCGCCCGCCGACATCGACCCCGCCGAGATCGCAAGCGCGGGGATCGTCTATCTCGAGGGTTATCTCTGGGATCCCAAGGACGCCAAGGACGCCTTCCTCAAGGCGGCCAAGATCGCGCATGATGCCAAGCGCAAGGTGGCGCTGACGCTGTCGGATTCCTTCTGCGTCGATCGCTATCGCGACGAGTTCCGGTCGCTGATGCGCAATGGCACCGTCGACATCGTCTTCGCCAATGAGTCCGAGCTGCATTCGCTCTACATGACCTCGGACTTCGACACCGCGCTGAAGCAGCTGCGCAACGACGTCAATCTCGGCGTGGTCACCCGCAGCGAGAAGGGCTGCATGGTGGTGTCCTCCGAAGACGCCGTCGCCGCGCCTGCGGCCCCGATCGCCAAGCTGGTCGACACCACCGGTGCCGGCGACCTCTTCGCCGCGGGCTTCCTGTTTGGCTTGGCGCGCAACCTTGCCTACAAGCAGTGCGGCGAGCTCGGCGCGCTGGCGGCGGCCGAAGTGATCCAGCACATCGGGGCAAGGCCGCAGGTGTCGCTGAAGGAATTGGCCCAGCAGCGCGGGCTGACGGCTTAAGGCTCTCTCTCCGCCGTCATTGCGAGCGAAGCGAAGCAATCCGGTCCGTTTCCGCAGAGGGATTCTGGTTTGCCCGCCGCAAGGGCCCCTCGCAATGACGGTGAGACTCACGCAGTCTTCGCAGCCTTCAATCCCAGCCGCTGCTCCACCGCATCCCGCATCACGAATTTCTGGATCTTGCCGGTCACGGTCATCGGAAACTCCTCGACGAATTCCACATAGCGCGGGATCTTGTTGTGAGCGATCTGGCCGTCGCAGAAAGCGCGGACCTCCTCGGCGGTCAGCGTCTCGCCCGGCCTGACGCGAATCCAGGCGCATAGTTCTTCGCCATAGCGGGTGTCCGCCACGCCGAAAATCTGCACGTCCTGGATTTTGGGGTGACGGTACAGAAATTCCTCGATCTCGCGCGGATAGAGGTTCTCGCCGCCGCGGATCACCAGATCCTTGATGCGGCCGACGATGTTGCAGTAGCCCGCATCGTCGATGGTGGCGAGATCGCCGGTGTGCATCCAGCCATTGGCATCCAGCACGTCCCCGGTCTTTTCCTCGTCCTCCCAATAGCCCAGCATGACGCTGTAGCCGCGGGTGCAAAGCTCGCCGCGTTCGCCCCGCTTGACGATCCTGCCTTCGAGATCGACGATCTTGACTTCGACATGCGGGTGAATGCGCCCCACCGTGGAAACGCGCCGCTCGAGCGGATCGTCGGTCGCGCTCTGGAAGCTGACCGGGCTGGTTTCGGTCATGCCATAGGCGATGGTGACCTCGCGCATGTTCATCTCGGTGTTGACGCGCTTCATCACCTCGATCGGGCAGGGGGCGCCGGCCATGATGCCGGTGCGCAGCGATTTCAGGTCGAAATTTTTGAACTCGGGATGATCGAGCTCGGCGATGAACATGGTCGGCACGCCGTACAGCGCCGTGCACTTCTCCTGCTCGATTGCGCGCAACGTCGCCAGCGGATCGAAACCCTCGCCGGGATAGACCATGGTGGTGCCGAGCGTGACGGAGGCGAGGTTGCCCATCACCATGCCGAAACAGTGATAGAGCGGGACAGGGATGCAGATGCGATCGGCTTCCGTCAGTCGCATCGCGCGACCGGTGAAATAGCCGTTGTTGAGGATGTTGTGGTGCGTCAGCGTCACGCCCTTCGGCGATCCAGTCGTGCCGCTGGTGAACTGGATGTTGACGGGATCGTCGAACTGCAGAGCGGCGCCGAGTGCGGCAAGCCGTTCGCGATGTCCGGCCCCGCCCATGCGCGCGACGTCCTCGAAGGGAATCGTGCCTGACGCCGCCGGGCCGCCGATCTGGATCACCATCCGCAAGGCCGGCAGTCGCGCTGCCTGCAACTGCCCGGGCTTTGCCCGCGCCAGCTCCGGCAGCAGCGTATGGAGCATTTCCATGTAATTGCTGGTCTTGAACGCCGTCGCGGTGACGATCGCGGCGCAGCCGACTTTCTTCAGCGCGAACTCCAGCTCGCTAAGCCGATAAGCGGGATTGATCGTGACCAGGATCAGGCCGGCCTTGGCGGCGGCGAACTGGGTGAGCGTCCATTCCGGCCGGTTCAGCGACCAGATGCCGATCCGCTCTCCGCGTTCAAGACCGAGCGCGAGAAGGCCGGCGGCGAGCGCGTCGACCCGCTCGGCGAATTCACCCCAGGTCCATCGCACGCCGTGGCTGGGCGAGACCAGCGCCTCGCGATGTCCCCAGCGCCGCACCGCGTGGTCGAGGCTGCGACCGATGGTGTCGCCGAGCAGCGGCGTGTCCGAGATGCCGCAAACGTAACTGTCGCTCTTGTCCGCCAAATCGAAATCCTCTCCCCAAAGATCGTCGGCACATTCCCTCCGTCGTAATGCCCGGGCTTGACCCGGGCATCCACGTCTTTCTGCGCAGATTGTCGATCTGCGTCAAATTGACGAACGTGGATGGCCGGGACAAGCCCGGCCATGACGCATGGTGAAAGCGGTGCTCGTTACGCCGCCCTCTGCCCGCTCCCCGCATCGAGCCCGGCATAAACCCCGCGCTCGAAGCCTGCGAACGTCTCCAGGCACTTGGCATCGGCGAACGGCAGCAACTGCATCAGGATCACGCCAGTGACATCGCGCGACGGGTCGATCCAGAAATAGGTGTTGGCGAGGCCCGCCCAGGCGAGGCTGCCTGCGCTGCGGCCCTCCGCGGTCTTGGCGGTGTTAATCATGAAGCTGAGGCCCCACTTCTTGACCTGCTCCGGATAGAGGTCGACGTCGTTGGTGTACATCGGCGCCGCCGTCATCAGCCTGGTCATGTTGAGATCGCCGATGTGGTTCTGTCCCATCGTCGCGACGGTCTCGGCCTTGAGCACCTGGTTGCCGTTGCCGCGGCCTTTGTTCAGGATCATCTGGGTGAACCTGATGTAGTCGGCCGCTGTCGCATAGAGGCCGCCGCCACCCATGTGGAATTCCGGCTCCTGCTCGAGTTCGAACGGGATCGCGGCGAGCTGTCCGTCCTCGCCGCGCGCATGCATGCCGACCAGGCGCTTGCGCATCGTGTCGGTGATCTTGAAGCCGGTGTCGGACATTCCGAGTGGAGCAAAAAGGTTGTCGCGCAAATAGGCATCCAGCCGCTTGCCGCTGACGGCTTCCACGGCCTTGCCGACGAAATCGATGTTGGTGCCGTATTCCCAGCGTGTGCCGGGATCGGTCATGACAGGCGTCTTCAGCGCCGCGTTCTGGCAGGTGGTGATGGCGGGGGTGCCCGTCTTTTCCAGATGGATCGCAAGATCGCCGTTCCACATGTTGTAGGCGAAGCCGGCGGTGTGGGTCATGAGCTGGCGCAGCGTGATCGGTCCCTTCGCCGGTCGCAGCCTCGGCTCACCGCTGGAATCGAAGCCTTCGAGCACCTGCGGCTTGGCGAGATCGGGCAACACCTCGCCGATCGGCGCATCCAGCGACAACTTGCCCTGCTCGACCAGCTGCATCGCGCCCGCCGATGTCACCGCCTTCGTCATCGAGGCGATCCAGAACACGCTATCCGCCGTCATCGCATCGGGCTTGGACAGATCGCGCTTGCCGAAGGCGCCCTGATAGAGCACGTCGTTACCGCTCGCGGCGATGGCGACGACGCCGGGAATCTCCTTGGCGTCGCTCTTCTGGCGCAGAATCTCGTCGATCTCGGCTTGGCTTTGCATACGCGTTTCCTCCGGTTTGATTATTGTTGGAAGTAACCAATTGTCCTCCCGCATGCGCTGTGCGGCAAGGGCGGTTACCTGCGCGCTTCGGTCGCGATGTCGTGACTTGACGGTCCGCTCTCCAGGCAGGACGACACGATTGCAACCCGCCATCGCAATGTGCGGTGGATGGACGCACTTCACCGTGACCTCGGATGGGCCTGGGCGATATGTTTCGAGCGTTTGAATTACTTGAAACATTTTGTGCGTTGCGGCGTTTGACCTCTGGCCCAATGGGCGGCTGACGCTAGGACTTGATACAAATTTGGCGGCTTCCGATCGGCCGCGAGGGGACTCAGATGATTTCGACCTGGAGCGAATGGAAGCGCTATCCCCGTCCCGGACGGGGCGAGAACCTCGAAGCGCCGATCTCACCCGGCATTTACGAGGTCCGGATCGCCGGCACCGGCGCGCTCTATTCGTTCGGCGCGGTCGACAATCTGGCGCAAGCGCTGGCGTTGCTGCCGGTCGGCTCCAAATCCTGGTTCGGCCGCCGCGACGCCTCCGACGCGCCCGATCTCGAATACCGGACGTGCGCGACCTCCTCGAAGGCCGGCGCCAAGGCGGCCGCCGAGCGCATGATCGGCCGGCGCGAGACCTATATGAGCGGTGCGGCGTAACCCTTCCGCTCTCGCTTTAACTCCCATCAGATGTGCGTCGCGGGACGGTGCATTGCGCACCGTCTGCCCCTATATTCCGGGCCGATCCGATCGCCCTAGGGAGTAACGCCATGACACCGACCGCCGCCGCACGCGCCCCGCAAGCCACCGCCACCCTGCGCGACCGGCTGAAGGATCCTTCGCTGCTCAAGGAGGCCTGCTACATCGACGGCGCCTGGGTCGGCACGCCGGTCTTTGCCGTCAACAATCCCGCGACCGGCGTCGAGCTCGCCAAGGTCCCGCAGCTCGGTGCGGACGAAACGACCAAGGCGGTCGAAGCCGCCCAGCGCGCCTTTCCGGCCTGGGCCAAGCACACCGCCAAGCAGCGCTCCAATATACTGCGCAAATGGTTCGAGCTGATCATCGCCAATCGCGAGGACCTCGCGCTGATCCTCACCTCCGAGCAGGGCAAGCCGCTCTCGGAAGCTCTCGGCGAAGTCGATATCGGCGCCGCCTATATCGAGTTCTTCGCCGAGGAAGCCCGCCGCGTCTATGGCGAGACCATCCCGACGCAGCGGCCCGATGCGCGGCTGCTCGCGATCAAGCAGCCTATCGGTGTCTGCGGTGCGATCACGCCGTGGAATTTCCCGAACTCGATGATCACGCGGAAGGTGTCGCCGGCCCTTGCCGCCGGTTGCACCGTGGTGCTGAAGCCCGCCAACGAGACGCCGCTGTCGGCGCTGGCACTCGCCGTGCTGGCCGAGAAGGCCGGCATCCCCAAGGGCGTTCTCAACATCGTCACCGGCGACGCGCCGCCGATCGGCAAGGTGCTGTGCGAGCATCCGGCGGTGCGCTTCGTCGGCTTCACCGGCTCGACCGCGGTTGGCAAGATCCTCTACCAGCAGGCCTCCGTCGGCGTGAAGCGGCTCGGTCTCGAGCTCGGCGGCAACGCGCCGTTCGTGGTGTTCGACGATGCCGACATCGATGCCGCGGTCGAGGGCGCGATGGTCTCGAAATATCGCAACATGGGCCAGACCTGCGTCTGCGCCAATCGCATCTACGCCCAGGACAAGATCTACGACGAGTTCGTGAAGAAGCTCTCGGCCAAGGTCGCGGCGATGAAGATCGGCGACGGCACCGAAAGCGGCGTCACGCAGGGGCCGCTGATCAACCTGAAGGCGGTCGACAAGGTCGAGCGCCACATCGCCGACGCCGTGAAGCGCGGCGCCAAGATCGTCACCGGCGGCAAGCGCAGCGAGCTCGGACGCTCGTTCTTCGAGCCGACCGTGCTCGCCGACGTCAAGCCGGACTCGCTGGTCGCGCAGGAAGAAACCTTTGGCCCGCTCGCGCCCGTCATCCGCTTCAAGGACGAGGCCGATGTCGTCGCGATGTGCAACGCCTCGCCATTTGGTCTGGCCTCCTACTTCTACTCCCGCGATCTCGGCCGCGTCTGGCGCGTCGCCGAGGCACTGGAATCCGGCATGGTCGGCGTCAACACCGGCCTGATCACGACCGAAGTCGCACCCTTCGGCGGCGTCAAGGAAAGCGGCCTCGGCCGCGAAGGCTCGCGTCACGGCATGGAAGAATATGTCGAGATCAAATACGTGATGATGGCGGGGGTGTAGCCTCCCTGTCGGGACATTCCTGACGTTCGTCCGACAACCGTGCAAGTCCGATCGCAGCGCCCTGGCCGTCATCCGGCCGGGGCGCTGGTGCGTTTGCACCCGGCGTTCGCGCTGCAGGCTCCGACTTCCGGATGGAACCCGGCGCTTGGGCCTTGATGTTATTTCGTCCTTAAGGTCTTGTAATCCTATTGAATTTGCCGGCATCCGGGCTGGATTGACACGACATGTATATTGCGAAGCGTCTCATCGTGCCGATCTCGCTGGTTCTGCTCGTCGTGGGCCTCGCCGCGCTGCTCGCGGTTGTCGCCATGACCGTGTGGCTCGGCGATCGCGCCAACGAACATTTCGATGAAGTGGTCAGGTTGCGTGATGTCCGTGTCGCAGCGGTCGAGCTTCGCAGCGCGGTCCAGTCGGCGGAAGCGAGCCAGCGCGGCTTGCTGCTGACCGGCAACCAGATCTATCTTTCTCCCTACGGCGCCGCAAAGACGTCGGCCAACCGGCAGCTCGATAGCCTTAAGCGAAATCTCGGTGATGACCCGCAATTCGCCGCGGTGTTGAAGCGGCTTGATGTCCTCACCGCCGATAAATTCGCCGAGATGGACCAGACCATCGCGCTGAAGAACGACCGAAAGGACGACCAGGCCCTCGCCATCACCAACACCAATCGCGGCAAGGCGCTGATGGACGAGTTGAACCTGTTCGTCTCGGGCATCGTTCGAACCATGGACAATCGTCTCACCTCGGGCGTCGTGCAGCAAAGGGTGAACGCGACGAATTTGCGGTACGCGTCAATCGCGGCGTCGGTCCTGATTGTGCTGGTCGTCGGCGCCGTGACCGTAACGCTTCTGCGTTACACCCGGGAATTGACGCAAGCGCGCGACGAGGTTGCGGCGCTCAACGTGTCCCTGGAGGATCGGGTCAAGCACCGTACGGAAGCTCTTGCGAGGGCCAACGAGGAGATGCAGCGCTTCACACATCTCGTGTCGCACGATATCCGCGCTCCTTTGATCAGCATTGTGGGATTTTCTGAAGAGCTTGCAGAGGGCGCGAAGGATCTCGCGCAATACCTGGAGCAGCCGAGCGTTGGGGTGGCCGACCTGGATCTGCAGCATGCACGGAAGATCACCAATGAGGAGATGCCCGAAGCCATTGGCTACATCCGCACGTCGGCGTCCAAGATGGAGACACTCCTGAACGCGGTGCTCCTGCTGTCGCGGGACGGGCGCCGCGATCCAACGCCGGAGACCGTCGACCTCGAGCGGACCATTGTCTCGAGCGCCTCCGCGATCCAGCACCAGATTTCGGCGGCAGGCGGCAAGATCGATACGCAGTTTCAGGTCAAGTCGATCGTGACCGACCGGCTTTCGCTAGAGCAGGTGATCGGCAATCTCTTCGACAACGCGGTCAAATATCGCGCGAAGGAGCGGCCGCTCCAGCTCAAGGTCAGCAGCACCACGCTGCCCGGCGATCGGATCGCGATCGAGGTTGCCGATAATGGCCGCGGCATAGCTCCGCAGGATGTGGGGCGGATTTTCGAGCTGTTCCGCAGGGTCGGCAAGCTGGACCAGACCGGCGAGGGGGTCGGGCTCGCTTATGCGAAAACGGTTCTGAGAAACCTTGGGGGTGACATCACTGCGACTTCCGAACTGGATCGAGGCACGACTTTCCGGATAGTCTTGCCGCGCAAACTGGTTTTTCCCTCCGTGCCCGATAGTGTGTCCGCATGAAATCTGACAGACGGAATTGGCCTGCGGCCTTCGTTGTCTGCACGACTATTGCCTGTCATGCGGGCGCATGCGCGGAGGACGGACCGGCCGGGATCACGATCCCCCGCGTTTTTGGCCCATTCGATCGAAACGCCGCTGGTTGCAATCCTCCTCCGTCACTGAACAAGTCTCTCGCCTTCGCGCAGGACAATGACCGCGAATTCGTCAAAGGCATTGCGAGAGGCGTCGCGATGGCTGCGAAGGACCGCGGCCTGAGCTTCTCCGCTTCGGTCGCCGACAACAGCGCGGAGAAGATGATCGAACAGGTCGACGGCTTCCGGGACGCGCGAACCGGAGGACTTGTTGTCGCGCCCGTCGATCCCGCTGCGTTGGCGCCGGCCTTGCGGAGGATGATCTGGCAAGGCGCCTATGTCGGCGCTGTCGTGCCGCCGCCGGCGACGTCCCTTTTGAATGCGCCCCAATATCTCACGGGCAAGGTGCTGGGCGATGCTGCGGGCAATTACATTCGGGGCAAGCTTGGCGGCAAGGCTAACGTTGTGATCCTGACCCATGACAGCCTGCAGTTTCTGGCCCCGCGCTTTGCGGCGATGCGCGATGTGTTGAAGGACATTCCCGGCGCCGATGTCGTTGCGGACATTTCCCCTCCGACGGTGAATAAGGAGGGCGGGTATAAAATGATGCAAACGATTTTACTGGCACATCCCGACGTGGATGTTGTGCTGGGCGCCGATACGGTCGTCCTTGGGGCTCTGCAGGCAGTCAGGGAGGCTGGCAAGGAAAGGCCGGATCAGTTCTTCGGCGGTATCGATGGCGAGGTCGAAGCCGTCACTGAAATCAAGAAGGGCGGCCCTTACAAGATCAGCATCAGTCTTGCATCCTCGGTGTTCGGCTACGCCATGGGCCAGCACGCGGCCGACTGGTTGGACGGCAAGAGCATTCCGCAAGCGATGGACATTCTTCCCAGCGCGCTGACCGCAAGTAATATGCGCCAATATGAAGCGGACTTGGCGAATCCCGCGGCCGTGTTCCATGATTCCGCGCGTCGGGATGCTTACCTCAAGATGTACGGAAACATCTGCTACGACACGCGCGACCAGTACGTCAGCTTTCCGTGGTCTTCAGAAAGCAGGTAGCTTGATCACCGCCGCAACACCGCGATCGTCCGGTTCGCGAATGTCAGGCGCTCGGCCATGACCGACACGAAGTAGGTCAGCAGCTTGTGGCTGAGCGCGGGATCTTCGGCCTTGATCGCATCAAACTGGTGCGTGTTGAGCACGTAGAGCACGCTGTCGACCTCGGCCTGGATCGTCGCGCTGCGCGGCGTGTTCGAGACCAGGCCCATCTCGCCGATCGTGGTGTAGCGCCCCAAGCTGCGTACGCGCGTGGTGCGGTTGTCGTCGGCGGGCACCATGATGCCGACGCGTCCATCGAGAATGAAATGCATGGAATCGGCGGGGGCGCCGGCCTGCACGATGACATCGCCGGCTTCGACCTCGAGGCGCTGGCAGCGGCGGATCAGCTCGTCGGCATCGTCCTCGCTGCCCAGAATCGCCGTGAACCAGTCACGCAGGTTCGCCTCCTCCCGAGCCAGTTCCTGATGCTGCGCGATCAGCTCGTTCTCGCACCACTCCAGCGCACGGTCGAGCTCGGGAACAATGGTGACGCCTTCGCCGACGAAGTCGCTGGAACGCAGCACCTTCTCGGCAATGGCCGACAGATGCACCAGGATCAGCTCGACGCCGAGGTCATGCGCGCTGCGCTTGATCTGCGCAAAGCTGTAGGCCGCCGACGAGTCGACGCCGGTGACGAGCTTGAAGTCGAACAGCAGATAGCGGCACTCCGGATGTTCCTGCAGCAGCCGCTTGACGTGCTGGTAAAGCCGGTTGGCAGACCCGAAGAACAGATAGCTCTGCAGATTGAGGCCCCGGATCTTGCCGCCATGCGCGAGCAGCACGTCCTGGTCGTCGCGCGAGCGGTCGAGCGAGGAACGGTATTCCGAGCCGTCGAAACTGTACTTGATCGACTCCACGCGCGCGGCGCTGAACGCAAACGTCGCGCAGCCGATGACGACGCCGATCAGGATGCCCGGCACGAAGCCCCAGATCACGATGATGGCGATGATCGCGATCAGCGAGAGATATTCGAGCTTCGAGAGCCGCTTTCGCGATTCGATGATCCATTTGTGGAGTTGGTCGGCGCCGAGATAGAGGAGCAGGCCGCCAAGAACGAATTTCGGGATGAAGCCGAGCAGCTCGGGCGCGACCGCGAGCATCAGCAGCGACAGCGCCGCGACCGTGAGGCCAGACAGGCGTCCCCGCCCGCCGCTGCTGTAGTTGAGGAGCGACCGGCTGATCGAGCTGCAGCCGGGGTAGCCGCCCAGCAGGCCGGTCAGGATATTGGCGGCGCCGGTGACGTTCAGCTCGCGCTCCAGATTGGCCTCGCGATGCGTGGCCACCTCGATGCCGGTGGTGTTGAACAGCGTGCTGGCGGCCGTGACGAAGATGACGGCGACGACGTTGCCGATCAGGTCCGGTATGGCAAACCAGGGATAGCGGGCGAGATCGTCGGTGTGCCAGGGCAGCATGAAGGTCGCTTGCGGCGGAGGCTGAAATGTCCAGCCCAGGGCGCGTGCGTCGTCGAACGAAACACCGGTGATCCAGAATGCCAGATGCGCCGCGAGCACACCACCGACCAGGATGATCGGCAGTCCGAACGGGCTGCGCGAGCGATGCCAGGTGAGATACAGCACCAGCGCCATCGCGCAGGCAGCCCCGAGCTCCAGCAAGATGGTATGGTCGGCGAAGCGAGGCAGCGTCGCGAATTGCAACGGGTGATTGGTGATCACCCGGATCGCGCCGAGGGCGATGAGAAGTCCGGTGGCACCGAGGAAGCCGCCGACAACGGGATAGGGCACGTAGCGGATGGCGCGGCCGAGCCGCGTCAAGCCCAGCCCGCACAGCACCAATCCTGTCAGCACCGTCGACAGGCCGAGCGTGATCAGGATCGGCGAGAGCAGCGACGCCTGCAGGTTCGCCGTCTCGATGCGCTCGACCACCGAGGCCGCCAGAATTCCGGTCACCGCGGCGGTCGAGCTGTCGGGGGCGGCAATGGCAAAGGGAAGGGAGCTGCCAAGCCCGATGACGATCGCAAGGACCGCGGAGCTGACGAAGGTCGCCGTGATCCCGTAGGACAGATAGGGCGAAAGCGGTCCGGCGAAGATCAGCAGCGAATAGGACAGTCCGAAGGTGACCGTCAGGACACTGGCGGCACCTCCGCCCAATATGTCATTCAGCGCACGCTTGAGGGCCGGATTGAATCGGGGAGCCGGACTGAGAACAATTGCTGGATCGGTCACGCCGTTGCGCTCGCTCCTGAAAATTCCTCTCCGAGACGTAGACGACTACAGGCTTAGCGCAACAGGATTCTTGGAATAATGAAATATCCGACAGTTCTGCGGCGAAGACCCGCATTCACGACGTGTGAATGCTCAACCATATGGTTGAGAGAAAAGACGGAAGCACTCGGTTTCTCCCCGTCATTGCGAGCGCAGCGAAGCAATCCAGAAATGCATCCGCGGAGGGACCCTGGATTGCTCGCAATGACGGAGTGTGCGACGGCTGCCGGGCCTAGATCTTTAGCTCAGTCCCGGTCACGCGCCGGTACGCTTCCAGATATCGCTTGCTGGTGGCCTCAACCACGCTCGCGGGCAGCGGAGGCGGCGGGGCGTCGCCGTTCCAGCGGCCGGCGCGGCGCTCGACGTCGAGATAATCGCGCAGCGGCTGCTTGTCGAAGCTCGCCTGCGGCTGGCCGGGCTTGTAGGCGTCGACGGCCCAGAAGCGCGACGAATCCGGCGTCATCACCTCGTCGATCAGGATGATGCGGCCGTCTTTGTCGCGGCCGAACTCGAACTTGGTGTCGGCGATGATGATGCCCTGCTCGCGGGCGAGCTCCTCGCCGAGGGTGTAGATCGCGCGCGTCATGCTCTCGAGCGTGTAGGCGGTCTCGTCGCCGACGACCTCACGCATCTTTGCGATAGTGATGTTTTCGTCATGACCGGTCTCGGCCTTGGTGGCTGGGCTGAAGATCGAAGGATCGAGCTTCTCGCTTTCGACCAGACCTGCCTTCAGCTTCTCGCCGGCGAGCGTGCCGCTAGCGGCGTATTCTTTCCACGCCGAGCCCGAGAGATAGCCGCGGATCACGCATTCGATCGGGAACACGGTGGTGCGGCGGCAGAGCATGGCACGTCCCAGGATTTCGGCGCGGTGCGGCTTCAAGGCCGGTACGGCCGCGATGATCTCGTCGGTGTCGGCGCTGATCATGTGGTGCGGCACCACGCCTTCGAGCTCGTTGAACCAGAACGCGCTGATCTGGGTCAGCACCGCGCCCTTCATCGGAATGGTCTCGCCCATCACGACGTCGAAGGCGCTGATGCGGTCGGTGGTGACGAGCAGCAGGCGGTCGTCGTCGACGGCGTAGATGTCGCGCACCTTGCCGCGGCCGATCTTGGGCAGGGGCAGGTCGCTGGAGAGCATGGTGGTCATCGGCAAAGCTTTCGCAAGGCAGGGCCTTCGGGCAAAAATCCGGCCGCACCGGACAGAGCGGCCGGAACCGAGATTAGCCTATTCCGGCAGCGGAATGAACTCATGTTCCTGCGGAACCGCGGCGAAGCGGCCGGTTTTCCAGTCCTGCTTGGCCTGCTCGATCCGCTCCTTGCTGGAGGAGACGAAATTCCACCAGATGTGGCGGGGGCCCTCCAGCGCATCGCCACCGAGAAACATCATCCGCGTCGGCCTCACGGCCTTCACGGTGATGCGATCGCCGGGCCGGAAGATCAGCAGCCGCGGCCCCTCGTAGCGCTCGTTCGCAATCTCGACCTCGCCGTCGACAACGTAGATCGCGCGCTCCTCGTGGTCAGGATCGAGCGGCACGGTCGCGCCCGCGGCCGCCGTGACCTCGGTATAGAACCAAGGCGAGACCATGGACACCGGCGAGGTAAGGCCGAAGGCCGAGCCTGCGATCACCTTCGCGGTGAAGTCGCGTTCGGAGATGACAGGCAGGTCGGCGGCGCCATAATGCTGGAACGACGGCGCGATCTCTTCCGATCCGGCCGGCAGTGCGATCCAGCTTTGCAGGCCCAGCATCTTCTGCCCCGAGGCGCGCTGCACGTCCGGCGTGCGCTCGGAATGGGCGATGCCGCGCCCCGCGGTCATCAGGTTCATCGCGCCGGGCTGGATCTCCTGGATGTTGCCCTCGCTGTCGCGATGCATGATCGCGCCGTCGAACAGATAGGTGACGGTGGCAAGGCCGATATGAGGATGCGGCCGCACGTCCATGCCCTTGCCGGAGACGAACTGCACCGGTCCGAAATGATCGAAGAAGATGAAGGGCCCGACCATCTGCCGCTTGCCATGCGGCAGGGCGCGGCGCACCGCGAATCCGTCGCCGAGGTCGCGCGTGCGCGGCACGATGACGAGATCGAGCGCGTCGCAGGACATGGGATCGCCGAGCACGGGATCGTTGGAGGGCTGCCAGCTCATGGTGGACTCCTTCTTTTATTGCGGCGACCTTAACAGGATTTGACGACCCCGTCGCGACGCCTCCGCATCGCCGCGACGGTCTATTTGCCGTCATCACGCGATATCGGCGATACCTAATCCGGAAACAGGGACGGGTGATGGTTTCTCTGATGTGATCCATCTTGAAAAGCGCCGCCCGACGAAGGATGTTCGACTGATGTCAACCGCGACCGATCGGATCACCCGATGACCCTTGCCGCAACAGAGCTCGCCTTTCGCGCCGGGGCCGTGGCGCTGCTGCTGGTGCTGGCGGCGTCTCTGTTGCAGAACTTTCCCAAGGTGCTCACAGCTCGCCTCGGCGCCGCCTTCGCGCTGGGCTCGGTCGCGCATGCTGTGAGCTACTCGATGGATGTCACGTCACGGATCCCGCTCTGGCATGCACCGCTGATCGCGTTGTCCACGGGCACCATCGTGGTGTTCTGGCTGTTCACCCGCGCGCTGTTCGACGACGAGTTTCACCTCCGCTGGTGGCACGGATGGGTCTGGGCGCTGGTGACGGCCTTCAGCTTCGCAGGCTGCGTCTGGATTGCACCCAGCGGCCATGTGCGGTTCTCGGTGACGGTGGTCAATCTGATCGTGCTCGGTTTCATCGCGCTCGCGGTCGGGCAGATGATTGCCTCGTGGCCGGCCGACCTGGTCGAGCGCCGCCGTCGCGTGCGCGTCTTCATCGTCTGCGCAACCGCGCTCTATGGCGGGCTGAGCGCGGTGCTCCAGATCGCCGTCGCCGGCTACCACGTCGGCGATGTCGCCGAAACCATCAACGCTGGCGTGCTCGCCTGCACCGTCGCAGCGATCGTCTTTGCCATGATGCGCGTTGACGGGGCGGATCTGTTTCCGGCGGCGGCGGAGCCCGCACTGCCGATTGTTTTCAGTCAGCCTGCGGCCGATGACGCTGCCGACCAGAAACTCGTCGATGCCCTGATGCGGTTGATGGCGGACGAGCGGATCTACCGGCAGGAGAATATCACCATCGGCGTGCTGGCAGGCCGGCTCAAGATCCCCGAATACCGGCTGCGCCGGCTGATCAATCAGCGGCTCGGCTATCGCAACTTCAACGTCTTCCTGAACAACCACCGGATCGAGGAGGCCAAGGCCGCGCTGGCCGATCCCGCCCAGGCCGAGGTTCCCGTCATCACCATCGCGATGGACGCCGGCTTCCAATCGCTGGGCCCCTTCAATCGCGCCTTCAAGGCGGTCACGGGCGTGACGCCGACGGAGTATCGACGGCTCAAGGCGGAAGCGGTCTGATATTTATCCATTTGAAATCACGCAGTAATTCCAGAATCGGCTAGCTCCGGTCAGTTTCGGTAGGGTCGTTTTTCAAATCCGGCGAGCGCGTATCGCGGCGCTCCGGCTTCCTGTCCGGCACTCGCCCCGAAGCCGGAGAAAGCCCGTGACTCGCCGCCGCAAGATCATCCTCCTCGCCACCACCATTGCCTGTGCAGGCCTCGCGCTCGGCGCGGCGCGGGCCCGCGACGTACCCAAGGTCGCCACCGGCTTCATAGCCGATATCCTCTGCTCGGAAACCTTCGTCTCGGGCCTCGATGTCAGGCGTAACCTCGCCGAGACCACCGATGCGATGCCGGGCACCGGTCTGCTCACCTGGGCGATGGACTTTCAGGTCGACCGCGTCCGCAAGGATGTCACGGTGACGCTGCTAGGCCTCGGCCGCAGCCATGCCGTCTATCGTGAGGGGCTCGGCTGCACGCTCGATCATGGCGCCGATATCGCCGACGTCGCACTGCCGCCGGACGACAAACAGCCGGCGTTGCTCCCCGAGATCGCCGGCCCTTCGATTGTGCCGCCTCAAAGCGAGGCGCTGTCGGCCGCGCTCGACCGCGCTTTCACCGAACCTGCGCAGCCGCCCTATCGCCGCACCCGCGCGATCGTCGTCATGAAGGCTGGCCGCATCATCGCAGAGCGCTATGCCGACGGCATCGGACCAGAGACGCCGCTGCTCGGCTTCTCCATGACGAAATCCGTAATCTCGGCACTGACGGGCATTCTCGTGCGCCAGGGCAAGCTCAGGCTCGACGGGCCTGCGCCGGTCGCGGCCTGGCAGGACCAGAATGATCCGCGCCACGCCATCACCGTCGACCAGCTGCTGCGCCACACCGCTGGCCTTACGCTTGGAAGCTCGTTGCAGGCCTCGCTCGGCTCCGCCTTCGAGCCGGTCAATCGCATGAAATTCGTCGAAGGCGACATGGCGGCCTATGCCGCGAGCATGCCGCTTTCCACCGCGCCTGGCACGGTCTGGAACTACCACGACGGCAACACCATCATGCTCGCGCATCTAATCCGCAACGCCGCGGGCGGCCATCCTGCGGATGCGCTGCGCTTCGCGCGCCGCGAACTGTTCGCCCCGCTCGGCATGCGCCATGTCACGCTCCAGCTCGACGGCGCCGGCACCATCGAAGGCTCCAGCGAGATGCTCGCATCGGCGCGCGACTGGGCGCGGTTCGGCCAGCTCTATCTCAACGACGGCGTCGCCGGCGGCAAGCGCATTCTCCCCGAAGGCTGGGTGAACTACTCGGCAACGGCGACGCCGAATGCCTGGGTCGGCATCGGCGCCGGTTTCTGGACCAATCAGGGCGACAGTTTTGGCGCGACCCTCCGCATCAAGCACGGTTGGCCGCGCGATGCTTTCTTCGCCAAGGGCACGATCGGGCAGTACACGATCGTGATCCCGTCGGAGAAGCTTGTCATCGTGCGAATGGGCCGCTCGCCGAACGGGCCGCCGGAAGCAGATGGCGTGTTCGATCTGGTGAGGGATGTGGTGGCGGCGACGGGCGAGAAGGGAAAGATGGCGGGAGTGGATTGAGAGAAGCGGCGCATCCACCCTCTCCCGCAAGGGGCGAGGGTGCACCGTGTGCGCGGCGAGAATTCCCTACCGTCCCAAT
>Ga0102590_1003021_pt1 | contig 18042 bp, 16 predicted proteins | sample AraplaMF_Col_mMF_FD_76859 | JGI IMG/M metagenome (GOLD analysis project Ga0102590, IMG submission 76859) | Arabidopsis root microbial communities from the University of North Carolina, USA - plate scrape MF_Col_mMF | ecosystem: Host-associated > Plants > Roots > Endosphere | place: USA...
GGCAGATGCTGGCACGTTTCGACGGCACCTACGGCATCGACCAGACCCAACAGGACTGGTACACCACGTACTACGGCGGCCAGGGCTTCTACACCTCCGGTCCCGGCATCCAGGCCGCGATCAACGCCGGTTCGCTGATCTCACGGATCCAGCAGGCGGGAGTTCCGGCATCGGTGCAGACGTATCTGCTGGCGGGGGGATCCCCCACGGTCGTCGGTATCTACAACGAGAACCGCGGCCCCAGCGACGGAGTGGTGTTCCAAAGCAGCGCGCTGTCCAGGACAGGCATCGGCACGGTGGCCGGCACCGCACTGGTGGCCGGCGCCAACCATCTCGAACTCGGCTGGTACCCCGCCGTCGAGTCACAGGTCGCAAGCTGGCTCGGCTGAGAGAGGAACCAGAATGACCACCCTGCTGCCCGGCGTGAGCGCACGCCGGATCACCACCAAGAGACTGACCGTCAATGTGCTGGAGGTGGATGGACGAACCGGCACACCGGTCGTGTTCGTCCACGGCAATGTGTCCTCGAGTCTGTTCTGGCAGACGACGATGCTCGCCCTGCCGGACGGCTTCCGCCCGCTGGCGGTGGATCTGCGCGGCTTCGGTGCCACCGACCCCGAACCGGTGGACGCCACCCGTGGACTGTCCGACTACGCGGACGACCTCGCCGCACTGGTGTCCGCCATGGACATCGCCCCCGCTCACCTGGTCGGCTGGAGCATGGGCGGTGGTGTGCTGCTGCAGTACCTGCTGGACGAGCCGACGGCGATCGCCTCACTGACCCTGGTGAACCCCGTCTCGCCGTTCGGTTTCGGCGGCACCCGCGGCATCGAGGGCGCACTGAGCCATCCGAGCGGCGCGGGCTCCGGCGCGGGCGGTGCCAACCCGGACTTCATACAGCGGCTGGCCGCCGGCGACACCGGGGAGGAGTCCCCTCTGTCCCCGCGCCAGGTCCTGCTCGCGCACTACGTCAAACCGCCCTTCGTACCGGAGCATCTGGACACGCTGGTCGCCTCCATGTTGTCCACACGCACCGGGGACGACCACTATCCGGGCACCGTCGCCACCACGGAGGCATGGCCCGGCATCGCCCCCGGAGACCGTGGCGTGCTGAACACCATGGCGCCGGTCCACTTCCGGATCCCCGATCTGTCCTCGGTCGACCCCAAGCCGCCCGTGCTCTGGCTTCGCGGCGCCGACGACGTCATCGTCTCGGACACCTCCCTGTACGACCTTGCCTATCTGGGGTCGATCGGTGCGGTGCCCGGCTGGCCGGGTGCGGAGGTGTTCCCGCCGCAGCCGATGGTGTCCCAGACGCGCGCGGTCCTCGACACCTACGGCAACTACCGTGAAATGGTGATCCCCGACTCCGGCCACGGACCGCATCTGGACCGGCCCGACGCCTTCCGCGTCGCACTCGTCGAGCATCTCGACTCGGCCGGCTGACGCGCCCGTACCGCGTTCAGGAGTGCGGCCGCCGCACACCCGGCTCAAGACCACCATCGGCAATGTGGTGCGACACAACGGAACAGGCACTGCCCCGGTCCCTCACCGGACCGGGGCACGGGGTTTGGGCGACCTCGCCTGCCGCACCGCCGCGGACAGCTGTGGTGAGATGAGATGTGATCACTCGTGACACCCCACACCGGTCACGGGCCTCCCGGCCGGGGTATGTGGCCGCGGCGGGCGTCTTCGCGGTGGGCATGATGGGCACCACCCTGCCGACACCGCTGTACGGCTTGTACCGCGATGAGCTCGGCTTCTCCGAACTGATCGTGACCGTGGTGTTCGCCGTCTACGCGCTGGGCGTGATCAGCGCACTGTTGATCGCCGGCAACTTCTCCGACGTGGTGGGACGACGTCCCGTCCTCTTCCTCGCGATCGGCCTGTCAGCGCTCAGCGCGGTGTGCTTCCTGTCCGAGGCCGGTCTGCCACTGCTGTACGTCGGCCGGGTGCTGTCCGGTTTCTCCGCGGGCCTGTTCAGCGGCACCGGCACCGCCGCCGTCCTCGAACTCGCTCCCGAGGAACGACGGGCCCGCGCCGGATTCGCGGCGACGGCCGCCAACATGGGCGGCCTCGGCCTCGGCCCCCTGGTCGCCGGCCTCCTCGCCGAGTACACCCCCTGGCCGCTCACGCTGCCCTTCGCCGTCCACCTGGCGCTACTGGCGGTGGCGTTCGCGATGACCCGCCTGCTCCCGGAGACGGTGCAGCAAAGCGGCCCCCGGCCCTCGCTGCGGCTACAGGGCTTGAAGATCCCGCCCGAGGTGCGTGGCGTGTTCGCGCCGTGTGCTCTCACGGCCTTCGCCGGCTTCGCGGTGCTCGGCCTGTTCACGGCGGTCGCCCCCGACTTCCTCGCCAAGACACTCGGCGAGCACAATCTGGCGGTGGTCGGGGCCGTCGTCTTCTCGCTGTTCTGCGCCTCCACGAGCGGACAACTGCTCATGACACGCGTGGGCACCCGTAACGCACTTCCGTTGGGATGCCTCATCCTCGTCGGGGGCCTTTTCCTGGTGGGAGCCTCCCTCCTGGCGCAGTCATTGCCGGTGCTCGTCGTGGGGGCCGTGATCGCGGGCGTGGGACAGGGCATGGCGTTCCGGGCGGGCCTGACCGCGGTGAGTTCCGCGGCCCCGGACATGCATCGCGGTGCCACCATCTCCGCGTTCTTCGTCGTCGCCTATGTGGGGATCTCGCTTCCCGTGGTCGGAGTCGGCGCGCTGACCAGGGCGTTGGGAGTGGCGGACGCCGGCCTGGTGCTCGCGGGGTGCGTGATCCTGCTCGTCGCCGCGGTGGGCGCCCACTTGTGGCGGCGGCCGCCCGCGGTCGTGTGAGCGTGACGACGTCCTGGCACCGGGTGCGACCCTTCTGGCTGCGTGCCGCAGCTCGCCACCCACGCTCCCCGATGCCCAGCCCTCGGCTCATAGCCCGCGACGGCTGCCGTGAATCCGGTCGGGACTACGGCTACCTGCGGTTGTACAGCCGCATCGTCACGGGACCGAAGACGAGCAGGAACAGCCCCGCCCAGCCCAGCGACCAGGCGACTTCGCCGGCCGGCCAGTCGCCCGCCATCAGCCCGCGCACTCGCGATCGTGTAGCGCAGGGCGTCGCCGAGCAGATAGCCGACCATCGCCGACGGCCGCCAGATCGGCAGTGAGCGGAATCGGTCGAAGACACCCTTCTCGATGTCGATGTTCACGGAGACTCCCGTGTACATCGTGATCATCACGACCGACATCACCAGGATGCCCGGCAGTACGAACTGGATGTACTCGCTGGGCGACCCTGCCAGCGCACCGCCGAAGAGGTAGGTGAACATCAGCAGGTTCATGATGGGGAACGCGGTGACGTCGAAGAGTTGTTCGGGCACGTGCTTGATCTTGAGGATCGCGCGCCATCCGAACGTCAGCGACGTCGACAGGGAACTGGGCCGCGGGGGCCGCTCCTTGGTGACCAGGAGGGCGGCCAGCGACTCCGTCCTGACCGGGGCGAGTTCCTTGCCGTCTTCGGTGCTCGTGACCGTGGTCATGCCGCCACCTCGTCCTTTGTGTCGTGCCCGGTCAGGGCGAGGAACACCTCGTCCAGGCTGGGCTGCCCCAGGGAGAAGTTGTCGACGGTGATCCCTGCCCTGGACAGCTCCGCCAGGGCCCGGGCGGCTCGGTCGGCCGCGCCGTCGCCGGGCTCCGCGGCCAGGCGGGCGGTCAGCGCCACCGGATCGGGCTCCAGTTGCACCTCGGCCGCCAGCACCGTCCGCAGCACCTGGTGCGCCTCGGTCCGCTGGTCCGGGTCCCGCAGCCGCAGATGTACGGACCCGGCTCCCACGGACGCCTTCAGTTCCCCCTTGGTGCCCTCGGCGATGACCCTGCCCTTGTCGATGACGGCGATCCGCGACGCCAACTGATCTGCCTCGTCCAGGTACTGAGTGGTGAGCAGCACGGTCGTGCCCTGGGCGACGACCGCGCGCACGATGTCCCAGACCTGGTTGCGGCTCCGTGGGTCGAGACCCGTCGTCGGCTCGTCCAGGAAGAGAAGATCGGGCGTGCTCAGGATGGACGCGGCGATGTCGATGCGGCGTCGCATGCCGCCCGAGTAGTGCTTGACCTGTTTCGCGGCCGCGTCCATGAGCCCGAAGGTCTCCAGCAGCTGCCCCGCACGGTTTCGTGCGGCCTTCTTGCCGTGCCCGAGAAGGCGGCCGAGCAGGACCAGGTTCTCGGTGCCGGTGAGGTCCTCGTCCACCGATGCGTACTGCCCGGTGAGGCTCACCCGGCCGCGTACCTCGTCGGCCTCGCGCACGACGTCATGGCCGAAGACGTGGGCTTCACCGCCGTCCGGCCTGAGGAGAGTGGCGAGCATCTTGACCGTGGTGGTCTTGCCCGCCCCGTTGGGGCCGAGGACTCCGTAGACCGTGCCGGCGGGGACCGCGAGGTCCACTCCGTCCACGGCTCTCGTCTCACCGAACGTCTTCACCAGGCCTGCGGTCTCCACCGCCAGGCCGGATGCCTGCGTCTTCATGCTTGGGTCCTTCCGCGTGCTTGGGCTACGCATGGGGAGACCTTTACCTTCGCCCAAACTCATCGCCGTCGCACAGGTTTTTTCGACGGCTCGGCCGAACGGGTGACGATGGGCGCTTGTCGCACCGGAGCGAACGATGCGCACACACGCCCCGCGGCGCTTCCTGGATGCCTGCGAGGGCCACGTCGGCGGGCTCTCGGAATCCAGGGCGCGGCCACCGCCTCACCCGATCGGGCCGTCCGGCGAACCCGCCCTGCGCGCGACCGATCGCCGCACGTGCCTCTACGGCCGCCGGGAATGGGCCATGGGCCGGCCGCGGCGACCGCCTCGTCGGACGGCTGACGGGTATGGAGCCGCGGCGGAGCGGGCAACCATAAAACATGACAAACCTGGGCGTTCCAGACGCCGTGCACGCATGCCTGTTCGACCTGGACGGGGTGTTGACCAAGACCGCAGTGGTGCACGCCGCCGCCTGGCAGGAGACCTTCGACGACTTCCTCCGGCGCCGGGAAGGCCCGGGATTCCGGCCGTTCGATCCGGTCGCCGACTACGACGAATACGTCGACGGGCGGCCACGCGCCGACGGGGTCCGGTCCTTCCTCGCCTCGCGGGGCATCGAACTCCCCGAGGGGGCGGAGGACGACCCTCCGGAACGGGACACCGTGCACGGTCTGGGCGCCCGCAAGAACGGCCTGCTGCTGGAGAAGATCCATACACAGGGCGTCGAGGCCTACCCGGGCTCCGTCCGCTACGTGGAGGCGGTCCGCGCGGCCGGTCTCGCCACGGCCGTCGTCTCCTCCAGCGCCAACTGCCGCGACATCCTCGTGTCGGTGGGCATCGAGGACCGGTTCGACGTCCGGATCGACGGAGTGGTCGCCGCGGAGCGCAGCCTCCCCGGCAAGCCGCATCCGGACACCTTCCTGGCCGCCGCCACCGATCTCGGCGTCGAACCGGCCGCCGCGGCCGTCTTCGAGGACGCCCTGGCCGGCATGGACGCCGGACGGGCGGGCCACTTCGCCTACGTCGTGGGCGTCGACCGAGTGGGCCAAGCGGACGCCCTACGCCGACACGGCGCCGACACCGTGGTCGACGACCTGGCCGAACTGCTCGAGGAGCGCCCGTGATCAGCCATCCGGCCTACAGCGTCGAGCCCTGGTGCGTCCGTGAGACCGGCCTGCACTGGGACGTCCTGGCCCAGAGCGAATCCGTGTTCGCCCTGTCCAACGGCCACATCGGCTGGCGGGGCAACCTCGAGGAGGGTGAGCCGCACGGACTGCCCGGCTGCTACCTCAACGGCGTCCACGAGGTGCATCCACTCCCCTACGCCGAAGCCGGATACGGCTACCCCGAGTCCGGTCAGACGGTCATCAACGTCACCAACGGCAAGCTGGTCCGGCTCCTGGTCGACGACGAACAGTTCGACCTGCGCTACGGCCGACTGCTCTCACACGAACGCATGCTCGACCTGCGAGCCGGGGTCCTGCACCGGGTGTGCGAGTGGGCCTCGCCCGCAGGCAAGAGGATCCGCCTGCGCTCCTCCCGCCTGGTCTCCTTCACCCATCGTGCCGTCGCGGCCATCGCCTACGAGGTGGAGCCACTGGACGAGGAGGTCCGCCTCGTCGTCCAGTCGGAACTCGTGGCGAACGAGCCCTTGCCGCACCCGGAGGGCGATCCGCGGGTCGCGGCAGCCCTCCAATGCCCTCTCCGGGGCGAGGAGCACTACAACAACGGCGCTCGGCTGCGCCTGATCCACCAGACCGAGCGCAGCGGTCTGCGCGTCGCCGCGGCAGCCGACCACAACGTCCTGGGCCCGGAGCCCATCGAGTCGGCCGGCGAAAGCTCCGCCGACGTCGCCCGGTTCACCATCATCACCGACCTCAAGCCCGGGGAGACGCTCCGGCTGGAAAAGATGGTCTCCTACGGCTGGTCCCAGATCCGCTCGGTGCCCTCGCTGCGGGACCAGGTGGAAGCCGCGCTCGCCGGCGCCCGCAGCGTCGGCTGGCAGGGCCTGCTCGACCAGCAGCGCGCCTATCTCGACGAATTCTGGGAGCACGCCGATGTCGAGGTCGACGGCGACCCGCAGATCCAGCAGGCCGTCCGATTCGCACTCTTCCACGTCCTGCAGGCGGCCGCCCGGGCCGAGCAGCGGGCGATCCCGGCCAAGGGCCTGACCGGTTCGGGATACGACGGGCACTCCTTCTGGGACACGGAGACCTTCGTCCTCCCCGTGCTCACCTTCACACACCCCCGCAGCGTCACGGCGGCGCTGCAGTGGCGCCAGGACACCCTGCCCACGGCCCGTGCCCGGGCCCGCCAGCTGGGCCTGCCGGGCGCCGCCTTCCCCTGGCGCACCATCGACGGGGCGGAGTGCTCCGGCTACTGGCTGGCCGGAGCCGCCGCCGTCCATATCAACGCCGACATCGCCCATGCCGTACTGCGCTATGTCTCGGTCTCCGGCGACCGGGACTTCGAGCGCGAGACAGGCGTGGAACTGCTGGTGGAGACGGCCAGATTGTGGACGGGCCTCGGCTACCACGACTCCCAGGGGCACTTCCACATCGACGGCGTCACCGGCCCGGACGAGTACAGCGCCCTGTCGGACGACAACACGTTCACCAACCTCATGGCGCAGGCCAACCTGCAGGCCGCCGCCGACTCCGCCGAACGTCACGCCGTGAAGGCCGACGAACTCGGGGTGGGCACGGAGGAGATCGCCGCCTGGCGCGAAGCGGCCAAGGCCATGGCCGTGCCCTACAACAGCGCACTGGGGATCCACGAGCAGTCGGCGGGCTTCACCCGCCACGAGGCGTGGGATTTCTCCCGCACCCGCCCCGAGGACTACCCGCTCATGCTGCACTATCCGTACAGCGAGTTGTACCGCAAGCAAGTGATCAAACAAGCGGACCTCGTACTGGCGATGTACCTGCGCGGCGACGCCTTCGACGACGCCCACAAAGCGAGGAACTTCGCCTACTACGAGCCGCTGACCGTGCGGGACTCCTCGCTGTCCGCGTGCGTCCAGGCAGTCATCGCCGCCGAGGTGGGCCATCTGCGCCTGGCCTACGACTACCTGTGCGAGGCGGCGCTGATGGATCTGGACGACCTGGAGAAGAACACCCGCGACGGATTGCACATCGCCTCACTGGCGGGTTCGTGGATCGCGCTGGTCTCCGGGTTCGGTGGCATGCGCCACCACTATGAGTCCCTGTACTTCGCGCCCCGGCTGCCCGAGGCGCTCGACCGGCTCGCCTTCTCCGTCAACGTCCGCGGCCGGTGCCTGCGTGTCGAGATCACGAAGTCCGAGACCACGTACACCCTCGTGGGCGGGGAATCCCTTCGGATCGTTCACCACGGAGAGTCGGTGGACCTCACCCCCGACGCCCCGCAGGTCCGGCCGATCAAGGCGACGGCCCCCTTGCCGGAACCCTCACAGCCCCCTGGTCGCCGCCCCGAGCGCGCCGAGTAAGCGGGTAACGCGGAAGGGCGCGTGGTATTCACGCGCCCGGTACGGCCTTTCCGGTGACGGTGGGTGCGGTGCCTCGGCCTCGCAGACCGCGCAGGATCTTCGCCTCGGTGCTGAGATAGCCGGTGCCGTAGTCGAAGCGCTCGGCGTCGGCGAAGGTCAGGTAGAGCCACTTGAAGTTCTCGGCGAAGACGTACGCAGGGCAGTAGTCGCCCTTCGGCATGGGCCGCTTCGTCACGTCCGTCACGACGGTGTAGCCGCCCGGGACCCGCTGGAACGTCTTCTGGTTCTGGAAGTAGCGCCAGGCGGCGGCCCGGTAGACGGGGTCCCCGGTCCGCCGGTACAGGTCGAACGCACTGTTGGCGTACTCCGGGCGCAACGCGTTGCCGGGCGTCAGCACGCTCAGGCGGCGGTAGTCGATCTCCTCGGGGAGCACGAGGTACTTCTCCTGGACCGCCGTCCAGGACCGGTGGTAGTCGGCGGCCAGCGTCTCGTCGCCGCCGACCGACAGGACGCAGGCGGCCAGGCAGGACTGGCGCCGCCCCAGCAGGGCTCCGGTGCGGAAGTCGACCTGCTTGAACCAGAGCAGACCACCCGTCCTCTCCGCGAGGTGCTTCCTGAGGGAGGCGTCGAAGATGCGGAACCAGTTCAGGCAGTCGGTGTCACCGAACATCGCCCAGCCACCCCAGAGGTACTCGTAGAACGAGTCCGCCGGCGGGTTGGGACCGATGTCCGCGCGATCGAGCCAGCGGCCGGTCTCCACGTCCATGGTGGTACCGACCAGATCGAGGGAGGAGCGGCGCTCCACGACGGCGGCGAGTGCGCGCTTGGCCGCGCGGAAGTAGCGGGGGTCGCCGGTGATCTGCGACAGGACGCCGAACTCCAGAATGTTGGTGCCGATCTCCGCGAGCGGCACCTTGGAGCCCGACACGGCGCCGGTCCGCAGATTGACCCGCCGGTAGGGCATGCCGGTGGGTGACTTGGTGAAGGCGGGCAGCAGCCGGTCCGCCAGGTCCACGCACAGCGCCAGCAGCTGTCGGTCATCGGTGGCGAGGTAGCCGGCGAGCAGCCCTCCCACCAGGCGGATGATCGCTTCGAAGACGTGGAAGTCGGTGTCCAGGTCGAAGTCCAGCCGGGCCCGGATCCACTGAACGCAGCGGTCGACCTCGTCGTCCAGGCCCATCACGTAGTGCGTGTCGAGGGCTTCGACGATGGACAGGCCCACGGGATGACGGCCTGAGAAGAATTCACGGTAGCCGCCCGAGACGGGCAGCACCTCGTCATGCCCCCAGGCGTACTTGCGATAGCCGTTCCAGGCGTGCAGGAACTCGGCCCGGATCTCCTGCGCCTTCTCCGGGTCCGCGGGCCCGATCCGGGAGGCGGGCGGCGTGCCCGGCCGCGCGCCCGAGACCTGTGCGGAGACATTGCCGGCACGCAACGGCGAGCCCAGTGCGGCGACGGCGGCGGTCCCTCCGACGGCCGACACGGCGCGCAGCACACCACGACGTACGACGCCGTTGACACGAGGCAGGCCGGGGTGCGTCATGGTGCGAAGCCTTCCAGACCGTAGTGGATCAGACGGAACGGCCCATTATGTTGGCCCGCGCGCATCGAGCCGCGGCAGCCACGCCGCTGATCAGCCGCGCAGAAGCACGTGCGGTCACGCATGGCGGCACCCCCGCCCCGCGACCCGGCGGGCCAGGACCCGCTCGTCATGAAGGAACAGGGCCAGCCCCATGACCAGCAGCACGGACATCACCCAGACGGCGTGGGTGCCGAGGACCGCGGTGAGCCAGGCGCCACCCACCGCTCCCAGGAGGAACCCGCAGATCACAGCAGCGAACCGACGCGCCCGGTGCGCCGCCGCGCTGTCCCGCTCCATGACGGCGAGGAAGGCGCTCTGCATAACGGTCCGCAGGTTCCCCGTGGTCATCGTGGTGTTGTACGCCGTGTCGACCAGTGTGCGAAAGCTCGTGACCTGCACCGATGCGACAAACGCGATCAGCACGGTCACCAGGGTGTCCGGCGCGCGGCCCGGGATGAACCCGACGCCGATCAGCACGAGGATCTCCAGGGCGAGGGCGCTTCGGGCGGGCCGGCGTACCACCGCCACCACGCGCGGCCGCCGCAGGGACTCGGCGACGACAACGCCCACAAGGAAGGCGAGAACCGGCGGCACGTGCTGCAGGGCCTGCCACCACTGCCGCTTTGCGGCTTCGACGCCCAGCAGAACGATGTTGCCGGTCTGGGCGTTGGCGAACACTCCGTCCCGGCTGACGAACGTGTACGCGTCCAGCGATCCGCCCACCACGGCCAGCAGTACTCCGAGTCGCACGCTGAAGGAGGTGGGCAGAGCCTGCTCCATCGACCCCGGCTCCGGCTCCTCGGCCGTCGTCGGCGTGCGCGGCGGTGTCGGGTCGGGCATCTTCGCGTTCCTCACTGGCACGGGTGGATCCCTCAGCGACCCCTGCGGGGTCTTCCATGATCCTTCCGATGCCAGGTCCGGGCAATTCGCCGCCGCTCGACACCCCACCGCGATGTTCCGAGCATGCCGTCCACGCCGGTGCGGGGTGCGAGGGGCAGCCCTGAGCCGCGGAGGCCTCAGATGTCCGAGTCGATTCCGGTGATCACCGCCGGGCCGAGGGGTGCGCTGCTCTCGTCCAGCCCTGCGGCGCGCAGGGCGGAGTCGGCGAGGTGCCGGGCGTTCTCTTCCGCATGAGGGCCGCTCTCCGCCTCGACGGTCAGACGAATGGTGAAGGTGTTGTCCTCATTGACGCTCAGCACGTCCAGATCCTCTTCGTTCCCCAGCTGGGTCCGTCGTGGATCGGCCGGACGCAGTGCTCGTGCCAGCTCGGCTCGCCGCCCGGCCGCGAGCGAGTCGGTGAAGGTGCCGGGCACGGAGATCACGTACGTGGTCATGTCGCTCCTTGGTCGAGGTGTCACCTCGGGTACCCCGGATCCCGGCCCGGGGCACCCCTCCCCGGCGCGCGGTGGTCCGGTCTGTGGGGCGCCGCGGTGCCGCGAACGCCCCACAGGCTGCGCGGAGGTCAGGAGAGACGGATGATCGCGCCGCGACCGGCCGATCAGCTGTGGGAGACCGTCAGACCGTAGAAGCCGACCCGGGCCCCCTTGGTGGTGCTGTCCGAGGAGGACTGGTTGTAGGAACCGGCCTTGAAGTACTGCTTGTACGGCTTGAAGGACGAAGGGATGGCGTAGTGGGTCGCGCTGCCGTTGACCGTCAGGTCGATGGTGTTCCCGCCGGAGACGCCGATGGTGTAGGTCCAGGTCTTGCCGATGGACACATGTCCCACCGTGTGCAGGGTCTGACCTCCGGACGGGGAGTTCTCGGTGCCCAGCACGATGTCGCCGTTGGAGTGGTAGTAGAGCTCGAGCAGCGGTTTGGTGGACGAGCCTCCGGTGCCCAGGTGGATCTGCCCCACGCACACGTTGGACGTCACGGAGACCACGCGCAGGGTGGCGCTCATCCGGTGCGTGCCGCTGAGCGACCAGTTCGCGGCACTGCCGTCGCGGTTCATCTCCCGTAGTTCGGAGCGGGCGTAGTTGGAGTTGGGCGTGGTGACGCCCTTCTCGGGCGCCCAGAAGGTCATCGCGCCGTCGCGGGTGTCGGTGTAGAAGTAGTCGTCCTGGTAGCCGTTGGCTCCCTGGAGCCTGGACGAGGGGATCGTGGTCGGGGAGCCGGGGGAACCGACCGGCTCCTGGAGCTGCCATATCGACAGGTCGAAGTTCCCGCCGGGCGCCACCTTCGGGTTGGCGGCGTTGGCGCTGCCGGTGCCGAAGACGGCCAGCGTGCCGACGAGACCCGCGACGACGGTCGTCGCGAGGAACTGGGAACGGGTCATGTGGGGGGCCTTCCGACGAGGGGAGAGCGCGGCGGGCTCACTGCGCCGTCAGCTGGAAGCTCTGCGCGCCGGATCCGTCACAGGTTCGCTGGGTGAGCTGGATGCTGTTGCCCGCCGTGGAGGCGGCGCTGAGGCACTTGCCGCTGTGGCGGGCGACGAAGTGGTAGCGCCCGCCCGCCTCCTGGACCGGCTGCCACTGCTGGTTCTGACCGCCGCCGTAGGACCACAGCTGCAGTGGGGCGTTGTCCGCCTGGGAGCGGTCGGTGACGTCGACGACCTGCTGGGGGTTGCCCCGGGCGGCGATACGGACGTATCCGCCGTCGGTGGCCTGGAACTGGAACTGCTGCGCCCCGGTGTTGTTGCACACGTACTGCTGGACGGCGGTGCCGTTCGCGGTGGCCGCGGCACGCGTGTCGACGCAGGTGCCGTTCCCGTTGTTCCGCACCGTGTACCAGGCGGTCCCCGAGATCGGATCGGACGGCGGCTGGGTGTCGCCCGCTCCGCCGAGCCACTTGAGCCCGTCGAGCACGAACCGGTTCTGTGTGGCACTGGCGAAGGTGGACGACAGGGTGGTGTTGGTGTCGTAGTTCATCGCGTTGTGGCCGAAGTTGGCGTACAGCATCCGGTACTTGGTGTTCGTCCACAGGATCGGGTAGTAGCCGCTGTACCAGGTCTGGTTGGGGTCGGTGCCGAGCGGGAAGCTGCTCGGGTCGACGGAGGCCAGGATCTTGATGTCCGGGTTCTGGCGCAGGTCGTTGGACCAGCTGTACCACTCGCTGACCGAAGAGGTGAAGCTGGACGGCAGGTTCACGGTCGACGGGTGGGTGCGGTCCTCGACGCGCAGGACGGCAGTCGTCGGTCCCCAGGTGTTGGACTTGAAGTTTCCGCTGCCGAGGAACTGGTTGTGGTACCAGGACCAGCTCGAGGCGTCGGTGGTGAAGGCCGAGACGTGGAAGCCCATCCACGCCCCGCCGTTGCGCATGTACTGCTCGAAGCCGGCTCGTTGTGACGCGGTCTGCGGCAGGTCGTCGAGGAAGAGCACCACCTGGTAACCGTTGACCCCGCCGTTGGCGAGGAGATTCCAGTCGTTGCTGGCGGTGTAGGTGAATCCGTTCGCTGCCGCCTGTCGGGGGAACCAGTCGTTCGCCTCGTGCACGAAACTGATGTGTGCGGCGTCCCATGTGCCGTTGTAGAGGGCCAGAACCTTGAACGGGGACGCTTGTGTCGTCGCCTGCGCGGGCGGAACGGACAGACCGAGCAGTGCTGCCAGCAGGACGACCAGCCGCAGCACGGCGCGGGTGACCGCAACTGGTCCGCGTGCGCTGCGAGGTGAGGTGGGGGGTGGCACGGCCATGGGGATTCCAGCCTTTCTCGTACGGCTGATGGTGGGGGGAGCCGTGGAGCTGAGTTCAACAGGCTGAACGTTGAGCGCATTCATGGAGCGGTGGTGACCTGTGAACTTAAAGGTCTGAACCAGTCGCGTCAAGAGGTGAAGCAATGAAGCGCGCCAGGGTCGGAGACCTCCGCACTCCTTGAAGCTGGATGACGGGCGGACCCGTCCGTCGCGCCCGGAGTCGACGGGCCTGCGCGCTGCCGCGGACCAGGGGAACCCAAGGCTCCGTAATGACGACATCTCTTCAGCCGGATGTCGTCATCCACCCGCCCAGGTACGGGACTTCCCAGTGCTGAACACACACTGCTAAACAGGACAATGACTTTGCCACCCCCTCAAACACCGCCCCATGAGGACACAAGAGCGCCTGACGAGAGGAACCATGCGCCATGGCCACGCAACGGGGGAACTCGTCTCCGGACGGTCAGCAAGAGGGCAGCACCGTACGGCTCCGTGTGATCCGGCTGATCGCCACGTTCCTGGCGGCCATTCCGTTCGCCGCCGTACTGAACATCTTCCAGGACTGGCTCGGCGACGGCATCAGTGCATCCCAGACCGGCCTTCTCATCGGGGTGCTGGTCCTGCTCGCTTTTTTGGTCTACGCCACCATGGGCACGTCGTCCGACACGGCCCGCGAAGGACAGCTCACCCGCGCAGAGTTGCGTCGCATGCGCGAGAGCATGGAGGAGTCGTTCGACGAGTTCCGGGATCGCACGGGCGCGTCGATCCGCTACTACCCGGCACGCCGCGGCACCGAGGCAAGGCACCTCGAACAGGCAAGAACCCTGTACCGCAAGGCGGGCGAGGTCGTCGAGAAGGCACGTCAGGGTGATGAGATCCTGGCTGTGAACTCGTTCGTCGAGGTGTTCCAGCAGGGCTCCGACCCGGCGATCGAAGAACTGCAGGAGGCGTATCTGCGCCGCATCGAGAACCGGCTCCTGCACGGCGCCGTCTACCACCGGCTCATTCAACTCCCCTCCCTCGACGTCCTCGACGACCGGTCGCTGTTCCTCTCGGACTCCATAGAGCCGAGTTACCTGGAGCACTACAGGCGGATCGTCGGCCTCACCGCCAACGCCCCCGGCCAGGAGGCGTCCCTGGACGCCGTGAAGGCCAAGTACCCCATCTCCTTCGTGGTGGTGAAGCGCAAGAACAACGGCAGTGTCGGCGGCACCATCATCTGGCAGGTCAACGAGCACATCCAGGTCGGCGCCCTGGCGGAGACGGGGCACTTCCAGCTCACCGGGATCGCCATCGTGGAGGACACCAAGGGCGACGTGACGGACCACTTCATCGACTGGTTCAAGGAGTTGCAGCGTGGTGGACACCGCTCCCTCACCACTCAGGACCTCCGCTCCCGCGAAGACCAGCTTCCCGCGGCATGAGGCCCGAGACAGCGACATGGCCGGACACGAGCGCCTCGTCCAGCGGCTGTTCACCGTCATCGACGAGGAGCACTGGGACGCCCTACCCCAGCTGTTCACCGAGTCCGTCCGCTATGAGCGGCCCGGATACCCGCCGATCTGCGGCATCTCCGCCCTGACCACCTTCTACCGGAACGAACGTGTGGTCGCGCACGGCAGACATGAGATCCACGGGTGCCTCAGCGGCGGGGACCAGGCGTGCTGCTGGGGGCAGTTCTCCGGACTGTCCCGTTCGGGAGACAGCCTCGTGGAAAGGTTCGCGGACTGGTACTGGATCACCGATGGGCTCATCAGTGAACGGAGGACGTTCTTCTACCGTCCGGCGATATGAGCGGTCCGACATCCCGGCCCGGTGCGACGGCCTCGGCAAACCGCTGAGGTGCGGTGGGCGGGGTGTCGGGCAAGGACGGTCTGCTCGAAGCCGGCTCCCGGGCCGGCCGGTATTCGGGAGCGCCCCCGCAAATTGTCGCTGCGCCCTTCGCCGCCCCGGTTATGCTGCCTCGTCCTGAAACAGGCCAGGGAGGTCACCCACCATGAGCAGCACCACGTCGTCCTTTCCCGAGAGGATCGAACTCTCGGGAGAGGGTCTCGTCCTCCGTGACTGGACGGAGGCGGACCTGGCCGCGATGCCGGAGCTGTTCGACCACCCCGACATCGCCTACTGGACACCGATCGTCTCGCCCTTCGACGAAGCGGCCGGCCGCGCCCGGCTGGACCGGGACCGGCAGCTGCGGGCGGAGGGCACGGCCATCCTGCTCGCCATCACCGTCGACGGCGGCGCACCCCTCGGTGAGGTGATGCTCCGGCGCGCCCCCGAGGGCACGGAGCTCGGCTATGCGGTCGGCCCCGCCCACCGCGGCCAGGGGCTGGCGGTACGGGCGGTGCGGGTGATGGCCGCGTACGCCTTCGACGAGCTGGGCGCGAAGCAGGTGATCCTGGAGCTGGAGGCGGAGAACTCGGCCAGCGTCGCCGTGGCCGTCAAGGCGGGCTTCACACTGCTCGACGTGCCGCTGATCAGGGGAGAGGAGAAGGGGCGGCCCTTCGCCCTGCAGACGTGGGGTCTGGATCGCCCCTGACCACCTGCTTTCCGGTCAGTGGGCGGGGTCCTTCGGGACGGGGACCCGTCCCGGCCGACCGCCTTCGACCACAGTGTGAAGGTGTGCATACGGAAGCCGTGTCCGGGGTCTACGTGGAAGCAGGTCGGCCCGGACTTCGGTCCGCGCGATGCTGGTGGCACTGGTCCCCCACCGGCCTCGCGGTCGTCGCGGTGGTGCTCGCCGCGGCGGCGTTCCTTACCCTGCGGACCGGCCAGCTGATGCTCAACCTGTGGCTGACCGGCTGGATCGTCTTTCTGATCCACCATGTCGGCGGGCTGCCCGGGCCGACGGCATGGGCACGCGCCGCCGACACGGTGGTCGGCGCCGCACACGCCGTACTGATCTTCCTGCTGTGGCCGACACGGTCCACCCGGACGCTGCCGGGCCTGCTCGTGGAATGGCTGCGGGTCCAGGAGCGACTGCTCCCCCAGGTGCTGACCGGCTACGCAGAGGTCGGAGCAACCGATCTGGCGGCCCTCGACACGCTACGGGCACGATCACGCCAGGTCAGGGAGCACTCAATGCCGAGGCCAAGCAGTCGCACGCCGAGCCGGCCGAGCACCGCGGCCCCTCGCCGACTGCCCAGATGGATCAGATCACCACCGAGGTGTCCAGGGTCGCCGGGTGCGCCACGCTGCTGCGCGAACATCTGCCGCGTACTGCGCAGGACACGGTGCCGGAGCTCACCGAGCCGGCCGACCCGCTGCACGAACACCTCGCTGCCCTCGCTCGCGCCGCCGCCGGAGCCGAGACCGTGGCCCCGGGGCGCTGCGCTCGGTCTTCGACTCGTGCACCGCCCGTTCCGGTCTGTCGACGGCGTACCTCGGCACCGGCGCACCGGCCACGGCGACCGACGGCTCGGGCAGCACCTCGACGAGCCGTGCCGTCGCCCTGAGCTCCGCAACCGTCGACGCCCTCGAGGCCCTCACCGCAACCGTCGCCTCCGGCCACCGCCACGGCCGTCATGCGGCGGCCCCGAAGCCCGCGCGGGGCCCGCGGGGATGATCCGGAAGGTGCCTTGCGCGACCTGACGGCAAGCCGGTCGGGAACGCGTACGCCGGTCAGCCGCCCGACGAGTCGCTTACGGGTGCCAGCCCGCTCACCAGGGCACGGGCGTTCCGTCCCAGGAGTAGAAGCCACCGGTGGGGCCGTCGTCCGGCAGCAGGGCCAGGCGGACGGCCCCCTGCGCGGCCTCGGCCGGGTCGCCGCCGGCAGCGGCGGCCCGGGGGTTGAGGTCGGTGGCCCGCAGGCCGGGAGCGAGCGCGTTGACCTTGAAGCCGTCGTCGGCCAGCGTCTGGGCGTAGAGCACGGTGAGGGCGTTGAGGGCGGCCTTGGACGACCGGTAGGCGGCGGCGCCACCGCTTCCAGGGGTGAACTGGGGGTTGGGGTTCGCACTCCAGGTCAGGGATGCGGTGCCACTGGAGATGTTGACGATGCGCGGGCGCGGGGACCGGCGCAGGGCGGGCAGGAAGGCGTTGGTCACCGCCACCACCCCGAAAACGTTGGTCTCGTACGTACGCCGGAACTCCTCGACGTCGGTTTCCGCAGGCAGGGCCAGTGACTCCGAGACCCCGGCGTTGTTGACCAGGACGTCCAGGCGCTCCACCTGAGCCGCCGCCCTCACGATGCCGTCGGGATCCCGCACGTCGAGGACCAGCGGGCGGGCGCCGGCGCCGATCTCCTCGACGGCCTGCTGCCCGCGCCCGGCGTCTCGGGAGCCCACGTACACCGTGAAGCCCTCTGCGGCGAGCAGCCGGGCGATCTGCTTGCCGATGCCCTTGTTGGCACCTGTGACCAGTGCTGTGCGATCGTTCATGGGGACTACGGTTGCCTGGCTCCGGCCGCCCTGCCAGGGACAGCCTGTACCAGGCAGTGGGAGGAGACGGCATGGCACGTCAGGAGCTGGCCCGCTTCCTGCGCGACCGCCGTGCGGGACTGCGACCGCACGAGTTCGGCGTCCAGGCGACCGGCACCGTCCGCCGTACTCCGGGCCTGCGCCGCGAGGAGGTGGCGGAGCTCGCCCATATGTCGGTCGACTACTACACGCGTCTGGAGCAGGCCCGCGGACCTCGGCCGTCGGCCCGGATCCTGGACGCGCTCGCCCAGGCGCTGCGCCTGACACCGGCCGAGCGCAGCCACCTGTTCCGTCTGGCTGGATCGAGCGTGCCGCCCGGCCCCAGCGCCGTACGTGGTGTGCGTCCACACGTGATCCGGATGCTGGAGCGACTGCCGGAGACCGGTGCCATCGTCACCGACGCCGCGTACGACGTCGTCGCCTGGAACCCCCTGGCCCAGGCAC
>Ga0102590_1003022_pt1 | contig 18038 bp, 19 predicted proteins | sample AraplaMF_Col_mMF_FD_76859 | JGI IMG/M metagenome (GOLD analysis project Ga0102590, IMG submission 76859) | Arabidopsis root microbial communities from the University of North Carolina, USA - plate scrape MF_Col_mMF | ecosystem: Host-associated > Plants > Roots > Endosphere | place: USA...
ATGCAGCCTTGATGGTCCAGAACGGCGCATAGACGTTGGTCTTCATCGTTGCGTCGAAGTCGTCCGAAGACACATCGAGGATCGAGGCACGGGTCTGCTGCCGCGCCGCATTATTGACGAGGATGTCCAGACCGCCGAGGCCTTGCACCGCCTGCTCCACCAGCTTTCTGCAAAAGGCCTCGTCTTTGAGGTCGCCCGGAATGGCGAGGCCCGTGCGCCCTTCCTTCTTGATGAGCGCGATCACCTCCTGGGCGTCCGGCTCCTCCGCCGGCAGATAGTTGATGGCGACGTCGGCGCCTTCGCGCGCATAAGCGATCGCGGCGGCGCGTCCCATCCCGGAATCGCCGCCGGTGATCAGCGCCTTGCGACCAGCGAGGCGTCCGGAACCCCTGTAGCTGGTCTCGCCATGGTCGGGCCGCGGCTCCATCTTGCCGGCCAGGCCCGGCCAGGGCTGCGACTGCTTCTTGAACGGCGGCTTCGGATATCGGTTGACGGGATCGATCAGCTCATCGGCCACTGTCGTATCTCCTTTCGCTGTTGAAGATGCCAGCGACGACGCAGCAAGCGTCGCGCTTGCTGCGTGAATAACATGCCGGCGAGATAGCGGGGTGTTGGTTCGATGCGTCATGGCCGGCTCCGCAATTTGCGGATCAACGCGCGCAGACGGGCTTCGTTGCTAACGGGCGAGGGACGCCGGCGGGCCGGCGTCCCCGGTCGAATGCTACTTTGACTGGCCGACGCTCGGCGACTTGCCAAGCTCCTTGGCCATGTCGAGATGATGCTTCAGCGCAGGCAGCGTCTTGCCGGCCCAATCCTTCAGCGTGGAATTGTCCCCGCCTTTGGAATAGCGCTCGAACAGCGAGACCGCATCTTCATGCGCACTGACCTGATAGGAATTGTAGTCGGAGCTGAAGTCCTTGCCTGAGGCGTTCTTGAGCTTGTCGAGCTTGCTCTGATGCGAGCTGTCGAGCGCGGTGGGCAGAGTTGCCTCGACCTTGCCGCCGCTGACCAGTTCCTTCAGTTCGCTGCTGGTCTTGGTATGATCGGTGACCATCTGCTGCCCGAAGGTCTTTTCCTGTGCATTGCCCTTCTGCACGGCCAGCCTGCTCGATTCGATCTCGAACATGTCGCTGACGGCAACTTCCTTGACGAAGTCGGCGGTGGTCGGCGCCACTCCAAGTGTGGAGTTGATGCCGGTCTTCTCGCCGAGCGACTGGGCGAGCGCGGGGCCTGCGAGAAGCACGCAACTCAACGCAATGATGGTTCGTTTCATGACTGGGTCCTCCGAAGTGGCGCGGCCGACGGGCCCGCGCATTCGAGCCGACCAACACGGCCCCAATGCCCTTGTTCCAAACCGTGTCCTGCGTTTCGAGCAGCAGCAGGAACGATCGCTTGGTCAGTCGGTTGATCTGAGCATGAGCTGATCGGAGAATTCAGATGATGAACCAAGGTGAGCTGGACCAGAATGAAATGGGTCGGTTGATCGGCAGCGACAAGGTCGAGGGAACATCGGTCTTTGGCGCGGACCGCAACAAGATCGGTTCGATCGAGCGCGTGATGATCGACAAGGTCAGCGGCAAGGTGTCCTACGCGGTTCTTGGCTTTGGGGGCTTCCTGGGCCTCGGAAACGATCACTATCCTCTGCCCTGGCAGTCCCTCAAATATGACACCGAACTCGGCGGCTACCTGACTGGCATCACTGCCAAGTCCCTGGAAGGTGCGCCGAAATACGGCGACCGCAGCGACTGGAACTGGGGCGATGATGCCGCCGTTCGCGCTATCAACTCCTACTATGGCGTTCCTTTCGCGTAAGCATTGTTAAAACCCAACGGAGATCTGATGAGCAAGGAACGGCCGACCGACGATCCCAGGCATCAGACGGACTGGGGATCGCACAAACAGACGGACGAGCCCTGGAAGGGCAATCCGGAGAAAGAGCAGAAGTCCGACAAGACAAAGCCGGACCTCGAAAAATGGCATGAAACCAAGACGCATTGAATAAGGTGCGCTGACAGCGACCAATCAGGCGCGACACCAATCGGTGTCGCGCCTGTTTTTTTTGGGTTGGCTTTTCCGAATGACAGCGGTGCGCTGGCGTCCGGAACCATGTTTTGGCGTTGCGGTTGGGAGTCCGGCGCGGCGGGATGGCCCGATTTGACGCCAGCTTAGTCCCGACCGAGGTATTCACGTGGATGCTCAAACCCGGGAGCGTGGGCCGTCCGCGGAGCAACCGCAGAAGGCGAAAGAAGCTCCAAGACCTTCTCCTGATCAGAACCGAGACACCAAGGAGCCGGAGCGGGCGCAAACGCCCTCGCTGCGCGATCGGATTCGCGAGCATTGGCTGCTCGCAGCCGTCGGCGCCGTCGTGCTCGTCGCGGCGCTCGTCAGTGGCCTGCTCTACTGGCTGGAGGTCCGCCACTACGAATCCACGGATGATGCTTTCATTGCCGCGCGCAGTTTCTCCGTGGCTTCGAAGGTGGGCGGATACGTGACCGATATTCCGGTCACGGACAACCAGCACGTCAACGCCGGTGACGTATTGGCGAAGATCGACGAGCGCGACTACCGCATCGCCATCGAACAGGCGGCTGCACAAGTCGCAGTCTCGAAGGCCAACATCGCCAACGTCGAGGCGCAGATCGTGTCCCAGCAGGAACAGATCAAGCAGGCTCAGGCGCAGCTCGAACAGGCGCAGGCGCAGCTTCAGTTTTCGCAGGAGGAGTTCAAGCGCGCGGAAGATCTCGTCGAGAAGGGGGCCGGCACCGTTCAGCGGCAGCAGCAAACGCGCTCGGATCTGCAGGCGCAGCAAGCCAACACCGAACGTGCGAAGACTGCGGTGACGGCGGCCCAAGTCGGCATCAAGACGCTTCAGGCCCAGCTTGAAGGCGCAAGGGCGCAGCTTGATCAATCGCAATCGCAGCTCGACCAGGCGAACCTGAACCTGCAATACACCAGCGTGGTTGCCGCGCAGTCCGGTCGCGTCGCCAAGCTCTCGGGCGCCAAGGGCACTTTCGTCACGGCAGGACAGAGCCTGATGATGTTCGTGCCGGACGAGACCTGGATCGTTGCCAACTACAAGGAAACCCAGCTCAACGACATGCGCCCGGGCCAGCCGGTCGAGATCCGCATCGATGCCTATCCCGGCCGCAGGCTGACCGGTCATGTCGACTCTGTCCAGCCGGGTTCGGGCACTGCATTCAGCCTGCTGCCTGCGGAGAACGCCACCGGCAACTACGTCAAGGTGGTGCAGCGCGTGCCGGTGAAGATCGTGGTCGATAACTGGCCGGCCGATCTTCCGGTCGGTCCCGGCATGTCTGTCGTGCCCTGGACCCGGGTGCGGTGACCGACACGGTCGAAGGCAGCGCAGGTGGGTGGACGCCGGAGCGCTCGGCGGCCGGCGGGCACAACCCCTATCTGATCGCGTTCGTCGTTTCGATCGCGACCTTCATGGAAGTGCTCGACACCACCATTGCCAACGTCGCGCTGCGCCACATCGCGGGCGGTCTGGCGGTCGGTATCGACGAGAGCACCTACGTCATCACCAGCTATCTCGTCGCCAATGCCATCGTGCTGTCGATCTCCGGATGGCTCTCGACCGTGATAGGGCGCAAGCGCTTCTACATGATCTGTGTCGGGATCTTCACGGTCTCGTCGCTGTTGTGCGGCTTCGCTTGGAATCTGCAGTCGCTGGTACTGTTTCGCATTCTGCAAGGCCTCGGTGGCGGCGGAATGGCGACAAGCGAGCAGGCGATCCTCGCCGATTCCTTCCCGCCGCAGAAGCGCGGACAGGCCTTTGCGATCTACGGCGTCGCCGTGGTGGTCGCGCCGGTGATCGGCCCCACGCTCGGCGGCTGGATCACTGACACCTATACGTGGCACTGGGTCTTCCTGATCAACGTTCCCATGGGACTGCTCTCGCTGTTTCTGGTCGGTACCCTGGTCAAGGAGCCGTCGGGAGCGGAGGAGGAGAGGGCGCGGGTGCTGAGCAAGGGCCTGCGCGTCGATTATATCGGCTTCCTCCTCGTCGCGATCGGGCTCGGCTCTCTGGAGTATGTTCTCGACGAAGGCCAGCGTAACGACTGGTTCGGCTCGAACATGATCGTCGTCTTCGCGGTGCTGGCGGCGGTTTCGCTGCTCGCGCTGATCCCGTGGGAGCTGACGCGGGAAGATCCGATCGTCGACCTCCGCCTGCTCGGCCGCAGGCAATTCGCCGCCTGCTTCCTGGTCATGCTCGGCACGGGCGCGGTGCTGATCTCGACGACACAGCTGCTGCCGCAACTGCTGCAGACCGAACTGAACTACACGGCACTGTTGGCGGGCCTTGCGCTGTCCCCTGGCGGCATCGCGACGTTGGTCCTGATGCCCGTGGTCGGCCGCCTCGTCAGCACGGTGCAGCCGAAATATCTCATCATGTTCGGCGCCGCCATCGTTGCCTTCTCGATGTGGCATCTCACCGGGCTGACCGGCGACATCACCTATGGTTACGCAGCGTTGTCACGCATCTTCCTGGCGCTTGGCCTGCCGTTCCTGTTCCTGCCGGTGACGACCGCGTCCTACGACGGCGTGCCGCCGGACAAGACCAACCAGGCGTCCGCCCTCATCAACGTCGCGCGCAACATCGGGGGATCCATGGGTGTCGCGCTTGCGCAGACGGTTCTGGCGCAGCGCCAGCAATTCCATCAGAGCCGCCTGATCGAGCATGCTGCGCCGTCCGATGTCGGCTATCAGCAGACCATCGATGCGCTGACGCGCTACTTTCAGGGCCAGGGCTCGAACGCAAGCGATGCGGCGTCACAAGCGGTTGCCTGGGTCGGCCGGACCCTGCAGCAGCAGGTCGATTTCCTCGCCTATATCGATGTGTTCTGGACGCTTGCGATCGTCGCGATGTTGATGATCCCGACGGCCGCCGTGTTGCGTCCGATCAATCTCGGTGCGCCGGCGCGAGGGCATTAGGGCCCGACGGCTTCTCTCCGCCCCGGCCCTGCATGCACATGCACCTGCTTGGCATGCAGCGGCTCGCCGCATTCCGAGCACACCATCACTGGATCGAACAGCTTGCCGCAGGTCTTGTGCTCGTGCAGCAGCGGGCGGCCGCGCTCGTCGCCCATGTGGGCGTCACCCCAATGCACCATCGCCATGATGATCGGGTAGAGGTCGAGCCCCTTCTGCGTCAGGATGTACTCGTAGCGCTTGGGCGCCTCGGAATAGGGCACGCGGCGCAGGATGCCGAAGCGGACCAGCTTCTTCAGCCGCTCCGAGAGCAGGTGCCGCGTGATCTGGAGCGAGGACTGAAATTGCTCGAACCGGCGCACGCGCAAGAAGCATTCACGCAGGATCAGCAGCGTCCAGCGATCGCCGATCACGGCGACGGTGCGGGAAAGCGAGCAGGGCTCTTCGTCCAGCGTGTCCCACTTCATGATCCGATCTCCGGCCTCGCTAGTCAGTCAGAAAAAGGAACTGACTGGAACGGTCAGCGATATTTCAGCCCAATTTAGCGTTCGGCGTCCAGGTTTGACAGTTCTATTTTAGAACTATAGCCTCTTTCTCAATCAATGCTCTCTCCGGAGGAGGCAACCTTGCCCAAGCGAAACGCGACAGCCGCCGTGATCGGGGCCGGCGATTTCATCGGCTCCGAAATGGCCAGGAAATTCGCCGCCGAAGGTTTTTCGATCTTCGCCGGCCGCCGCAACGGCGACAAGCTGGCGCCGCTGGTGAAGGACATCGAGGCGGCCGGCGGCGAGATCCATGCCCGCTCGCTCGATGCGCGCAAGGAAGAAGAAGTCATCTCCTTCCTCAACGACGCCGACGCGCATGCACCGCTTGAGGTCTGCATCTTCAACGTCGGCGCCAACGTCAATTTCCCGATCCTCGACACCACCGAGCGCGTCTTCCGCAAGGTCTGGGAGATGGCCTGCTATTCCGGCTTCCTCGCGGGGCGGGAAGCTGCGCGGCTGATGCTGGCGCGCGGCGGCGGCAAGATCTTCTTCACCGGCGCGACCGCGAGCTTGCGCGGCGGCAGCGGATTTGCCGCATTCGCCAGCGCCAAGTTCGGCTTGCGCGCGGTGGCGCAGGCGATGGCGCGCGAGCTCGGACCTAAGAACATCCACGTCGCCCATCTCATCATCGATTCCGGCGTCGACACCGAATGGGTCCGCCAGCGCCGGCTCGAAGCGCTGGGCCCGAATGCGCTCGACAATCCCGATCTGCTGATGCCGCCGTCGGCGGTGGCGGACTCCTATTGGCAGCTCTATCAGCAGCCGAAGAGCGCCTGGACTTTCGAGATGGAGATCCGCCCCTTCGGCGAGAAATGGTGACCGCGGCACAGAAGTCCGGCTAGACTGATCTCAACTTAAGCAAAATTCCGGGAGGTATTGAAGTGAAGACCGCGATCACCGAACTGTTCGGCATCGAGCATCCCATCATCCAGGGCGGCATGCATTTCGTCGGCTTTGCAGAGCTGGCCGCTGCCGTCTCCAATGCCGGCGGGCTCGGCATCATCACCGGTCTCACGCAGAAGACGCCGGAGCTGCTTGCCAAGGAGATCGCGCGCTGTCGTGACATGACGGACAAGCCGTTCGGCGTGAATCTGACGTTTCTGCCGACGTTCTCGGCGCCGCCCTATCCGGAATACATCGCCGCGATCGTCGAAGGTGGCGTCAAGTCCGTGGAGACCGCGGGCCGCAGTCCGGAAGCCTACATGCCCGCGCTGAAGGCGGCCGGGATCAAGGTGATCCACAAATGCACGTCAGTTCGCCATTCGCTGAAGGCTGAGCGGATCGGCTGCGACGCCGTCAGTGTCGACGGTTTTGAGTGCGGCGGTCATCCCGGCGAGGACGACATTCCCAACATGATCCTGCTGCCGCGCGCGGCGGAGGAATTGAAGATCCCGTTCGTGGCCTCCGGCGGCATGGCAGACGGACGCAGTCTCGTCGCCGCGCTCGCGCTAGGCGCGGCCGGCATGAACATGGGGACGCGCTTCATCGCCACCAAGGAAGCACCGGTGCATCAGAATGTGAAGAATGCGCTGGTCGCGGCGACCGAGCTCGACACCCGTCTGATCATGCGCAGCTTGCGCAACACCGAGCGTGTCCTGAAGAACGCCAATGTCGATCGCCTGCTCGAGATCGAGCATGCCAAGGGCGACAAGCTCACCATCGACGACATCCATGACCAGGTCGCGGGCGTCTATCCCAAGGTCATGCTGGACGGCCAGATGGACGCGGGTGCCTGGAGCTGCGGCATGGTCGCCGGCCTCATCCACGACATCCCCTCCTGCAAGGAACTCGTCGATCGCATCATGGCCGAGGCGGACCAGATCATCCGCAGCCGCCTGATGGGGTTCCTGGAGGGGACGGGGGCCACGCGAAAGGTCGCCTGACACCGCCAAACTTCTTAACCACGGCGGCACTTGGCCGCTGGAATTGCGCGCGACGCCTCCTAAATAAGGGTAAATTGGCCCTTTCATAAATCAATTTCAGGAGGCGTCCGTGGTCCTGAAGAGCGTTTATCTTGCTGCTGTCGTTGCCCTCGTCCTCGCGGGCAGCGGCGTTGCGCGTGCAGACGATTACAAGCCCGGTGAATATCTCGGCCTCGATCTCTCCAAGGCGGTGCTGTCGCCGAAGCGGCTCGGGCCCGAAACGCAATTCGCGCCGGTCGCACTCGAGGCGCGCGGTGGCAACGACGCGCAAGCGCGCGCCGAGCCCGTCGACGTGCCGAGGAAGGTCGCCGCCGAACGTGTACATGTGTCCCAGCCGAAGATCGCACATGGCAGAACCGCTCAGCCGCGCGGCGCAGCGCGCACCAGGCTCGCGCATCGCCATGGCAATCCGCTCGACGCGCAGGCGATGGACACCCGGATCCAGACCTGGCCGTGTCGTTCCGGCGGCATCTGCAGCTGGAAGCGGTAATTCGCGACGACGAGCTTTCTTTACCTCGCCCCGCTTGCGGGGAGAGGTCGGAATTCAAGCGCAGCTTGAATTCCGGGTGAGGGGGACTCTCCGCGACTCTAATTGCCGCTGTCTCCGCGGAGACTCCCCCTCACCCCGCCCTCGCCCCGCAAGCGGGCGAGGGAGATCAGCTTCTCCGCGGCGACTGCGCGACATCCCCTCGGCCGGTCGTCCAACGTCATCCGCGCGTCGCAAAACCGTAGGCCCGGGGTCAAGAAACCGTAAGCCGGGAGTCAAGGAGCGCAGGCACCTTCCGTCACGATTCGACGAAGGTTTCCTGAATGGCAACGCTCCGCGCCCCGCGCGCCTGGACCCGGCGGCAGTTCCTGGTCCGCTCCACCTCAAGCCTCGCCATCGCTGCGCTTGCGAAACCCTCGATCAGTCGTGCTGCCGACCGACCGCAGATCGCCGGCGGCATCCAGTCCGGCGACGTCTCGGACGGCTCAGCGGTGATCTGGGCACGCGCCGATCGGCCGGCGCGCATCCAGGTGGAATGCTCGACCGTCGAGAGTTTCAGGACCATCATTGCGTCAGCGTCGCGCGATGCGTTGCCGGATGCTGATTTCACCTCAAAGCTGCTGTTGAGCGACCTGCCGTCCGGGCAGGACATCTTCTACCGCGTGCGCTTCGACGACATCGCCGCCGGCATCACCGGCGAAAGCCGGGTCGGCCATTTCCGCACCGCGCCGGCCGAGGGCCGGTCGATTTCGTTCCTGTGGTCCGGCGATGTCGCAGGGCAGGGCTGGGGCATCGACATCGCGCGCGGCGGCTATCGCAGCTATCGCACCATGCTCGACAACCGCCCCGATTTCTTCATCCACTCCGGCGATCACATCTACGCCGACTGCACGATTCCTTCCGAGCAGAAACTGCCGAACGGCGAGGTCTGGCGCAACATCGTCACCGAGGAAAAGGCCGAGGTCGCGCACACGCTGGCGCAGTTCCGCGGCAACTACAAATACAACCATCTCGACGAGCACTTCCGTGCCTTCCATGCCGAGGTGCCGATGTTCGCCCAGTGGGACGACCACGAGGTCACCAACGACTGGTCGCCGGCTGCCAGTCATGACGACGCAGGTTACGAGGACGATGGCACCCCGCGGCTCGTCGCGCGCGCCCGCCGCGCCTTCTTCGACTTCATGCCGATCCGCGACGCCGGTGCGGGGCAGGGGCGGGTCTATCGCAGGATCGCCTACGGTCCGCTGCTCGACGTCTTCATGATCGACATGCGCAGCTATCGCGACGACAACTGGAACAAGGGCGACGATCATCGTGGCTGGATCCTGGGCGCCGAGCAACTCGCCTGGCTGAAGCGGGAGCTCGCCGCCTCGCGTGCGACCTGGAAGGTGATCGCGGCCGACCTGCCGATTGGCCTCGTCAGCATGGATGCCGTGGCGCTCGGCAATGGGCCGCCCGATCGCCGCGAGCACGAGATCGCCGATCTGCTTGCCGCCATCAAGCGCGCGGGCGTCCGCAACATCGTCTGGCTCACAGCCGACATGCATTACACGGCGGCGCATTATTACGATCCGAGCAAGGCGCAATTTCAGGATTTCGAGCCGTTCTGGGAATTCGTCTCCGGCCCGCTGCATGCCGGCACCTGGGGGCCGGGCGAGCTCGACGACACCTTCGGCCCGGTCGCGATGTACCAGCACGGTTGCAGCGAAGCGCAGGGCGAGAACCTGGCGCCCTGCTTCGGTTTGCAGTTCTTCGGCCGTGTCGACATCGACGGCGCCAGCGGCGTCATGACGGTGACGCTGAAAGACGTCGACGATCGCGATCTCTGGTCCGTCGATATCGTGCCGCAGCCGCAGGCGCGCCCGGCCGTGGTGGCGCAGCATTCCTAGGGCATTCGCAGGCCGATGCCGCCGCGCACGGGCCGGGGCGCAGGTTGCGGGGCCTCTGCGCGCGCGTTCATCCAGTCAGGGGCTCGTGGCGCGGCGAGTTGCCGGACAAAGAATTCGCCCTGTTTGGGCGAGCCCGTATAGGCAAAACCGTCGGCGTGCGCGGGGACCGCACCGGAAAGAGCTGCTGCCACAAAGACCATCGTCCAAAGCGCTTTCATGATTGTCTCCTGATTGCCTGCGGCCGGAATGACCGCGATGGTTCGACGTTGGCAGGAGAGGGCGCTCATCTGAAATGCCGTTTGACTGTCACGGCGATGCCCGCCGGCTATCAGCTAACCGGATCTTGATTTGGTCTCCTTCGGGCGGCGCGCTATAACACCCTCCCGCCATCTCTTTTCCATCACCAGAGAGTCTGTCCCCGCGGTCTCACCGCGTGCATCCGGCGGGCTGAAATGCGTCAGGAGCTAACTCATGGACAATCTGAAGACCCAGGGCATCTCCATGCCCAAGCTCGGCCTCGGCACCTTCCGCATGCAGGGCGATGCCTGCCGCGCCGCGGTCGAGAGCGCGCTGTCGATCGGCTATCGCCACATCGACACCGCCGAGATGTACGCCAACGAAGAACCCATCGGCGCCGCGCTCGCGGCAGCCCGCCTGCCGCGCGGCGAGCTGCATATCACGACCAAGGTCTGGCACGAGAATTTAAGCCCCGACGCGATCCGCCGCGCCTTCGACGCCAGCCTGCAGAAGCTCAGGCTCGACCACGTCGATCTCTATCTCGTGCACTGGCCGTCGAAGTCGGCGAACTGGGGCGCGGTGTTCGAGACCCTGATGAAGCTGAAGGAGGAGGGGCGCACGCGCGCGATCGGCGTCGCCAATTTCACCACGGCGCTGCTCAAGATTGCGGTCGAGGACATCAAGGCGCCGATCGCCTGCAACCAGATCGAATATCACGCCATGCTCGATCAATCGAAGGTGCTGGCCTATCTCAACGCCAAGTCGATTCCGCTGGTCGCCTACTGCCCGCTGGCGCAGGGGCGCATCGCCTCCGATCCGGTGCTGGCCGAGATCGGCGCCAGGCATAATGCAACCGCGGCCCAGGTCGCGCTGAAATGGCTGCTCGACCAGGACGGCGTCGCGGCGATCCCGAAGGCGTCGCGCCGCGAGAGCCAGCAGGCCAATCTCGACGCGATGAAGATCACGCTCGACGATGCCGACCGCAAGAAGATCGCCGCGCTGCCCAAGGACAAACGCTGCGTCAATCCGGGCTTCGCACCGGCGTGGGATTAGCATCGCCCGCACGCTCTTGAGACGCAAAGAAATGGCCCCGCGAGGGGCCATTTCCATGCTGCGTTACGCATCAATCCCAGTGGTGACGGTGGCCGCGCTTGACCACGACGACCCGGTCGCGATGATGCCAGCCGCGATGCCAGCCATGGTCACGATGCTCGCGCATTTCGGCGCGGGCGCCGTAGCCATGATGATGACCGCGCTTGATCACCACCGTTTCGGCACTCGCCATCGTCGGCGCAACGATCGCGAGCGCGCCGAGAGCCGCAACCACATAAGCAAGCTTCTTCATGATGTCCTCCTCCAATTCAATGCCAATGAGAACCGCGCATCGGCGTGAACGTTCCGGAGCAATGGGAAGAGAATTCTGAACGCTTGTTCAGGGTGGTTAATCGCAACGTTGCTGTGGCGGGGTTGGCGCGCCGGTGGCGACGTATTTGCCGTCCCTGATGGTGTACTCGCCGCGCTCGCTGCGATTGTAGATCGCGCGCAGGCTACCTTGCTTTGAGAGCAGCAGGCCGAACTCACGCGTCTGCTTCAGCGAGGGGAAGTAGACCATCACATTGAGCACGCCTTCGGCGTTGACCGTGGCGGATACGACTTCGCTCTCGTCCCTGGCGTCGCCGAAATCGCGCCGGTATATCACCCGGCCGTCCTTCCGGATTTCGTAAGTCAGGAGAGCGCCCTTGTCGCGGTCGGGCCGGGCTGCACAATCGACCGCCCATGAGCCGAGAAGGCCCCATTGCTCGACTGTCGCCGAAAGCGTCTCGGCGCCGGCCGCTGGCGTGAACGCAATCCACAGCAGCGCCGCTGTCGCGCAGCAGCTCAAACAACGCGTCATGGCTTGCAAAACCCCGCCTCGAACCATTCCAAAGTGTAGCATTCCGCGCGCCTCCGTCCACGCCAGGTGCCAATCGCGCGCGAATTTGATCCGCGTCAATGAGACCGGTCGTAGCAAGGGTAGGATGGCGCTCCCGAAGGCGAACGTGGATAGACCGATGCTGAATCAAGTCATGGATTTTGCGGGTGAAGTGCTGCCGGGGAGCCGTGCCCAGCCGCCTCATTCTGAGACCGCGTTTCTGGCCGAACTGGGCGAACGCTTGAGATCCTCGCGCGCCCGCTGCGAACTGTCGCGCCGGGAGCTGGCCCGCCGCTCCGGGATTTCCGAGCGCTACATCGCGCAGATCGAGGCAGGCAAGGGCAACGTCTCGATCGTGCTGTTGCTGCGGCTGGCGTCCGCCATTCACGGCAGCCAGCCTCAGGCTGCGTAATAACCGCTAGACCTGCTTCTCGACATTGGCGCTGCGGGCCGGCACGCCGAACTCCTTGCGGCACACTTCGGCCAGCACGGCGACGCCCTCGCGGATCTGCTGATGCGACGGGCTCGCAAAGCACAGCCTAAGGCGCGAGCTGGAATGGCTCTTGTCGGTCGACCATTCCGGCCCCGGATTGATCGAGACGCCGGCGGCGAGCGCGGCCTGATACAGCTTGAGCGTATCGACCTGGTCCGGCAACTTGACCCACAGGAAGATGCCGCCCTTCGGTTCCTCGAACTCGGCCGCCGTGCCGAACTGCTCGTTGAGGGCCTCCATCAGCGTCTCGAGCTTGGTGCGCAACGCCTTCGTCAGGGCCGGCACATGGCTTGCGAAATGCGGCTTGCAATAGGCGGCAAGCACCATCTGCTCCAGTGCGCCGGAGCCGGCGTCCGTCTTCAGCGCCAGCATCCGCGACATCACATCCCACGGCGCGACGATGAAGCCGACGCGCAGCGCCGGCGCGATCGATTTGGAGAACGAGCCGATATGGATCACGCCGCCGTTCGGGCTCATCGCGTAAATCGCCGGTGGCCGCTGTCCCGACCAGACGAGATCGGCATAGCAATCGTCCTCGAAGATCGGCACGCCATATTCGGCTGATAACCGTATCAACTCGGCGCGTCGGCTCTCCGGCATGATGCTGCCGGTCGGGTTCTGCACGGTCGGGATGGTGTAGATGTATTTGGGACGGATGCCGCGGCTCTTCAGGTCCGCCAGAGTCGAGGCCAGCACGTCCATGCGCATGCCATCCTCGTCGAGCGGAATACCGACGACATTGACGCCGAGCCGCGCCAGGCGGGTCAGCGAGCCCTGATAGCTGTCCTGCTCGAAGATCACGGTGTCGCCGCGCGTCAGCAGCGTCGCGTTGACGAGATCGAGCGCCTGCAGTGATCCTGAGACGATCATGAGATCGTCGACCGTGCAGTTGATGCCGGCATCGCGCCTGAGTTTCGTCACCAGGAATTCGCGCAAGGGCAAATAGCCCTGCGGACCATGCGCCAACCCATAAGTGGCGAGCGACCGACCTTCCTTCTGCAGGGCGGAATTGGCCGCCTCGATCAGGCCTTCGAGCGGCAATTGCTCGGAATCGTTGTTGCCGCCGACGAAGCTGTATTTCGCGAGGCCCGTCCAGCGCGCAGTGGGGGCCGGCAGCCCTGCGGGGAACAGGGGCGCGAAATCGAAGCTGGACGTCATGAGAGCGTTCCTCGTTTTGTTCTTGTTGAGCAGCCGGCCGTGGGGTGGCGACCGCGCATGCCGATTTGGATGATGCCATCATGCCAGTGTTTTGCCCGACGCGTCAAACGAAATTCGTAAAATCCGTATTCTGGCCACGCGCTTCCGTAACCTGCTGATTTTGCTCGCACGGGCTACTGTGCATGGGGTTGTTTTCGGGAGTTTCAATCGGGGCGCGACCGCAAGCCCGAAGCCGTGGCCGATGACGTCTTCGATCCGGGGCGCCTCGACCTGATCGGAAGGCCTCTACTTCCTTGTGGCCGTCCTTGTCGGACGGCCCTGGCTGATGAAAGCGTAATGCGCGTTGGCGATGCCGCCAACCATCAAGGCTTCGACCACCGGCTCGGTTATCTCGCCGGTCGCGCCCCAGTCGACGATGAAATTGGCTCCGGTCCCGCCGCGCACATCGTCGGTCGGGATGAAGATCGAGACGGTGGCCAGCGGCTTCAAGGCGACCGGCGCCTTCAGATAGGTCTCGACCTGCTTGCCTGCGGTGTCGAAATAGGCGATGCGTTTGAGCACCAGCGGCTGGTTCTCGGAGGCGTTGTGCACGCTCAAGGTCACCGAGAAGTCGACGCGCAACTTGCCCTGGCTCATCGCAACGCTGGAATAGGCGGGCACGTAGAACCCCCCGGAGACGGCGAGTTCCTCCTTCGGCAGAGCGGCGAGCGAATCGGCAAAGTTTTGTTCGATATTGACCTTGGATTGCGCGACTGCGGGCGCGGCGGAGGCGAGGGGGCATAGCAGCATTGCTGCGAAAAGCGCCGTTCGCATGTGACGAATTGCTCGCTTGCCGCGCCGCAACCTGCCTCTAGGGTGCGGCAAAACGGACCAATTTGGTATGCACGAGCTCATTCGCGACATCACTCTCTGTATTCTGTTTGCCTGGATGCTGGGCCTGCTCGCCCATTTCACCCGGCAACCGCTGATCCTGGCCTATCTTATCGCCGGCTTCTGCATAGGTCCATTCGGCGCGGGCTGGGTCCATTCGCAGGAATCGATCAGCGTCATCTCCGAGCTCGGGCTGATCTTCATGCTGTTCATGATCGGGCTCGAGATCGACCTGAAGAAGATCGTGCGGGCGGGAAAGGTGATCCTGTTCGCCGCCGGCGCCCAGCTGATCGGGGGCTGCCTGCTCGGGGTGCTGTTCTTCATCGGAATCGGCCTGTCGCTCGGCGGCGGCCACTTCGATGCGGTCTATCTCTGCGTCGCCTGCGCCCTGTCGAGCACGGTCATCATCGTCAAGGTGCTCTACGAGAAGCGCGAGCTCGACACGCTGCCCGGCCGCATCACCCTCGGCGTGCTGGTGCTCCAGGACATCTTCGCCATCCTGTTCCTGGCGGTGCAGCCGAGCCTTGCCAATCTGCAGGTCAGCGTCATCCTGCTGTCGATCGGCCGCGTCGCAGTGCTGGTCGCAGCAGCCCTGCTGGTCAGCCGCTACGTGCTGCCGCGCCTGTTTCACCAGATCGCCCGCCGCCCCGAGCTGATCCTGCTCGGCGCGCTCGCCTGGTGCTTCCTCGTCGCCGAGACCGCCGAACGGCTCTCGCTGTCGCGCGAGATGGGGGCGCTGATTGCCGGCGTCTCGCTCTCGACCTTTCCTTACGCGCTCGACGTCACCGCCAAGGTCACCACGCTCCGCGACTTCTTCATCACGCTGTTCTTCGTCGCGCTCGGCATGACCATTCCCGTGCCCGGCCTGTCCGTGATCGGGCTGGCGCTGATGATCGCGGCCTTCACGGTGGTGAGCCGCCTCGTCACGACCTTCACCCCGCTCTATCTGATGAAGCAGGGCCTGCGCGCCAGCCTGTTGCCGGCCCTCAACCTCGCGCAGATCTCCGAGTTCTCGCTCGTGGTGATCCAGACCGGCGTCGCCGACCACCACATCGCGGCCGAGACGGCCAATGCGGCCTCCTTCGCCTTCGTGGTGCTCGCCGTACTCTCGACATTCGCGATGAGCCGCAGCGACGAGATCACCCGCTGGGCGATCGGCCCGCTGAAGCGGATCGGCCTGCGCGATCTCGACCATGGCAACGGCCATGGCGAGGAAGGGCACGAAGGCGGCCATGGCGAGGCCCGCCGCATCGTCATTCTCGGCTTTTTCCGTGCGGCGAGCGCGCTGCTAGCCGAGATCGAACGGCAGGCCCCGGTGCTGCTCGAGCAGATCACCGTGATCGACTTCAACCCCAATGTGTACCAGACGCTGCTGTCGCGCGGCCTGCACGTGATCTATGGCGACATCAGCAGCGCCGACACGCTGCTCCATGCCGGTGTCGGCAAGTCCGAGATGATCATCCTCAGCGTGCCCGACGCGCTCCTGAAGGGCGCCAGCAACGAGAAGCTGGTCCGCCATGTCCGCACCCTCAACCCAACCGCCATGATCGTTGCCACGGCCGATCTTTTGTCGGATGTGGGCGAGCTCTATGCGGCCGGCGCCAGCTACGTCACGGTGACCCGGCTCAGCGATGCTCATGAGCTGTTTACCGTGATCGAAGCCGCCCAGGCCGGTCTGCTGCCCGATAAGCGCGCCGAGCTGGATCAGCGGCTCGGCGAGCGGCGCGAAGTGCTGCCCTGACCGTGCCCGGCGGCTTCTTTCCGAGCCCGTTGGCACCCATATCCCTGGTATGACCGGTGCAAGCCCTCTGGCAGGCTTGCGGTCCGGCATATGTGGTTGCGCCGGGGAGACTAGCGCTTGGCCCCAAGTCCGGCTAAGCCTCCGGCTCATAACCGATAGAGATTGGGAAATGCCCGATAGCGTTCAGGAAGTCTTGCAGGCCTTTGCCCGGGGTGAACTCGTGGTCGTCACCGACGACGAAGACCGCGAGGGTGAAGGCGATCTGATCGTCGCCGCCTCGCTCTGCACCGCGGAGAAGATGGCGTTCATCATCCGGCATACCTCCGGCATCGTCTGCGCTCCGATTACCTCTGAGGATGCGCGCCGGCTGCGGCTCGACCCGATGGTCGCCCACAATGATTCCGCGCACACCACCGCGTTCACGGTCTCGATCGACTACAAGCCCGATGGCGGCACCGGCATCTCGGCCGAGGAACGCGCCTCGTGCTGCCGCGCGCTGTCCAATCCCAATGCCGGCGCCAACGACTTCGCCCGTCCGGGCCACATCTTCCCGCTGATCGCCAAGGACGGCGGCGTGCTGCTGCGCTCCGGCCACACGGAAGCCGCGGTCGACCTCTGCAAGCTCTCCGGCCTGCCGCCGGTCGGCGTCATCAGCGAGTTGATGAACGACGATGGCAGCGTGATGAAGGGCGAGCAGGTCGCCCGCTTCGCGGCCCAGCACAAGCTGAAGCATGTCACGATTGCCGACATGATCGCCTATCGCCAGGCGCGCGAAAAGCTGATCGAGCGGGTTTCGACCTTCGTCACCGAGAGTCCGATCGGCCCCTTGCAGGGCTATGCGTATCGCTCGCCGTTCGATTCCATCGCCCACGTCGCCTTCGTCTACAATGGGGTCGGCGACGGCAAGAACGTGTTGACGCGCTTTCACAAGCCGAACATCGTCAAGGACATCTTCACCGGCCACAAGCGGATGGCGGCCGTGCTCGAACATTTCAAGAAATCCGGCCGTGGCGTTCTGGTCTACCTGCGCGACGGCGCGGCTGGTGTGCCTGTGGCGGCACTGCCTGATGAGAGCGCGACGGAGGCTGACCGCAACCGCCAGTGGCGCGAGGTCGGTGTCGGCGCGCAGATCCTGCGCGATCTCGGCGTGACCTCGATCCGTCATCTCACCTCGTCGGTGCACGATTACAAGGGCCTGTCGGGCTTCGGCATCGAGATCGTCGCCAACGAGCAGCTTGAGAGCTAGCGCTGTCATTCCGGGGTGCGCGAAGCGCATCCCCCGGCGCGCGATGTGCATCCCCGGGATTCACGCAGACCCGTACATCTGCAACGCAATTGCACTTGTTGCCGCGGCGCTTTAGTTTGTCGGGCAATTCTTGACGGAACCAGATGCGAAAGGACGTTTCATGAGCGCGCGCCCCCAGGCCAAGGACAAGCCGGCTGCGGCTTCTTTCCAGTGGGACGATCCGTTCCTGCTCGACGAGCAACTCACCGAAGACGAGCGCATGGTGCGTGACACCGCCCGCGCCTACGCCCAGGACAAGCTGCTGCCGCGCGTCACCAAGGCCTATCTCGAAGAGAAGACCGACCGCGAGATCTTCAACGAGATGGGCGAGCTCGGCCTGATCGGCATCACGCTGCCGGAAGAATATGGCTGCGCCAATGCGAGCTACGTCGCCTATGGCCTCGTGGCGCGCGAGATCGAGAGGGTCGATTCCGGCTACCGCTCGATGAACTCGGTGCAGTCCTCGCTGGTGATGTACCCGATCTACGCCTATGGCGACGAGAACCAGCGCAAGAAGTACCTGCCGAAGCTCGCCAGCGGCGAGTGGGT
>Ga0102590_1003024_pt1 | contig 18035 bp, 14 predicted proteins | sample AraplaMF_Col_mMF_FD_76859 | JGI IMG/M metagenome (GOLD analysis project Ga0102590, IMG submission 76859) | Arabidopsis root microbial communities from the University of North Carolina, USA - plate scrape MF_Col_mMF | ecosystem: Host-associated > Plants > Roots > Endosphere | place: USA...
CAGGTTTTCCGGTCAAGCCCTGAACGACCTGGGGAAGGCTGCTGCGGTGGGGAGCGCGGGGAGCCGCGTGACACGCCGCAGCGCCCTGCCGGGGCGCTCGATCCACAGCGTACCGGATCAGGGCTCTGGCGGGCGCTGGTGTCGGGGAGCCGAGTCGCAGCGGTCGGGCCGTGCCGGCCGGCGGACCGGCTGCTCCGCGGTGCCTTCGGGTGGCCTCTCGCGTGGTGTGCGGGGACGAAGTCGAGGGCGGGGAGGTGCCGGGTTTCGACGGCGCAGGGAGTGTTCGGACTCCGGTGATGCCAGTCGGCCGGCCGATCCGGCACGGGCAGGTGGCCTGCGGCACCGTCTCAGTACAGGGCCTGCTCGGCCAGGTGCATCCGCATCCGCATCCACAACCGCACCGGCCCCGAGCCGCACGCAACAGGACGACCCGCGGTCAGCCCCGCGTGGAGCTCGTGCCCTGGGTCGGGGCGTCCTCGGTCTTGAGTTTGTCTCCCGTGTTGGAGATGAAGATGACCAGCAGTTTCGCCGGCTTGGTCGAGCTTGTGTTCTCCGTGAGTACATGGTGGGCGCCCGGCGGTTCGACCCAGTACTGGCCCTGGTGGTACTCGTGCGCCTGCTCCCCGGCAAGCCGGCTGCGTACCGTGCCCTGGAGCACATACGCGTAGACGAAGGCCGCGCCGTGCCGATGCGGCAGGGCGTGTGAACCGGGCGGGAAGTCCACGATCGCCGAGGTGAACGTCTTGCCCGCCACGTTCGTCAGCGGTAGTTCGAGTACGGGCGTCAGCGTCTCGGTCGGGCGCGGAGAGGCCACGGCGGCGGCCGGCGCCGCCTGAGGTGTCGCCGGGGCACGGTCTGCCGCGGTGGAGCACACGATGGCCGTGGCCGCTGTACCGGCAGCCAGAACGCCTCCTGTGATCCGCATTCCGATCATGATTGCTCTCCTTCTTCTGTTCTCGTCCGACCTCGTCCGCCCTCTTCTTCAGTCCCTGGCCGCGCGGTCCGATCGGTCCGGGCCCCCGGCCGGTCCACTCCAGCTCTCCTCGGGTGAACCCCGTGGCGTGCACCCGTACGGCGACGTCGTTCTCGGCCAGTGGGGGGTGGGGCAGCTCCGTCGAGGACTGTCCGGCGGCACCGGCCTCACGGTCTCGAACGGTGACGGCTTGCATGAGAGGTTCTCCCGTCGTCGCGGGATCGGAAGCGGGTGGACGCGTGCGGTCCCGCGCGGGCGCCTCGCACGGGCGACTCGCACGGGCGGACTCGCTCGCGCGAACGGCCGTGTGGTGGAGCGTGGTCGGCAAGAAACCGGTACCGGTGACTTCGGCATCCGTGAGCACGGCATCGACCGCGGCGTATGTGCCGTGCGCTCCCGGCGTTCATGGGATCACGACACCGGCGAGCCCGCAGCTTCAGCGGCGCGCACACGTCCGGCACCTGCGGAACGCGTGACCGCTCCGCGGAAGGTCCGGCAGGGCTCAGGAGCCGTCGTCACCCCGGTGATGCAACCCGCCCCACCGGCCGTCTCGGCTCGTCGTCCGGGAGAACGCGAACGGGTGATGCCCGGTGCTCGTCGCCCGCCGAGCGCACGTCGGTGCCGCTCGGCACTGTCGCCGGACCGGGCGTCATACGCACGCGTGCGTCGTGTGCCGGACGGCAACTCGTCCCGGTCGAGCAGCAACTGACGGCGGGCCCGGGGCTCGACCGCAGGCGGAGACAGGTGTGCGAGGTACGGTGATCACCGGTGCGGCCGTACGGATCGCCGGCAGGAGCGTCGTCAGATGCTCGGCACCTTCCTGAATCGCCCCGCCACATGCAGGTCCGCCTCGATCCGTGCCGCCGTCGCGCGCAGTTCCGGCAGCAGCTCGGCCACGCACTCCTCGATCGTGCGGCGGCTGCTGTGCATGGCGATGTTCACCGCGGCGACCACTTTGCCCCCGCGGTCCCGCACCGGTACCGCGATCGACCGCAGGCCTTCCTCCAACTCCTCGTCGACCAGGGCGTATCCCTCGCGCCGGACGCGGTCGAGTGCCGCCCTCAGTTCGTCCGGGTCCGTGACCGTGCGCGACGTCAGGGAGGTCACCTCGGGCAGCTTCGGTTCCGTCTGGTCCGCCAGCATCACCCGGCCCAGTGACGTCGGATACGCCGGCAGCCGGGTGCCGACCGTGAAGTTGACACTCATGATGCGACTGGGCGCGACCCGGGCCGTGTACTGGATCTCGTCGCCCGCCAGTACCGCCAGCGAGGTCGACTCGAGCACCTGCTCGGACAGGGCCGCCAGATGGGGGGCCGCGATGTCCGGCAGCGTGACCCGGGAGAGGGAGGGGTAGCCGAGGCCCAGGACGTGCGGGGTGAGCCGGAAGACGCGGTCGTGCGCGGTGACGTATCCGAGGTGCTCCAGTGTGATCAGCGCCCGCCGTGCCGTCGCCCGCGCCAGCCCCGTCGCCTCGGCCACCTCGGTGAGCGTCAGTTCGGCGCGCCCTTCGCCGAAGGACGTGATCACCGTCAGTCCGCGGGCCAGCGACTCCACGAACTCCCGTCCGAGCTCCTGCTTGGACGCCCCGGTCCAGGTCGCGAGTCCGGACGGCGCGTCGGGGGCGGCGGGCGGCGCCTCGTGCAGCTCCCGTTCCATCGCCGCGACCGCCGAGCGCAGCCGGGGCAGCAGAGTCCCGTGCAGATCGTCCGCGGAGTGGCGGCTCGTATGACTGACCACGCTGACCACACATGCGATCCGGCCGTCCGCCTTCCTGACGGGCATGGCGAGCGCCACCAGACCCGGCTCGATCAGCTGGTCGTCCAGCGCCCAGCCCTGGTCGCGGGCCTGCCGGGTGCGCTCCTCGAAATCGTCGCCGAGGGCGCTGCCGCCGGACCCGGGCAGTGGGCGGCTGCGCAGCGGCACCGCGGGGTAGCCGCGGTCCTCGGGGTCCGCGGCCCGCCGCTCGTGCCAGCGCTTCCAGTCCGCCTCGTCCCACTCCGTGGCGAACAGCGGTCCGGGGGCGGTCCGCTCCGCGGGCAGCAGATCTCCGATGCGGAAGCTCAGGGACATCGCGCGGCGGCGGGTCGCCTGGTGGATGAAGCGGATGCCGTCCCGATCGGCGACGGCGAGCGACACCGATTCGTCGAGATCGTCGGCGAGCGCGTCCGCGTGCGGATCCAGCAGTTTCGGCAGCCGCAGCGCAGCCAGGTAGGCATTGCCCAGTTCCATCAGCCGTGGCGCGACGACGGCGTCCCGGCCGTCGAGTCGTACATAGCCCATGCGGCCCAGCGTCGCCGTGATCCGGTCGACCGTGGACCGGGCGAGCCCACTGGCCCGCTCCAGAGCGCTGAGGCTGCAGCTGCCGTCCGTGTCGGTGAGCCGCCGCAGCACGGTGAGCCCTCGCATCAGGGGCGTGACGGCTTCGGCGGGGGCGGCCGAGTCCTGGGCGGGCATGGCGTTCGGGCGCATGAGGTCACGGTAATGCCGGTCAGGCCGCCTGCGCCGGGTAAGCCCGCGCCGTGCGCCGCACCGCGCCCCGGGATGTCCGGGGATTGCTCACCGGCGTGTCACGCGGACGCGGAAGTTCCCGGAATCGTCACGGTCAAGGACGGTGACCACGATCCCCGTCTTCGGGTCCGTGAAGCTCTGACCGGGGAGGAAGGTGGCGTCGGACATTTCGGCCTGGACGTTGGGGCTGTGGGTGCAGCCGCCGCTGTCGGGCTGGGCGTCGTGGACGGTGATGGGCCCGTTGCCGGTGTCGACGTCGGCGTCGACGCGGTAGACGAGGATGCCGGGCCGGCACATCGTCGCGTCGTTGCCCGCGCGGGTGCGCAGTTCGAGGGCGAATCCGGCTCTGGAGCTGATCGGTACGAAGACCAGTTTGCGGCCGCCCGCGAGGCCCAGCGGGGTCAGCGTGTACTCGCTGGTGCCGCGGGTGCTGACGCAGCTGACCTGGGAGTCCGCGAGCCAGCCCAGCTTCCACTTGTGCCAGGCCAGCAGGTCGTTGTCGGCACCCCAGTCCTCGCTCATGATGTCCCAGTGGCCGACGGCCGCCCCGCCCTCCTGGGTGTAGAGGTCGGGCAGGCCGAAGGTGTGGCTGTTCTCGTGCGGCAGGACCCGGTAGCCGGTCCGGGCGTAGGAGCCCGAGCCGTCGTCCTGGCGGCTGTAGATGAAGGACGCGTTGGACAGCGGCACGCCGTCGGCTATGGGGGCGTCGGTGTTGCCGGCGAAGGTCACCGACAGGACCGTGTCCAGGGCCGAGGGGCCCGCGTTCGGCGTCACGAGTACGTTCAGCAGGTCGTAGCGGCGGAAGTCCACCTCGGGGTCGGCGGCGGCCACGATGTCCTGCACCAGCCGGCGGTAGCCGGGGTCGAAGGGGGCTCCGCGCTCCAGGCCGTACGCCGAGAAGGGCTTGGGCATCCGCAGCCAGTGCTGTATCGGGGCCTCGGGGCGGTAGTCGAGCCGGCCGTAGGAGCTGGTGGTGAACCACTTCCGGGTCTGCGGGAAGAACTCCCCGAACCGGTCCATCGCGCCGCCCTGCCCGGGAGCGTCGGAGAAGTCGACCATCAGGTTCAGGGCGTGGACGGTGCCGGTGGAGCGGACGTACCCGGCGGGGGTCGGGATGCCCTCCGGCATCTGGACGCTGCTGCTGCCGTGGATCATGCAGGCGCGCAGTGCTTCGCGGGCCGGTGCGACGGGTCCCGGTGTCGTGGAGCCGGTGATGAGGTGTCCGGTGCCGGCGGAGGTGGAGACCGCGAGTGTCAGAACGGCGACCGAGGCCAGCGAGGCGACGCGGCGGGAGCGTATCCGGCGGCGGGACAACTGCATACGGTGACCCCTCGCTGCACGGCAGCCGCCCGTCACCGACTGCACCCTTGCGCTCACCCTGTGCCGAGGGGAGTTCGGGCGCGCGCTGGGCCAGCCCGAACGAGGGTTCAGGGGTGCGGAAGGGGTGACGGTGCGACGGCTGTGGGAGGGGCGTGCGAGGGCGTCGGCGGCCCGGCGCCGACGGGCCGGTGCGGCGCCCGGGCCGCCGTTCCACCGACCGGGTGAGACGTGTGTCCCACGTCACAGAAAATCCGGGCCGGGGCGGGAAATAACCGGGGACCGATTCCCCGTTTAGACCTGTGTCCGAGCGAAACGGGGATCCAGTCCCCGGAACGCGTTTCCACTCCACCCGAGGAGTACGCCGTGCAGACCGCGCCCCCAGTGCCGCGCCGAGTGACCCGGCCGCGTGCCGATGCTCTGCGCAACCGGGAGCGGATCGTCACCGCGGCCCGGGAGATGTTCGTCGAGTTCGGCCCCGAGGTGCCGTTCGACGAGATCGCCCGCAGGGCCGGTGTCGGCAATGCCACGGTGTACCGCAACTTCCCCGACCGTGACGCACTCGCCCGCGAGGTCGTCTGTTGGGTCATGGATCGAACGGCCGAGGACGCCGAACGGGCCCTCGCCGAGAGCGGCGATGCCTTCGAGGCGCTGTCGCACTTCGTGCACGCTGCCGCCGACGAACGGATCAGCGCGTTGTGTCCGATGGCGGCCAGCGCGTTCGACGAGCACCACCCCGATCTGGAAGCGGCACGTGAACGGGTCGAGCGACTGATCGTCGAGCTCATGGACCGCGCCCGCGCGGCCGGGCAGCTCCGCCCCGACATCGGCGTCGGGGATCTGATGATCGCCGTCGCACAGCTGAGCAGGCCTCCGGCCGGCACCGGCTGTGTGAGCCTCGACCGCTTCGTCCACCGCCATCTGCAGCTGTTCCTGGACGGTCTGCGGGCTCCGGCCCGCTCCGAACTGCCGGGTACGGCCGCGACCATGGAGGATCTGCGCCAGTCCTGAGCGACGAGTTCAACGGGCGCCGCCCGTCCGCACGACACCAGACAGCTGTGACAGACGCCGGACAGCTGTGACATGACAGGCGTCCCAGCCGTCACCGTCGACGGGCCACGCCTTCCCGCCCTCCCTTCCGCCTGCCCTCTTTCCGCACGATCCCTTTTCGCTCCCGAGTCCTGACTTTTCCGTCACGAAGTCCCGAAGTGGATACCTCCATGTCTGAAACAGCCCGAAACATCCCGGGCACCTCCGCCCCCGACCCGAGTCGCTGGCGGGCCCTCGTCTTCATCGCACTCGCCCAGCTGATGGTCGTCCTCGACGCCACCATCGTGAACATCGCGCTTCCGTCCGCCCAGCAGGACCTGGGGATATCCGACGGCAACCGCCAGTGGGTGGTGACCGCCTACGCCCTGGCCTTCGGTGGTCTGCTGCTCTTCGGCGGCCGTGTCGCGGACCTGTGGGGCCGTAAGCGCGCCTTCGTCATCGGCCTCGGCGGCTTCGCCCTCGCCTCCGCGCTCGGCGGTGCCGCGCAGAGCGGCGCGATGATGTTCGGCTCCCGTGCCCTCCAGGGCATCTTCGGCGCACTCCTCGCCCCTGCCGCACTGTCCCTGCTCGCGGTCATGTTCACGGACGCCAAGGAGCGCGCCAAGGCGTTCGGCATCTACGGTGCGATCGCCGGTGGCGGTGGCGCCGTCGGCCTGATCCTCGGTGGCTTCCTCACCGAGTACCTGGACTGGCGCTGGACGTTCTTCGTCAACATCCCCTTCGCCGTCGTCGCGGCGGCGGGCGCCTACTTGGTCATCCGGGAGCCGGAGGGCGGCCGCAACCGCTCGCCGCTCGACATCCCGGGTGTCATCCTCTCCACCCTCGGTCTGGTCTCGCTCGTCTACGGCTTCACGCGTGCCGAGTCGGACGGCTGGGGCGACTCCATGACGGTCGGCCTGTTCGTCGCGTCCGCGGTGCTGCTCGTGGCCTTCGTGATCACCGAGGCCAAGGTCAAGGCCCCGCTGCTGCCGCTGCGTGTCATCACCGACCGCAACCGCGGCGGTGTCTACCTCTCCCTCGGTCTCGCGATCATCGCGATGTTCGGCACGTTCCTCTTCCTGACCTACTACCTGCAGGTCGTGAAGGGCTTCTCGCCGGTCAAGACCGGCTTCGCCTTCCTGCCCATGATCGCGGGCATGATCACGGGCTCGACCCAGATCGGCGCCCGGCTGATGACCCGTGTGCCGGCGCGGCTGCTGATGGGCCCCGGATTCCTGGTCGCGGCCGCCGGTATGTTCCTGCTGGCCCAGATCGAGCTCGATTCGGCCTACGCGGCCCTGATCCTGCCGGCCATGCTGCTGCTCGGCCTCGGCATGGGTACGGCGTTCATGCCGGCCATGGCCCTGGCCACGCACGGCGTGCAGCCGCGGGACGCAGGTGTCGCCTCCGCGATGGTCAACACCTCGCAGCAGGTGGGCGGCGCGATCGGCACGGCCCTGCTGAACACGATCGCGGCCTCGGCGACCACGTCCTACATCAAGGACCACATCGCGACCGCCACCTCGAAGTCGCAGTCGCAGCTGGTCCAGCTGCAGGGACAGGTGCACGGCTACGCGAGCGCGATCTGGTTCGCCGTCGGCATCCTCGTGGTGGCCGCGGCCATCGCCCTGACCCTCGTCAACGCCGGCCGCCCCGGCGCGGCGTCGGTCTCCGGCCAGGACACGGGCACGGGCGCCGAGGACGAGCTGCACGTTCCGGTGGTCGCCCACTGACCGTGGCCGGTGGGCGTCCGTCCACCGGCAGGTCACGGGAGTGAGCCCGAGGGGCTTGGCCCCGAAGGCGAGCCGGACACCACGGACGAGGGCCGGGACGCCTCGTCCGAGCACTCCGGGTGTGCCCCGGCCCCCGCGGGGGCCGGGGCACACCCGTGTCGGCGCCGATCCGCCCGGTGGCTCAGCGAAGCCAGGGCAGGTCGGCGCCCGCCTCCGAGGGCTGCAGACCCTCGGCGATGATCGACATGATCTCGCCGAGGGACTTCTGCTGTTCGGGGGTGAGCCGGTCGAAGAGGGCCTGGCGCACGGCGGCCACATGCCCCGGCGCGGTGTCCGACAGCACCGCGTATCCCTGGTCGGTGAGGACCGCGAGCTGCCCGCGCTTGTCCGAAGGGCAGTCCTCGCGCCGCACCCAGCCGTTCTTCTCGAGGCGGGCTACGGCGTGCGAGAGCCGGGAGCGCGTGATCTTCGCCCGCATGGCCAGCTCCGTCATCCGCAGCCGCCGCTGCGGCGCCTCGGCGAGCTGGACGAGCAGTCCGTAGTACACGTGCGGCATGCCCGCGTCGCGCTGGAGCTGGCGGTCGAGGTGGTCCTCGAGAAGAGTGACGGCGTGCATGTACGCACGCCAGATGCGCTGCTCCTCGTCGGTGAGCCAGCGTGTGTCATCAGCGGGTGCCGTCGTCATGGGACCACTCTACGAGGCTCCTTCTTGAAGGTTAAACAAGTGCGGAGTAGGCTGACCGATACAACTTGAGACTTCAAGCAAGTCGCGAAGGGAGTGGCCGCCATGCCCGCCGTCACCGAGGAGCGCACCGTGCCCGAGCGCATGCCCGCCCTCTATCTGAGCCATGGCGCACCCCCGCTCGCCGACGACCCGGTCTGGCCCGGCCAGCTCGCCGCCTGGTCCGCGGACCTGCCCCGCCCCAAGGCGATCCTGGTGGTGTCCGCCCACTGGGAGGAGGCGCCGCTGGCGCTCGGCGCCGTGGAGACGGTTCCGCTGGTCTACGACTTCTGGGGCTTCCCCGAGCACTACTACCGGGTGCGGTACGGGGCCCCGGGCGCCCCCGAACTCGCCGAAGCGGTGCGCAAGCTGCTGCGCGCCCCCGGCATCCCCGTACAGGACGTGCCGGAACGCGGTCTCGACCACGGCGCGTACGTTCCGCTGGTCGAGATGTATCCGGGGGCCGACATCCCGGTCCTTCAGGTCTCCATGCCGACCCTCGATCCGCTGAGGCTCATGGAGATCGGCCGGAAGCTGGCGCCGTTGCGCGACGAGGGCGTCCTGATCCTCGGTTCGGGATTCTTCACCCACAACCTGGCGGCCCTGCGGCAGCCGGGCGGGGGAGTGCCGGGTTGGTCGGCGGAGTTCGACGACTGGGGGCACCGCGCGCTGGAGGCCGGCGACGTCGACTCGCTCGTCGACTTCGTCCGCAAGTCCCCGGCGGGCCGCCTGGCCCACCCCCGCACGGAGCACTTCGCCCCGCTGTTCGTGACCCTGGGCGCGGCGGACGCGACCGGTGAGCTCGACGCGCAGAAGTCGGTGATCGACGGGTTCTGGATGGGCCTGGCGAAGCGGTCGGTGCAGTTCGGCTGACCGTCGGCGGGGGCCCGGGCGGCCATCGGAACTTCGCGGACGCGACGGCGGGCGGCGGCATGCATGGCCGCCCGCCTTCCGCACGAGCGCGGCGCGCGCAGGGCTCCGCCGTCAGAGCTCCTTCTCGTACCAGGCCACGTCCCAGTAGCGGCCGAACTTGTACCCCACCTCGCGGTATGTGCCGATGTGCCGGAAGCCCAGGCGCTCGTGCAGTCGCACGGACGCCTCGTTGGGCTGGGCGATGCCCGCGTACGCCCGGTGCAGGTGCTGCCCGGCGAGGGACTCGAAGAGGGCACTGTAGAGACGTGTGCCGACGCCGCGTCCCGTGGCCTGCGGGGCGAGGTAGACCGTGACCTCCACCGAGGTCGCGTACGCCGGCTTCGGCCGGAAGGCGCTGGATGTGGCGTACCCGAGAATCGTCCCCGATTCGGGCTCCGTGGCAACCATCAGGCGGTGCGGCCCGTCTTCAGGATGGGAGAGCAGCCAGGGACGTCGCTCCTGCGGGGTGAAGACCGCGGTGTCGAAGGTGATGGGCGTCTCGCGCACATAGTGGTTGTAGAGGTCGGTGAGGGCCCCGAGGTCGCTCTCGACTCCCGGCCTGACCTGCACCTCTCTGAATTCGGACAGCATCCGGCCTCCCTGGTGGCGGCACAGGGTACTGCATGATCAGAAAAATTGAGGGGCCCGTTGGGAATTCTGTCCTGATTCCAGTCGTTGTTTCCATCGGATGCAGGGCACCCGGGAGGGTGACCGAAGCGTCACAGGACCACCGCCAGCCCACCATCGCAAGGGAGCACGCATGGCAACCCGTGCCGTCGCCCGTCGCAAGTCCGCCGAGAGCGAGACCGTCGACGCGGCTAACAGTGTTCGCGCCCATGGCGGCGAGATCGCCGATCGCGACCTGGTCGGCATGTACCTCGACGAGATCGCTCGCACGCCGCTGCTCGACGCCGCGAGGGAGGTCGAGCTGTCCCAGGTCATCGAGGCGGGTGTGTTCGCACGCCAGATCCTCGACGGGGAGGAGAAGGCCAAGGCCGAGGCCACCCCTGAGGAGCTCGAGGCCCTGGTCGCCGCCGGCGAGCGGGCCAAGGACATCTTCATCCGCTCGAACCTCCGGCTCGTCGTCGCCGTGGCGCGGCGCTACCCGCGCAGCGGTCTCCCGCTGCTCGACCTGATCCAGGAAGGCAACGCGGGGCTGGTGCGCGCGGTCGAGAAGTTCGACTACCGCAAGGGCTTCAAGTTCTCGACCTACGCGACCTGGTGGATCCGTCAGGCGATCACGCGGTCCATCGCCGACCAGTCCCGGACCATCCGGCTGCCCGTGCACCTGGTCGAGGAGCTGGGCCGGATCCGCCGTGTCCAGCGGGAGTTCAACCGTGAGCACGGGCGCGACCCCGAGCCGGCCGAGATCGCGGCCGAGTTGGACTCCTCGGCGGACCGCGTCAGCGACGTCCTCGACTGGGCCCGTGACCCGGTCTCCCTGAACATGTCGGTGGACGACGAGGGCGAGACCCAGTTCGGCGACCTGCTGGAGGACACCTCCGCGGTGTCCCCGGAGCAGTCGGTGCTCACGCTGCTGCGCAGCGAGGAACTGGACGACCTGATCGGACGGCTCGACGAGCGGACGGCCTCCATCATCAAGATGCGGTACGGCATCGAGGACGGCCGGGAGCGCACGCTCACGGAGGTGGGCAAGGAGCACGGACTGACGCGTGAGCGCATCCGGCAGATCGAGAAGCACGCGCTGCTGGAGCTGAAGAAGCTCGCACGGCAGACGGGCTTCGACGCGGCGGCCTGACGGCTTCCGCCCGGGCGGCCGGCGGCGACGCCACCCCCCGGGCGGCCCGCCGCGCCGCACGGACTTGGCGCGTTCCGTCGCTTCAACCCGCCGGGTCCGGGGCACAAGACCTCCAGGTCCCGCAGGGCACGGGCCGCATCGTGCGGCCCCCACGAGCCGAGTCCCGACGCACCTCCCCCCGGTGCCGGGGCTCTCCCGAGCCGGGCTTCGGCGCCACTCCCCCCTGGCGCCGGGGCCCGGCTCCTTTACTGCCCCGCCGCGGACGGCGGAAATCGACGGGCCGCCCCGGACCTGAACCCCGGGGCGGCCACGAATGGCAGATTGTGCCACAGCGGCATAACCTGCCGTCGTGACCGGTACCAAGCGTATGACCGGGGCGTCCTCCGGCCGTACGGTGCAAGACCCCGAGGCCCTGTCGCTCACCGAACGACGCAAGGCGGCGACCCGGATGGAGATCGCCCGGGCCGCGGCAGGGCTCTTCATGGCCGACGGCCTGCGCGCCACCCGCGCGGAGGACATCGCCCGTGCCGCCGGGGTCGCACCGCGCACCTTCTACCGGTACTTCGCGACCAAGGAGGAGGCGCTCGCCCCGCTGTTCTCGGCGGGTGCGCACCAGTGGGCGCAGGCCGTCCGCGACGCCCCCGCGGACCTCTCCGTCGCCGAGGCCCTGCATCACGCGGTGGTCCACACCCTGACCCCCGGGGTCGGAGTCTCCGCGAGGTCCCTCGAGTGGGTGCGCGCCCTGCTGCGCCTCACCGGCCCCAACCCCGCGCTCACCAAGGTGTGGGCCGAGATCTGCCAGGCGGGGGAGCAGGAACTCGCCGAGGTGCTGGCGGCGCGTACCCAGGGAGGTGACGAGGCGTCGGGGGACATCACCCCCGCTCTCCGCTTCGCCGCCGCCCTCGCCAGTGCCTCCGTGCGCGTGGCGGTGGAGAGTTGGGCCGCGGGCAACGAATCGGCCGCCGGCCCGAACGGTCCGGCCTGCCTCGCCGTCCGTAACCTGGAGGCCCTGCGGGACTTCGTGTGGGAGATCGGCTGAGCCCCGTCTCTCAGGGCTGCGGCGCCTGCGCCGCCCGGCCGAGTAGCTCACCCAGTTCCCTTGTCCGTGTGATGAGTTGCTCCGGGCGATGCACCGTGAACTCGCAGCCGACCATGGCGAGCCGCACCGCGAGCCACTCCACGGAGTCGCTCGCCGCGCCGCGCAGCCGGCACTCACCCTCGCCGAGCGGCTCCGGCGGCTCGAACCAGTGGGGCAGGCGGGCGGCGACCAGCTCCGCCGGTGCGGCGAAGGTCGCCTCGAACTCGTATGTCTCCTGCCGCCGGTATACCGACCGGCGCAGATACTCCGCCGCGCTCCCCGCCGGCAGTTCGCGCGGCGCGAACCGGGCGCCCGTCGCCGACGGCTCGGCGACCCGGTCGACCCGGAACGTCCGCCAGTCGTCCCGCTCGAGGTCGTAGGCGACGAGGTACCAGCGGCGTCCCGTCGAGACCAGCCGGTACGGCTCGGTCAGACGCCGTGACCGGGTTCCGTCCCCGGAGCGGTAGCCGAACCGCAGCCGCTCGTGGCCCGCGATCGTCGAGGCCATCACGGTCAGTGTCTCGGGCGCGATGCTCGCCCCGTCACCACTGGTCAGATGAGTGGTGGCGGCCTGGAGCGTGGCGACGCGATGGCGCAGCCGGGCCGGCAGCACCTGCTCCAGCTTGGCCAGGGCCCGCACGGACGCCTCGTCGACGCCCTCGACCGCATGTCCGGCGCCGGCCCGCAGCCCGACCGCGATCGCCACGGCCTCCTCGTCGTCGAGCACGAGCGGCGGCATGGCCTTCCCCGCGACCAGCCGGTATCCGCCGTCGGCGCCCTTGGTGGCCTGGACCGGGTAGCCCAGCTCGCGCAGCCGGTCGATGTCCCGGCGGACCGTGCGCCGGGAGACTCCGAGCCGCTCGGCGAGCTCGCCGCCCGGCCATTCGCGCGGGGTCTGGAGCAGGGAGAGCAACTGCAGGAGCCGGGCGGGAGTGTCCGTCGTCATGGATCCGAGGATGCCGCAGAACTAGGACACGATCCGACCTAATGGCGTCCTAACGTCGGGCCATGACCTCCACCGAGAGCACACTCAGCAGCACCGCGGCCGGCGGCGCGGGCGACCGAAGGCGTTGGTTCGCGCTCGCCATCGTGATGACCGCGGCCTTCATGGATCTGGTCGACGTCACGATCGTCAACATCGCGATCCCGTCGATCCAGCGGGACGCGGGCGCGTCCTTCGGCCAGATCCAGTGGATCACCGCGGGGTACGCGCTCGCCTTCGCCGCCGGGCTCATCACCGGCGGCCGGCTCGGCGACATCCACGGGCGCAAGCGCCTCTTCCTGATCGGCATAGGCGGCTTCACGCTCGCCTCGGCGCTGTGCGGCTTCGCGGCGAACCCGGAGATGCTCGTCGCCTCGCGGATCCTGCAGGGCGCGATGGCCGCGCTGATGGTGCCGCAGGTGCTGTCGATCGTGCACGCCACCTTCCCGGCACACGAGCGGGGCAAGGTCTTCGGCCTCTTCGGCGCGATCGTCGGCCTCGGAGCCGTCTCCGGACCGCTCCTCGGCGCACTGCTGACCGAGTGGAACCTCTTCGGCCTCGAGTGGCGGCCCATCTTCCTGATCAACCTGCCGGTCGGTGTCGGTGCCTTGCTTCTGGGCCGGCGTTTCATCGCGGAGTCCCGGGCGCCGCGGGCCCTGCGCCTCGACCTCGTCGGCGTCGCCCTGGTCACGCTGGGTCTGCTGATGCTGCTCTACCCGCTCACGCGCGGCCGTGAGCTGGGCTGGCCGCTGTGGGGGTACGCGTCGATGGCGGGAGCGCTCGTCGTCTTCGCGGTGCTCGTGGCCTACGAGAGGCACAAGAGCCGGCGGGACGGCTCCCCGCTGGTCGAACTCTCCCTCTTCCGCGTGAAGAGCTTCGCGGCGGGCATCGCGGTGCAGACGGTCTTCGGCGTCAGCCTCGGGATCTTCTTCCTGGTGTGGACGCTGTACATGCAGGTCGGCCTGGGCTGGAGCGCGCTGCGGGCGGGCCTGACGGGTGTGCCGTTCTCGCTCGCGGTCTCCACCGCGGCCGGGATGTCCGTGCAGAAGCTGGTCCCGCGCTTCGGCCGCAAGGTGCTTCAGGCCGGCGCGCTGGTGATGGCGGTGGGTGTGCTCCTCTACATCTGGGAGTCCGACCGGTACGGCCTCGCCATAGCGTCCTGGCAGATGGCCCTGCCCCTCGTGGTGATGGGGGCCGGAATGGGGCTCATCGTCGCCCCGCTGACGGACGCGGTCCTGTCCGATGTGCCGCAGGAGCACTCCGGTTCGGCCTCCGGCCTGATCAACACGGTGCAGCAGATGGGCAACGCGCTGGGTCTCGGCCTGGTGTCGGTGGTCTTCTTCGGGCGGATCGCCGACCGCTTGGCCCCGGCGCAGATGGGACCGGCCTTCGTGCACGCCTTCCAGTACGCGCTGGGCTGGGTGGCGGCCGTACTGGGGGTGATCTTCCTGCTGATGTTCGCCCTGCCGAAGCGGCCGGCGCAGCACATGGAGGGGGCGCCGGACACGGAGGAGGAGCAGGCCGGGGAGCCGGAGCCGGTGCTCGTCCGCTGAGCGGTGGTCGTCTCCCGAGCGGTGGTCGACGGCGCCCGGCGGTCGCGTTCTGCGCGAGACCGCCGGGCGCAGCCGCGTGTGGCGGCACAGCCCGCACAAGGCCCCGGGCCCGTTTGTGTCCGGATCCATGCCCGAACCCGTTTACTTTTCAGCAATCCAGACGTAGCCTCCCAGGGAAACCACACGTTCGGGCACGAGGCGGAGGCGAACGGACATGTACGCACCGGAGCGGCAGCAGGAGATCCTCCGGCTCGCCCGTGACGGCGGGCGGGTGGACGTGGTGTCCCTGGCCGAGGAGTTCCAGGTCACGGCGGAAACGATCCGGCGCGATCTGAAGGCCCTGGACCGGGCCGGACTGGTGCGCCGGGTGCACGGCGGTGCCATACCCGTCGGACGCCTGGACTTCGAGCCCGACCTCGCGGAACGGGAGTCCACCGCGGCCGACGAGAAGGACCGGATCGCGAAGGCGGCCCTCGCGGAGCTGCCGGGCGAGGGCACGATGATCCTCGACGCCGGCTCGAGCGTCGCCCGGCTGGCCGGCGCCGTCCCCCTGGACGCGACGCTCACGGTGGTCACGCACAGCCTGCCCACGGCGGCCCGCCTCGCGGACCACCCCGGTATCCAGCTCCATCTGGTGGGCGGGCGCGTACGGCACCGCACGCGCGCCGCCGTGGACGCCTGGGCGCTGCGCGCGTACGGCGAGATCCGCGCCGACGTGGCGTTCATCGCGGCCAACGGCTTCTCCGCCGATCACGGACTGACCACGCCCGATCTCGCCGAGGCCGCCGTCAAGCGCGCCGCGATCCGCGCCGCACGCCGCGTGGTGCTGCTGGCCGACTCCTCCAAGCACGGTCAGGAGCACTTCGCCCGGTTCGGCGAGCTCGGCGACGTGGACCTGCTCATCACCGACAGCGGGCTGAGCCCCGAGGACGCCGCCGCGATCGAGAGCGGCGGCACTGAAGTAGTGCGCGCATGATCCTCACCGTCACCCCGAACCCTTCCCTCGACCGCACCTACGAGGTCCCCTCCCTCGGCCGCGGTGAGGTCATCCGCGCCACCGGCGAACGGATGGACCCGGGCGGCAAGGGCGTGAACGTCTCACGGGCGGTCGCGGCCGCGGGGCGGCGCACGGTCGCCGTCCTGCCCCTGGGCGGCGCGCCGGGTGCGCTCGTCGCCGATCTGCTGTACGCACAGGGCATCGAGGTCGCGCCCGTCCCGATCGCCGGTGCCACCCGCTCCAACATCTCGGTCGCCGAGCCCGACGGCACCCTCACCAAGATCAACGCACCCGGTCCCGAGCTCTCCGCCGCCGAGGCCGAACTCCTGCTGGAGACGGTCCGCGAGCAGTACCATGCGGCCGAGACCGGCTGGGTCACCTGCTGCGGCAGCCTCCCGCGCGGCCTGGCCCCCTCCTGGTACGCGGACCTGGTGGCCCGCGCCCATGCGGCCGGGGCCCGGATCGCACTGGACACCTCGGGGCCCGCCCTGCGGGAGGCGTTGCGGGAACGCCCCGACGTGGTGAAGCCGAACGCCGAGGAACTCGCCGAGACCGTAGGACGTCCCCTCGCAACGGTGGGCGACGCGGTGAAGGCCGCGGAGGAACTGCGCGAGCTGGGCGCGGGCGCCGTGCTGGCAAGCCTCGGTGCGGACGGCCAGCTGCTCGTGTCGGCCGACGGAGTCTGGTTCGGCAGCGCGCGCGTCGACGTCGTACGCAGCAACGTCGGCGCAGGTGACGCCTCCCTCGCAGGTTTCCTGATCGCCGGCGGCAGCGGCCCGAAGGCACTGGCCTCCGCCGTCGCCCACGGTGCCGCCGCGGTCCAGCTGCCCGGCAGCGTGATGCCGACCCCGGCCGATCTGGATCCGTCCGCCGTGACGGTCACGTCGGAGGTGCCCGTGGACCGCGTTCTCACGGAGCCCGCGTCATGACCGGAAGTCCCACATCCCTCGAACCGCGGCGGGAGCCGACCACTCCCACCGCCACCCGGAGGCGGGTCTCCCCCGGCCACCCGGCCGTCCCGCCCTCCGCCGTACCACCCCACCGCATACCCGTCCCCACCGACGCCCATGAGACCCCCCGGGCGATACGCGTGCGAAGGAGCCCGCGATGAGCGAGATGATCACCGCGGACCTGGTCGATCTCGACCTGTCCGCCGAAACCAAGGAGGCGGCGGCTCGCGCCCTCGCCGAGCGGATGGTGACCGAGGGCCGGGTGACCGACCTGGACGGCTTCCTCGCCGACGTCGCGGCGCGCGAGGCGCAGATGCCGACCGGGCTCGACGGCGGCATCGGCATCCCGCACTGCCGCAGCGAGCACGTCACCGAGCCGACCCTCGCCTTCGGGCGCAGCGCGCGGGGCATCGACTTCGGCGCCCCGGACGGTCCCGCCGACCTGATCTTCCTGATCGCCGCCCCGGCGGGTGCGGACGACGCCCATCTGACGATCCTGTCCTCCCTCGCCCGCCGGCTCATGAACGCCGAGTTCACGTCCGCGCTGCGGGCCGTGGACGACGCGGCGGCCGCGGCGGCGCTCATCCGCGGGGACGAGGCGCCCGCGGCCGGGGCCGCGTCGTCCGGGGAGACGGTGCCGACCGGAACGGCCCCCTCCGGCGCCGCTGCGGGCGGCGCGCCCCCGATGACGGATGCGCGCGCCGAGGACGGGACCGCCCCGCGGCCGGGTGCCGCCGAACGTCCGTTCAGGATCGTCGCCGTCACCTCCTGCCCCACCGGAATCGCGCACACGTACATGGCCGCCGAGTCGCTCGAGAACGCGGGCCGTGGAGCGGGCGTCGAAGTCGTCGTCGAGACTCAGGGTTCGGCCGGGTTCACCCGGCTCGACCCGGCCGTGATCGCGGCGGCGGACGGTGTGATCTTCGCCCATGACGTCCCCGTGCGGGACAAGGAGCGCTTCGCCGGGAAGCCGACCGTGGACGTCGGGGTGAAGGCGGGGATCAACCGCCCCGCCGAGCTCATCGCCGAGGTGCGCGGCAGGGCCGCCCGCGGCGAGGTGACCGCTGCCGCCGCCGCGGGGACGCCGGTCGAGCGTTCCGGTGACGCCGGCGAGGGCTACGGCACCAGGCTGCGCAAGTGGTTGATGTCCGGTGTCAGTTACATGGTCCCGTTCGTCGCGGCGGGCGGACTGCTCATCGCCGTCGGCTTCGCGATCGGCGGCTACAGGATCAACAAGGCCCCGTCGGTCATGGACCACTTCGTGTGGACGCAGGCGGACAGTTGGGGTGCGCTGCTGTTCCAGATCGGCGGCGTGGCCTTCAACTTCCTCATCCCGGTCCTGGCCGGCTACATCGCCTACGGCATGGCGGACCGGCCGGGCCTTGTGCCCGGCTTCGTGGGCGGCTCGATCGCGCTCACCATCAACGCGGGCTTCCTCGGCGGTCTGGTGGCCGGTCTGCTCGCGGGCGGTGTGGTGATGGCGATCCAGCGGGTCAGGATCGCCCCTGCGCTGCGCGGCATCA
>Ga0102590_1003026_pt1 | contig 18026 bp, 19 predicted proteins | sample AraplaMF_Col_mMF_FD_76859 | JGI IMG/M metagenome (GOLD analysis project Ga0102590, IMG submission 76859) | Arabidopsis root microbial communities from the University of North Carolina, USA - plate scrape MF_Col_mMF | ecosystem: Host-associated > Plants > Roots > Endosphere | place: USA...
AATGTCACTGGAAACCTCGGACCCCACCGCGCCGTCGGCGCAGACCTGCACACCGGCCCTGCCCGGTTTCACCTGCGGCCTCGATGCGACCCTGCGGGTGGTTGCCGGCAAGTGGAAGCCGCTGATCCTCTACTTCCTCGCCCAGGACGGCCCGACCCGCTATGGCGAGCTGCGCCGGGCGGTGCGTGACGTCAGCGACAAGATGCTGATCCAGCAGCTCAAGGAGCTCGAAGCCGACGGCCTGGTGAAGCGGACCGACTACAAGGAAATTCCGCCGCGGGTGGACTATGGCCTGACCCCGCTCGGCCGCAGCCTGGCAGAGGCGCTGGTGCCGCTGTGCGTCTGGGGCACGGAGAACATGGCGGAGGTGACGCGGGTGTTTGCCGAGCGGGAGGGCTGGAAAAAAACAAGGTGAGATGACAGGCGCGGTGACGATGACAGGGGATTTACGCTCATCGACACGAGCGCAGAACCATTGGAGTGCAGTCCGGCACCGTCATCTGAGCGCTCCTTTGACAGGGAGAAAGCAATCTGGTTTGCTATCTAAAGCTGTAAGGTGATGGGGGATTGCCTTGACTGCGTTCCGTGGCATTTGCGTTGCCGTGCTCGTCGCCTCGTCGGGCGCGTGCGCCGTCATCCCTGAGGTCCCACCCGACTTCGCCCTTCCGGTTCGTGCGATCGTCGCGCAAACGGCTTGTGAACTCCGTGACGCATTTATCGCACTTGATACAACGGCGGAATTCAAAAGATTCAAGGCCAAGCAATGGCTGGTAACCATTACTCTCCTGCCACGAACGGAAGTCGACCTCACTGCAAGCGGCGGCTTCACTCGCCGAAGCCTGAACAATCCAGTTCGTTTCGCGACCTGGACTCTTAGCGGGCCCGGCGTGCAACTCGATGACAAGGGCATTCGCAGCAGCGGCATAAGCTATAATTTCATTTCCGGTACGCTTATGGCGGACCGAACATTGGTATGTCCTCCGGATTATCCGTCCATCCACATGCTAGCCCAGCATCTCAACGTGGGCCGCTGGCTATTCCGCTCAGCTGACGCACTTTCCGTAGCCGCATCGCTTTCAGCCGATAAACCCGTTTACAACAGCCAAATCACGATCAAGCTGGCGGCAAATGGCGCCTACACCTTCACGTTCCCGGCCGGAACGGACCTGGCTTCGTTCTCCGGCAACTATTCACTCGATGAACAGCTGAACATCAGCATGGCACCCATTGCCGACAAAGAGACGATCAGGGTCACGTCGCTCCCCCTCGGCAAGCAGTACAGATCACCCGTCACCTCCACGGTGCAGGTGGACGCCGCTCAGAACCGACTGGACATTCAAGGTTTGGAAACCGCGATTCGGCAGCTTCAAACGCGGTAGATGGACGTGCCATGAAATGGATTCTCTACGTGATGCTGTTCTCGACCCCGGCCGCCACCGTCACGAACAACGCAGAAAAGTCCTGCCTGAAGCATCAGGACGTCAAGGAGATCGAGCAAATCCTGGTGTGCCGTCCCAAATTCGAAGCAAAGCGCATCTGGTCGCTACAAGCTACTTCGCAATTTGAATACAAAGAATTTGAAAGCTGTGTCAGGACCCAAGACCAGCTTATGGCCGATACCAACGTTGCATCCACGATGACGATGCGCACATGGTGCTTTTGCGAAGCGGCAAACCAAGATTGCCCGCCCGACGATCTCGCTTACCGCTTGGCAAATACATACAGGGATTGTGAGAGGAAAGGGATTTTGGATTGCCGCGCGAATGCGACCGCTGCGACAACGAAGTATAACGAGGAACAGGCAAAAAAAGGCCGGCCCCAGGGTGGCCCCACGCCCGCCCCGTTTGACCCGACACCACCGCCACCGCTCGGCCGAAACTCCTCATCCATCCGGCTCTATCCCCCACCCTAAGATCACACGTCTTCAGGGGCCACGAAATCGCCCCGATCCGCCGCCGCGATGCCGCGCCCGACGGCCTCGGTGAATCGCGCATCATCGTCGAGAAGGCGGATGATGGCCTCCCGGGCGACGTCGTTGACGTCACGACCGTCACGTGCCGCGAGAGCGACAAGCCGTGCTTCCTGCTCCGGAGGGAGACGAATATTCATACATCGGAAAGTAGCAGCGTCCCTCATTGACTTCAAGGCGATGCACGGCGTCGGGCGGCCTGCGGATTTCTTGCGCTTCCGAACGACGTCCTCATGCGCATGCAGCCGGCGCCCTAGTACGCGTAGAACATCCGCTGGATCTCCTTGCTGTCGCTGGTCCTGGTCAGCGCCAGCATCAGCAGGATACGTGCCTTCTGGGGGTTCAGCGTATCGGAGACGACGAAGTCGAGGTCGTCGTCCTTGGCCTCGCCGTTGCGGGCGACGATGCCGTTGCCGACACGGCTGCTGCGGACAATCACGACGCCCTTCTTGCGCGCCTCGATCAGCGCCGGCTCGACCGCGGGCCGGGCCAGGCTGCCGTCCCCTACCCCGGCATGCACGATCCCCTTGGCGCCGGCCGCGACAAATGCGTCGATCGCGATCCGGTTCATATTGGCGTAGCCGTAGACGATATCGACCTGCGGCAGCACGTCGAGCGCCGAAACGTCGAATTCGGAGTCAACCGTGTGCCGGCGCGTCGATTGACGATAGAAGTACGGCTTGTTGGCCTGCATGTAGCCGAGGAAGCCGAGTTCCGGGGTGCGGAAGGTGTCGGCCGTCGAGGTGTTGGTCTTGGTGACTTCGCGCGCCGCGTTGATCTGGTCGTTGAGCGCAACGAGCACGCCCTTGCCGACCGCCTCGTCGCTGCCGGCGAGGATCACGGCGTTGTAGAGGTTGATCGGCCCATCGGCGCTGATCGCCGTCGACGGCCGCATCGCGCCGACGATGACGACGGGTTTCCTGCTCTTGACGACGAGGTTGAGGAAATAGCCGGTTTCCTCGATCGTATCGGTGCCGTGGGTGATCACGATGCCGTCGACGTCGTCCTGCGCGAGCAGCGCGTTGACGCGCTTGGCCAGCTTGAGCCAGTAGTCATTATTCATGTTCTCGCTGGCGATCTGGAACACCTGCTCGCCCTTGACGTTCGCCACCGTCTTCAATTCAGGAACGGCGTTCAAGAGGCTCTCGATGCCCACCGTGGCCGCGGTGTAGCCGACCACGGTGGTGCTGCTCGCGCCGCTGCCGGCGATGGTGCCGCCGGTCGCCAGAACCATCACGTTGGGCAACTGGCCGGGGCCCTTCGCGTCCGCGACGGCCCCACTGAACAGCAGCACCAGGAGCACGCTGATTGTCACCGGTATGCGATCACGCACGCGAAGCCGCCACATCTTGACCACCCTTTCTTCAGAAAGCCGCGTCGATGCCCCAACTCGCCCCGTGTTGCATGATCCTCCAGCGGCGATCCGCTGTCCAGCGTGGGGGCGCGCTCGCATGCTCGGTTGCGCGACACCAGGTTACGGCGAACGCGCCGTCGATGCCTGCGCCCTGGCGACATGGCCGCCGAGAGGAACGTTGGTGACGTCCCGTATCCTGGTGCGTGATCGGAAGCAGGGATGAATAGCGCGGAGTCCGTCGTCCAAGACGCCCGTGATTGTCCCGTGATCTGGTGAAGCGGGTCACCGATAGCGGGTTCATGCAACGTGCGGTTCGGTCACTCGGCATGCAAAGGCGAACGATGTCCACCCGACACCGACCGTTCTCGCCCGATCCATCGCAGGATCCCGACACCATCGCCCACGGCGCGATGCAGCGCTGGTTCTACCAGGTCGATCCGCACAATGCCGATCTGGCGCGGGCGCGCGAGGGACGGGCGAAGCAACTCGCTGCTCCGCTGCCCGAGGTGTCGGGCGAACCCGTCGAGCGGACGCCGGAGCAATGGAATGCGGCGCTGGCCGGGCTCGCGGAGGGCGGCCGGTTCGACATGTGGGGCGTGGCCAGGATGGATCCGTCATGGGTCTATGACGGGCATGACGTCCCGCAGCACACCATCGTCATGCTCGGCTTCGGCCATGATTACGCGCAGATCGCGACGGCGCCGGAAGCCACCGCCGGAGCCGAGGTGGTCCGGCAATACGGGCGGGCGGCCGCGGCGGCGAAGGCGGTGTGCGGCTGGCTTCGCGGGCAAGGCTGGGACGCCGAACCGTTGACGGGGCCGATGACGTCGAAGGTGACGATGATCCCGCCGGCGATCGCCTGCGGCTTCGGCGAACTCGGCAAGCATGGCTCGCTGATCAATCCGGAGTTCGGCTCGTCATTCCGGCTTTCGGCGGTGCTGACCGACGCCCCGTTGCTGCCGACGCCGCCGCGCACGTTCGAGGTCGACTCGTTCTGCGCGAATTGCAGGGTCTGCGAGAACGCATGTCCGCCCGAGGCGATCAGCCCGCGCAAGCAGATCGTGCGCGGCGTCGAAAAATGGTACGTGGACTTCGACAGGTGCCTGCCGTTCTTCAATCAGACCCACGGATGCGCGATATGCATTGCCGCGTGCCCGTGGAGCCGGCCGGGCGTCGGCTTGAATCTGGCGGCGAAGCTGGCGCGCCGGACCAGGGGCCACGATGGATCCGTGGGCATGGGGTCGTCTCAGGCGGCGGGGACTGATTGCGCCGGGTCGTGACGCGCGGGCGTTACGCGGGCAGCGCCGTCGGGATGAATTAAGTGCACTGAAGTTACCTGATTTTTTCTCAGTCGAGATCACCGGGTGCGATATCGCGTGCGCCATGCAGCACGCGGACGATTTCAACGCCGTTCGGGAACGCTTCGTAGAACGCGACGCAATTGCCGACCGCAAAGCTCCGGATGTTCATACCAAGTTCGGGGCGTTGGCGTCCGGCCTGCGGATTCTCGGCGAGCATCCGGAAGACGTCGCCGATTCGGTCGAGCAGGCGATCTGCCGCGCCGATATTGTCCGATGCGATGAAAAGCCAGATCTCCTCGAGGTCGGCTTCGGCCTGAGGGCGCCTGGCCAGATTACCCGCCATGCTAGCCGGCTTTCAACCGATCACGTCCGCGGGCCTTGACCCGTTCAATCAGTTCGCCGGGCTCGAAGGGATCGGCCGGGCCACTATCCAGCCCCGCTTGAACGGCCCCACGCAAGGCTTCGAGCTTGGCCCTGCGGCGCTCCTCACGTTCTTCGATCAGCCGGAGCCCTTCACGCATGACCTCGCTTGCGGTGGCGTAACGACCGCTGTCGACGAGCTCCTTGATGAAGTTCTCGTAGTGTTTGCCGACCGTGTAGCTCGTCGCCATGGCGCACCTCTCATCTCACAATGTATTACTTTATGATATCACGGGCAAGAGGTGACCGATTGCTAACCCATTGAATGCACTCAAGGCCTGCCGATGAAACCGATGAGGCATGCTGCCGAGTCCGCCCGGCTGATGAAGGGAAGCACCGGCAGCGCTCTTCCGGGCGCCGGTCAGGCACCATCTGCCAAGGACGGCGGCGCGTCGAACTCCCCGACGGCGCGCCCGACGGGGTGCCGACGTCAGAACTGGTAGACGAAACGGGCCCTTGCGGCGTGGGCGCTTGCCGTTCCGGACACGCGGCCGGAATAGCTGACGCCGAGCATGGCATTCGGCGCGATCAGCGCATCGGCGCTGGCTTCGGCGGCGAGCGCGTCGGCGGCAGCGGCGACGCCGGATATGAGGAAGGGGCCGGGGCTGTCGGCAAACGCCATGGCGGACAGCGGGGCAGAATTTGTCCATGCGTGTTGCCAGCCCAGCGACGCCGCGGCGACGACCGGCCACGGCGCGCCCGCAAGAACCTTGCTGCCGCGGGCGCCGAGCGTGGTGTAGGCGGCGGCGTCGGAGGCCGCGGCAACGCGCAGCGCAGCCGGGCCGCCGGCCTCGGCGAACGAGCCGGTCGCGGCGCGCACGTATGCGGCGTTGACGAAGGTTTCGAGCGCCAGCGGCGTCACCGGCACGCGCCAGGCGGCTTCAGCGAACGCCTGACCGGTCGACCCGTGATAGCTTGCGCGCGCCAGATCGCCGAACGTCCCGAACGCGATGCTGCGCGTGGTCGTGACGTCGTGCCGCGCGTAAGCAAGACCGCCCTTGAAGGCGAAGGCGCCGACCTCCGTGCCGCCATAGACCGCCATGTGAGCCGTCTCGATGGTGCCGTCGGAGGCGCGCGCCGCAACCGATGTGCGCGTGCTGCCGCCGCCCGCGGCGAAGCCGAACCGCCACCTGTTGTTCAACGTCACATCGGCGCCGCCGAAACCTCCGCCGGTGTTGTAGCGCATCGCGGCCGCGTTGCCGTCGCCGTCGCGCTGCGCCCAGTTGCCGTAACCCTGGGCCCACGCAGCGTAGACCGGCTGCGGCGGCCCGGAGCGGACCGGCCACCGTGGTCCGGTGTCGGCGTTGCGCCGCCTTTTGCCGGCATAGCCGAGCGCTGCATCGGCCTGCTCCGCAACCAGATCCGCGGTCGTCGAGGGCAGCAGCGAAGGCGTCGAGGCGATCTGGGCGAGCCGGCCGAGCACCGCTTCGCGGATCAAGCGGCTGTCCTCGATCATCGCGGTGCGCAGGCTCGGGTGGATTTCGCCGGATGCCAGGTCGAATGCGGTGCGCGCCTGATCCGGCGTCAGGAACAGCGTCGCGAGAACCAGCGGACTGGCCAGACCGAGCAGCTCGATGCCGCCGCCGGCGGCGCGCTGGTTCGGCGTGTTGCCGATCGCGGCATAGTCGAGGCTGTTGCGCGTCAACGTCAGATAGACGTTGTTGGGATCGTAGCTCAGCTCGGGAGCGAGGAACGCGAAGTTCGAGGTCACCGCATCATAGCTGCCGGTGCGTGCCCCGGTCGAACTCAGGATGGTGTAGACGGTGGTCGGGTTGTAGGCGCCAAGACCGGCGAGCACGCGAACGGTGCCGCCGTTGATGGTCGCCGTGCCGTTCACCCGGATCAGGTCGGACTGCCCCGCCGCATTGACCTCGACGTTGTAGAACGAGCCGGCATTCTGCACATACGGGCCGTTGACGTTGAGCGTGCCGATCGAATTGCCGGGCGCGATGGTGCCGCCGATCGTCGTCCGCCCGACCGTGCCGGTGCCGCCGAGCGTGCCGCCGGAATTGACCGTCGTGACGCTGTTCGACAGATCGCCGTTAACCGTGAGGAGGCCATTGTTCACGGTCGTCGTGCCGGTGTAGGCCGAGCTGTTGCCGCTCATGGCGAGCGAGCCCGTGCCTTGCTTGATGAACGCGCCGCTGCCGGTCAGGTTGCCCTGGAACGTGCGGTCCAGATCGTTGCCGACGGTCAGCGATCCCGCGCCGATGGCCGCCGTGCCGGGTCCGCCGAACGCGCCGACGGTCTGGCTGAATCCGGCGAGATTGAACGTGGCGCCGCCGAAGATGAACAGGCTCCCGGTCGGGTCCAGGCGATTGCTGCCGCCCATCTGCAGCGTGCCTTGCGAAACCGACGTGCCGCCCGTGTAGGTGTTTGCCGAAGTCAGCGTCACGGTTCCAGCGCCGAATTTGGTGACGTTGCCGGTGCCTGAAATCGCATTGCCGAAGCTGAACGAGTTGGAACGGTTGAAAACCAGACTCGCATTGTTGACGATATTGCCGGCGATCGACCCGGTGGTGCCGCCCGCGCCGATCTGCAAGGTGCCGGCGGAAATGGTCGTGGCGCCGGCGTAGGTGTTGGCGCCGGACAGACTGAGGGTGTTGCCGCCGAGCTTTTCGAACGTTCCGTTGCCGGAGATGACGCCGGCATAGGTCGCGGACGACGAGAGATTGACGGCCATCGCGCCGTCGTTGGTGACGTTGCCGGAGATGAGGCCGTTGCTCCCGCCGTTGCCGAACTGCCCCGTGGCCCCGGCCGAGATGTTTGTCGTCCCGGTATAGGTATTGTTGCCGGACAGGATCGTCGTGCCGGAGAGAAAGTTGACGGTGCCGGAACCGCCCCCGATACCTGCCGCGAACAGATAGTTGTTGGATGTATGGTTGAAATTGACCACAGCGGTCGCGCCCGTCGCGAAGGTGACGTTGGCCGCATTGAGCGTGCCGGCTGCTGCCGCGGGGCTTGCGGCGGCAGCGCCGATGTTCAGCGTGCCGGTGCTTCCGGCAGCGCCGCCGAGAACGAGCAGGCTGCCGGTCGCGTTGACATTGACGACGCCGCCATCGGCGATTGTGAGCGTGCCCGAGCTGCCGGCCGAATTTCCGATGGCGAGACGTTGCGGCTGACTGCCCGGAACAGACGGGACGTCGATCACTGTCCAGACCGACCCTGCTCCGGTCACGAGCGCGGTGCCGGTGCCACTGGCGCCGAGCTGGGTATAGCCGGTGGTCAGCGCACCGCCATTTCTGACCGTGATGTTGCCGGTCGTGCCCGCATTGAACGCAACGTAGACGTCGTAAGGCGTGATGAACGATGAGTTCGCGCCGGTCACCGCCAGCGCGCCGGTCGAGCCCGTCGCGATCCCCATGCGAAGCTGCATGAATTGACCGTTGGTGACGCCGGCACCGTCCCTGACCGTGACTTTGCCGCCGTTGGCGACGGTGAGTGTGCCGGTGCTGTTGGTCTTGCTGCCGATGCCGACCACGCCCTGCGACGTGCCCGCGGAGTTGCCAACGATCTCCCATTGCGATCCCGCGCCAGCCACCGTGGCATTGCCGCCGAGAGATACCGCGGGAATGACGGTGTTGCTGCTGGTCGACGTGACTTTGGCGCCGCTGGACACGTTCAGCGTGCCGGTGCCGACCGTGCCGATGTTCAACGTCCCGGTGGTCCAGGCCGTTCCGGCGCCGGCAATGTTCGCCGTACCGACACCGGTGGCATTGCTGGATCCGATGACGCTCGAGCCGGTGCTCGAGCCGGTCGATCCATTGGTGAGGTTGAGCGTCCCGTTGCCCCGTTCGCCTATGGTCATCGCCCCGGTGGTCATGGTGGCATTGGAGACGGTGAGGCTGCCGCTGGCGGTGGAGGTGAAGAAGCCGAGGGTCGTGCCGCCTGTCGTGAGCGACGCGCCGTTGGTGATGAAGACCTGACCATTGGTGTTGGCGTCGGCGGCGACGAACAGCGAGCCCGGATTGAACCGGGAGTTGGTGCCGGTGGCGGTGATCGTCCCCGTCGAATTGGGGCTGTCGGCGGCGGTAGCGGTGCCGGTGGTCGACAGCAGGCCGCCGCCCGTGATGTTGACGGTGCCGGTGCCGAGAATTCCGGCAAACAGCGATGTCGCCGCAAGCGTCCCGCCCGCCACGTTCAGCGTTCCGCTCTGGCCGCCGGCGCTGCCGAGATCGACCCGGCCGGCGAGCGCGCCGGGGGCGTTGATGGTCGAGGGATTTGGCGTCGCCGCGTTGTTGATCGTCACCGCGGTGGCCGCCCCGGGGACCGCGGCGGGATTCCAGTTTCCCGCGGTGAACCAGTCCGCCGAAACCGTGCCGAGCCAATCGGCGGCAACGGCCGGCGAAACGACGACACAGGTGCCCGCCAGACAGCTGCTGGTCAGCAGCCAGGGCAACCGACACGCCAACAATCCCCGTGGCTGCGTTCGGACTCCGTCCCGGCGCAGCTTCCGATGACCCGCCATACCCCCTCCAGAATCCCTCAATTCGAAGGAAACCTAACGGTGCGGCGCCGCTGCCGGCACCTACCTGATCAGGCAGGGTGTGGATCTTGCGGTCTGCAAAGGCCCGCGCCGTGTCAATCGGGCCACGGCTTCGGTCACATCAAGCCGTGCATCACGAGTGTCGCCACGGCTTCGGTGCGCGTCGATTTCTTCAGCTTCTTCTTGGCGTTTTCGACATGGAAGTGAACCGTGGACTCGGAGATCTGGAGCACCTGGCCGATCTCCCAGTCGGATTTGCCGGCCGCGACCCACTTCATGCATTCGAGCTCTCGCGCGGTCAGGATGGGTACCGGCTCCGGCGAAACACCGAACCCGAGGGTGTGGCGGCAGGCTTCGTGGATCGACCGGGCGGTCAGCTCCAACAGTCCCCGCTCGCTCGGCGACAGGGCGAGTTTGGAGCGCGCCAGCATGCTGACAAGTCCCTGATACCCGGCCGGACCGTGGACCGGCACACACAGGCCATCAACCCAGCCGTGGTCGTATGCGAACTGATAGAGCTCCTTCGACTCCGCAGGCAGATGCGGATCAGAATAGACCTCGTCCCAGACAAACGGCGTGATCCGCCGCCGCGCGGCAAAGATCAGCGGATCGCGGCGTTCAAGGTTTTTCTCGGCGTAAAGCTGAATGACGTTGTCGGGCCAGTCGACGAAGAAGAAGCGGTTCGATCGCTGTTCGCCGACGCCATGCCACGAACCGCAGGCGGAGCTGTCGAAGCCGTAGCCCAGGATGACGCGCTTGAAGCGCTCGATCAGTTCATCGATGGGAGTTTCGCCGGCGCAGGCATCGACAAATTCAAAAACGGACCCGGCTGTCATTCAAAACGCATTTCGAAAAATCGCCCGCACCAGCGCGACGCAAAGCGAACGCATCAATTCATTTGCGTCAAGTAATAGATTTGTGACGCGCCCTCAAACAATAGTTTTGTGCACGTCCCGCACGCGCCATGATTGCAAGATCGAAGAGATCGTTAGTTCGTGGCGGCTTTCAAAAGCGCTTCCGCCGCCGCGACGCCGCGGCTCGCCTTGAGCGTCAGCGCCGTTGGTTGCGGCCGCCATTCGGACACCAGCTTTTCCGCCTTCTCGCGTTCCGGCCTGGACAACCTGGCCGCGTACTCATCGACGTTTTTCGCGGGCGCCAACTTGGAGAGCTTGAAATAGGCATACGACAGCGACAGATCCTTCGGCACGCCTTTTCCCGCGGAATACGCCATGGACACACGATAGAGCGCCCGGGGGTATCCCTGGTCGCCGGCCATCCTCCACCACTTCAGCGCCTCTTCCGAGTTGCCCTGCCGCTCATACAGGCCGGCGACGTCGTGCTGGGCCAGCGCGTAACCGGCCTTGGCGGCAATGAGCTTGTATTTCAATGCTTCATCGGAATTGGATTCGACGATGCCCGCGCCCTGCCCGTCATAATAGCAACCGAGCTTGTAGGCCCCCAAGGGGTCGTTGGCAGCCGTGGATTTTTGAAACCACGCGAAGGCCTGCCGCGGATCCTGCGGGGTGCCGATGCCGTTGTTGTGCATCATGCCGACATGGTATTGCGCCTCCGCGTTTCCCTTGTCGGCCAGTGCGACCATCGCAACGTAGGTGTCCGCCTCGTTGGCGCCGGCCGGCATCGACAGAAGCAAAAGGCAGGCAAAAGCCCCGGCAAACAATTTCATGTTCATTCCCCATTAAGCGGGTTCGGACACCCTGGTGTTGGTCAGCGGAGATGCCGGCCAGGTTCAAGGCGTCCCGGCCTGACGAGGCGAGCGGCGCACGCGGGACCGCCCGCCCCTGACCCGTCCGCCCATTCCGGTTTATTCCCGCCGGCGCGATGAAAGAATCCGGTTGAGCTTCGCGGGCTTTTCACCGACCCTGTCGCCGCACCAGCACCGGTTCATTGCGGAGACAAGACATGAGACTTTCGACTGCCATCGCCGTCCTCGCGACCTTGAGCGGCGCCGGCGCAGCCTTTGCCCAGACCACGCCGCCGGTGTCGACCAAGAAGGTGGAGGGCACCGAGAACGTCTATGTCTTCCGCTATGGCGGCCACCAGTCGATGTTCATCGTGACGCCCAAGGGCGTCATCGCCACCGATCCGATTTCCTACCTGCGGCCGGCGAAACCCTACATCGACGCCATCAAGGCGGTGACCGACCAGCCGATCAAATACGTCGTCTACAGCCACCACCACTACGACCACATCGCCGGCGGCAAGCCGTTCAAGGACCTCGGCGCCACCTTCGTTGCGCACCGCCGCGCCAAGGAGCGCTTCCTCGAACTGAAGAAGCAGAACGCGCTGCTGGCGGATGTCGTGATGCCCGACCAGGTGGTCGACGGCAAGAAGACCATCACGCTCGGCGGCACCACGCTGGAGCTCGATTATGTCGGCCGCAACCATTCGGACAATTCGCTGGTGATGCGGCTGCCGAAGGAAAAACTGGTGTTCGTGGTCGACTTCGCCCCGATCGAGGCGGTCCAGTTCCGCAACATCCCGGACAACGCCTCGCCGCTGGAATATATCGAGTCACTGAAGAAGCTCATGGCGCTCGACTGGGACCGGATGATCACCGGCCATCCCTATGCCGGCGGGCGCTATGGCACCAAGAAGGACATCGCCGACGACATCGCCTACATGGAGGAGCTGTCGGCGGAGACGAAAAAGGCCGCCGACGCCGGCAAGTGCTTCGACACCGCGATGAAGGAGATCAAGCTGCCGAAATACGAGAAGTGGGCGAACTACGAGACTGCCCTGCCCGCCAATGTCGAGCGCTTCTGCTACTGGTGGGGACGCGGCTACTGAGCGCGCGTCCGGCTAACCCGGCTCGTCCATCCGGTAGTCGAGCCGTGCCCGCAGCACGAGGCCGTCGCCATCGCGGACATCGATGGCGAGCCTGACCGAGCGCGGGCAGCGCCGGATGGCGTCGCTGGCGATTTCGGCGAGCGTGCTTGCAGCAGCGGCGCCGACCTCGGCGCGCGGCATATCCTCGCCGTCGTCGTCGATGGCGAACTGATCATCTTCCGTGACGTCGAAGTAAAAGCGCGGCATGCAGAGCAAAGACAATGCGGCCGACATCGTTCCGCCGCAGCGCCCGAGTCTTTCCGGTTGCGACGAAATCCCGCGCGGGCCGCGGCCCGCTCATTCGCTCTCGGTGATCCTGAGCAGCCCGTCCCCGGTGACGACCAGGCCCTGCGGCGTCCGCACCACATAGCCCGCCTCGATCAATCTGGTGACGTCGGCCGCGGGAATGGCCGGCGGCGGTTCGCCGGCGGCGAGTTCCAGCAACGAGCCGAACTCCGCGGAGGTGAGAGGCTGCATGATGGTCCATTGGTTGCAAGGTGTGTCCGCGCCGCCGGGCAAACGCCGACAGGCCGTCATCGTTCCTGTCCGGGATAGTTCGGCAATCGACCGGGCGATTGTTTCGCTGATGCACTCTCTTGTGAATAAATCTCTATCGGCGCGGATATTAAAATCGTTCGTCACGTACCGGGAAAAAGTGGAACAATTCGGTTCGCTTAACCGTTAGCCGGCGCTTATTCAAAGCAATGGAGGAATGAACCATGAAGAAGTTTCTGATGTGCAGCGCCCTCGCCGCTTTCGTGCTCGGGTCGCAGGCGGCTGCCGCCGCCGAGTTCTACGTCGTGCGCGACGCCACCACGAAGAAATGCACGGTGGTCGAGAGCAAGCCGACCACAACCACGACCACCGTGGTCGGTGACACCGTCTACAAGACCAAGACCGAAGCCGAGTCGGGCATCAAGACCACCAAGGTCTGCACCGAGCATTAGGCATCTCCCTTGCGGGCGGCTTCGCACGGAGCCGCCCGCAAACGGTCGCCGCAACCAGAAACGGCCGCCGACGCGCGGACTTCAGGCGCGCGAACCTGCCGATGACGCCTGCGCAGACCCGCAGCGCACCGCGGCGATCCGGCCGTCGGCAGCAAATTGCAGGACGGCGGACACAAGGCCCTCGGGGGTGACGTAACAGACCGTGGCACCGTCATCGGATGGCTTCAGGTCGTCCAGATCGGAGGCCGGATGTTGCCTCAGGCGGCGTTCCCAATAGGCCCGAAGGCCGTCCTGGCCGACGATGGTCAGGCGGTCGCAACTGCATTCGGTGACGGCGTCGTCCTGATACATGTCGAGGAGCGTTTCAATGTCTCCCGCGCGATAGGCATCAAGCCAATCGACGGCGGCGGCCATCGCGTCAAAAGTCATGTTTGTCGGTCCCTGTTGGCCCGGGCTTAGAGCGGATCCGGTGAACCACTCCTGAATGAGACCGCGGAAAACCGGGCACCTCGGGATTCTACGTAAGCCGCTTCCGACCCGGGTGATCGGACGGCCCAATTGCCGCGATCGCACCGGCGTTCCCGGTCTGACTCCATTCCGTTCCCGAAGAACGAATCGGACGCGAAATATCAGCGCCGCGCGAGTGTTAATGAACGATTGCGACCGCGCGCGATCTCGCTACGGCCGTGCCGCCGCCACGCGCCAGACGGTGTTCGACAGGTCGTCGGCGACGATCAGCGCGCCGCGGCCATCGAGGCTGACGCCGACGGGACGGCCGCGGGTCTTGCCGTCCTCGCCCATGAACCCGCTCAGAAAATCCATCGGCGGGCCGGACGGACGGCCGCCGCTGAACGGCACGAAGACGACCTTGTAGCCCGCCGGGGTCTGCCGGTTCCAGCTGCCGTGCTCGCCGACGAAGACGCCATCGGCGAATTTCGCTCCCATCGCCGGCGCGGAGAAGGCGACGCCGAGGGCCGCGACGTGCGATCCCAGGCTGTAGTCGGGACGAATGGCGGAGGCGACCAGCTTCGGATCCTGCGGCTGCACCCTGGTGTCGACGTTCTGGCCCCAGTAGCTGTAGGGCCATCCATAGAAGCCGCCGTCCTTCACCGATGTCAGATAGTCCGGCACGAGGTCGGGGCCGATTTCATCGCGCTCGTTGGCCACGGCCCACAGCCGGCCGGTGCCGGGCTGGATCGTCAGCGCGGTGGGATTGCGGGTGCCGGTGGCATAGGGACGGTGCGCGCCGGTCCTGGCATCGACTTCCCAGATCTGCGCGCGGTCGACCTCGGCCAGCATGCCGCGTTCGGTGATGTTGCTGTTGGAGCCGATCCCGACATAGAGGAAACGGCCGTCCGCGCTGGCGGTCAGCGCCTTGGTCCAGTGATGGTTCATGTGGGACGGCAGGTCGGTGACCTTGACCGGCGGGCCCTCGGCGCGGGTCTGTCCGTCACGGTAGTCGAAGCGGACCAGGGCATCCTGGTTGGCGACGTAAAGCTGGTTGCCGACCAGCGCCAGGCCATACGGCGCGTTGAGATGTTCGGCGAACACGGTCTGCTCCTTGTAGCTGCCGTCGCCGTCCTTGTCGTGCAGCAGGGTGAGGCGGTTGCCGCCGGCGACGTGCGTGACGCCTGCGGCCTTGATGATGCCGGCAATGAAATCCTTCGGGATCAGCATCGGGTCGTCGCCGCCGCGTCCCTCGGCCACCAGGATATCGCCATTCGGCAGCACGAGCGTCTGCCGGGGAATCTTCAGGCCGGTGGCGATCGCCGTCACCGTAAAACCTTCCGGCGCCTGCGGCCGCCGGTCGCCCCAGGCGGCGGGGTCGGCAATCTTCATGGTGGGAAGCAGCCCGCGGTAGGGCTGCGGCAGTTTTGGGTCGGGTCCGTATTGCGCGACGTCGGAATCCTGGGCCGCGGCGCCCCATACGACCAGGGCGGCGATCACCGGGGCGACCAGCAGGGCGAGCACGGAAATGGCTTTGGCCGTCTTCATATCAGCGCCCTCCCGGCCATGGGGTGGAGAAGCCGACCGTGGTCGCGGCGATCGCCAGCACAGCGACGATGGCGGAGACGATCAGCGCCTCCGGCATGCTGGCCCAGGCGTCCTTGGCATGAACCAGTTCGCCGATGACGCCGAGGACAAAGGCCGCCAGCAGCAGGACAAAGGCGATGGCGCGCCGGCCGCGGTCGAGATCGATGCGGACCAGGTCGACCAGCGCCCACAGCAGCGCGCAGCCGCAAACCAGCAGGCCGCCGATGATCAGCCAGCAAGCAAAGTTCTTCCACTGGATCTCGTGGCTGGCGAAGTAGCCCCAGTCGCAGAGCAAAGCGCTGATGAAGAAGGCGTTGGCCGCCCCCAGCAGCATGCCATGGAGCGGATGAAGCCATCGCCGGTACAGACGCGGCGGCAGGCTGGACGACAGGCTGGACGACACGACCTGGGCTGAGCTGGACACGGGCGACCTCCGACATCGCGGAACACGATCGCTCCGCGGGCCGGCGAAGAACGCGCAGCTGTAGCGATGGTTGCCTGTCGTGGCGGGCGATTGCCTGCCATGTTCGCAGCGCGGCCCGCCTCTCCTCAGCCGCGGCGCGCCGCGGCGATCCTGGCGACGTCGATCTTCGTCATGTCCATCATCGCGGCGAAGGCGCGGCTGGCTTCGGCGCCGCCGGCGGCGATGGCCTCGGTCAGCACGCGGGGCGTGATCTGCCACGAGATGCCCCATTTGTCCTTGCACCAGCCGCACATGCTGGCCTTGCCGCCATTGCCGACGATGGCGTTCCAGTAGCGGTCGGTCTCGGCCTGGTCGTCGGTGGCGATCTGGAACGAGAAGGCTTCGCTGTGCTTGAAGGCAGACCCGCCGTTGATGCCGATGCAGGCGACGCCGGCCACGGTGAATTCCACGGTCAGCACGTCGCCCTTCTTGCCCGAGGGGTAGTCACCCGGTGCCTGGTGCACGGCGCCCACCGCGCTATCCGGAAAGGTTTCGGCATAAAACCGGGCGGCGGCCTCGGCGTCCTTGTCGTACCACAGACAGATCGTGTTCTTTGCCATTGCAGGTTCTCGCACTGAAAGGCCCGGCGGGCCGGTTGACGTCCCAAGGACGCTGTCGACCGCTGCCTGCCGACATCGCCGGCGGCTTTTTTTCGGCCGTGGCCGCACGCGAGCGCCCCGCTTAACCATACACGCAGCCGCAAATTGACGCCGTCCGCCAACTCCCCGACAACGCTCGCCGAGGGAACCGGTGCCGGCATGCGACAGGAAGATCTGAACGAACTGGCCGAACGCTGCAGGGCGCTGGGCGAACTCGCGGACGATTTCACCAGGAAGCGGCTGCTCGATCTCGCCCTCAAATACGAGGCGCGCTCCACGGGACGCTCCCTCGCCACGCAGCGGCTGATCTCGATCACCCGGAAGGATGCCGGTCAGGCCCGCGCATGACGCACCACGCGCCCCGGCGCCCGGCTGCCGACACCTGATGCTGGATCCGGCAAACCAAGCCGGACCGCATCTGGCTATGGATGCCCCCGCGCGGCCGGGCCCCCTCGCCCCGCCCCGCCCCCGATCGCATTGCTATTGACGCCGGCCGCGGCGTCGCCAAAGCTCGTCATCACAGAAGCATCATCGGGAGGAGAACCATGCCGTTCCATCGCCGCTCGGGCGCGAGCATTTTTTCGGCTGGACTTGCGGCTTTGGTCGCGACGGTTTTTTCGAGCGGCCCAAGCATGGCCCAGACGATCACGCTCGACAGCGGTGCGATCGCCGATGTCGCGGCGGACGCCTCCGGTGTGCGGATGTTCAAGGGAATTCCGTTCGCCGCCCCGCCGACCGGCGAGCTGCGCTGGCAAAAGCCTCAACCGGTCAAGCCATGGGACGGCGTCCGGCAGGCGCAGGACTGGGGCCCCCGATGCATGCAGAGCAATCGCCTAGGCGATATCGATTCCGACAACAAGCGCATGACGGAGGACTGCCTCTACCTCAACGTCTGGACGCCGGCGAAGCCGGCCACCGACAGATTGCCGGTCATGGTCTGGATCCACGGCGGCAGCAACAATGTCGGCGCCGGCTCACAGCCCGACTACAACGGCAAAAACCTGGCCACCAAAGGCGTGATCGTGGTCACGATCAACTACCGGCTGGATGTCTTCGGATTCCTCGCCCATCCCGAATTGACCAGGGAATCCGGCGTGCAGGCATCCGGCAATTACGGCCTGCTCGACCAGATCGCCGCGCTCGCATGGGTTCAGAAGAACATCGCCGCCTTCGGTGGCAATCCGGCGGAGGTGACCATCTTCGGAGAATCGGCGGGCGCCTTCAATGTCAGCCTGCTGATGGCATCCCCGCTGGCGAAAGGCCTGTTTGCGCGCGTCATCGGGGAAAGCGGCGGCGCCCTGACGCCGATTGCGGCCTTCGGGCCGAAGCCGCTCGAGATCGGCGAAGCCGATGGCCTCAAATTCGCCCAGGCGATGGCGGCACCTTCGCTGGCCGAGCTGCGCGCCAAGCCGGCGCAGGAAGTACTGCAGGCGGCCATCAAGAGCCCGATCAATTTCGGGTTCGGCGTCGTCGACGGCTACGTCGTGCCGGAGCATCCGGCCAAGTCCTATGCGCAAGGCAGGTTCACCGCCGTTCCGCTGCTGGTGGGCTGGAATCAGGATGAGGGTACGCTGTTTGCCGCCCGGTCGGTGAAATGGGGGCCGGA
>Ga0102590_1003027_pt1 | contig 18016 bp, 19 predicted proteins | sample AraplaMF_Col_mMF_FD_76859 | JGI IMG/M metagenome (GOLD analysis project Ga0102590, IMG submission 76859) | Arabidopsis root microbial communities from the University of North Carolina, USA - plate scrape MF_Col_mMF | ecosystem: Host-associated > Plants > Roots > Endosphere | place: USA...
ACGCCGCGCGCTTCGCCGACGCGGTCCCGGACACCTGCCTGCTGCTGGAGCACCCCCCGGTCTACACCGCAGGGCGGCGCACCGCGGACGACGAGCGGCCTCTGGACGGCACCCCCGTGATCGACGTGGACCGCGGCGGCAAGATCACCTGGCACGGCCCCGGCCAGCTGGTGGGCTACCCGATCCAGAAGCTCCCGCGCCCTGTCGACGTCGTGGCCCACGTACGCCGCCTCGAAGAAGCCCTGATCCGCGCCTGCGCGGAGTTCGGCCTCGAGACCACCCGGGTCGAGGGACGCAGTGGCGTGTGGGTCCTCGGGGACCCGGTGGAGCAGCGGCCCTCCCTCGGCGGGCTCTCCCTGGACTTCGACCCGAGGCTCGCCGACGAGGAGTTCGACCCCCGGCTGAACGGCCCGGAGTACGCCCCCTCCAACGCCGGCCAGCGCCGGGAGGACCGCAAGATCGCGGCGATCGGCATCCGCGTCGCCAAGGGCGTCACGATGCACGGCTTCGCGCTGAACGTGAACCCGGACAACGTCTGGTTCGACCGGATCATCCCCTGCGGCATCCGCGACGCGGGCGTCACCTCCCTGGCGAACGAGCTGGGCCGGGACGTCACGGTCACGGAGGTGCTGCCCGTGGTCGAGCGGCATCTGAAGGACGTGCTGGAGAACGCGGAGCTCATGCCGCGGATCATCGAGAAGGCCTCTGCCTGACCCGGGAATGCCCCCCACGGTCGCGGGGTTGGCCTGACCGGTAGGGCCCACAAACACGGGCGTACTCTGGTGTACGCCGAAGAATCGAAGCTACAGGGAGCCGACGTGTCCGCAGTCGCACCCGACGGACGCAAGATGCTGCGCCTTGAGGTCCGCAACAGTCAGACCCCCATCGAGCGCAAGCCCGAGTGGATCAAGACCCGGGCGAAAATGGGTCCCGAGTACTCGAAGATGCAGAACCTCGTGAAGAGCGAAGGCCTGCACACGGTCTGCCAGGAAGCCGGCTGCCCGAACATCTACGAGTGCTGGGAGGACCGCGAGGCGACCTTCCTCATCGGCGGCGACCAGTGCACCCGGCGTTGCGACTTCTGCCAGATCGACACGGGCAGGCCCGAGGCGCTCGACCGCGACGAGCCCCGCCGCGTGGGCGAGTCCGTGGTCACCATGGACCTGAACTACGCCACCATCACCGGTGTCGCCCGGGACGACCTGGCGGACGGCGGCGCCTGGCTCTACGCCGAGACCGTGCGCCAGATCCACCGGCAGACCGCCGCCCGCGAGGGCGGGCACACCAAGGTCGAGCTCCTCGCCCCCGACTTCAACGCCGTCCCCGAGCAGCTCGAGGAGGTCTTCTCCTCCCGCCCCGAGGTCTTCGCCCACAACGTCGAGACCGTCCCGCGGATCTTCAAGCGCATCCGCCCCGGCTTCCGCTACGAGCGGTCCCTGAAGGTCATCACCGCCGCCCGCGACTACGGTCTGGTGACGAAGTCGAACCTGATCCTCGGCATGGGCGAGACCCGCGAGGAGGTCAGCGACGCACTGCGCCAACTGCACGACGCCGGCTGCGAGCTGGTCACCATCACCCAGTACCTGCGCCCGAGCGTCCGCCACCACCCCGTGGAGCGCTGGGTCAAGCCGAACGAGTTCGTGGAGCTGAAGGAGGAGGCCGAGCAGATCGGCTTCTCCGGCGTCATGTCCGGTCCCCTGGTGCGCTCCTCCTACCGCGCCGGACGGCTGTACCGCATGGCCGTCGAGAAGCGCGGATCGTACATCGCCTCGCAGGCGGTCTGACTCAGCCGGGGGAAACCGGTGGCCGGCACTCCGTGCCACCGCCCTGATGTGAATCCCCACACAAGCGGCTACCGCCGGGTAGTGGCCGATCGACGCGGTCCGGGACGTCCCCGCAGCTAGCGGGCGCGTCAGGGCCGCGTCAGGCTTTTCGCCCCTCGTATCAAGGCTTCATAGGTGTTTGACCGGTCGGTCACGCCCTGGTAACACCAATCAGTGACCCTGGTCTTACACCACGTACCGCCCGGGCCCCGAACCGCCGAATCCGAGGGGGACCTCCGCCATGCAGGCCGCGCCTGTTCGCGCCACCGCCATTCCGTCGTTCACCGATGCACTGCGTGCCGTCGAGTCGCTGCTCATGAGCAGCGGCCAGCGGACCGCCCGCCGCAACGCCTGGACCTCCGTCCTCGAGGACCGCCGCCGCGCCAAGGACCGGGTCGAGGCGCAGCGCGTCCTGGACGCCGTGGCGTCGCGCCGGTAGTCACACCCGCACTCCCCGGAGCGACCCCACCGCTCCGTCCCCGCACTGCCGTCGTCGCCGCCCGCCGGGCCACGTAGACTTCGTGCCATGGCGAGGAAGGAAACTGCAGCGGACGCTGCGAACGCGGGGCGACTGAAGCAGATCGTCCTGACCTACAAGATGACCCGCAAGGCCGACTCGAAGATCGGTCTTGTACTCGCGGCTGTCGGAATCGTCACCTTCGGTGTCTTCCTCGCGATCGGTTTCTTGCTCGGTCACCCTGTCTACCTGGGCATTCTCGGCCTCCTGCTCGCCTTCCTCGCGACGGCGATCGTCTTCGGGCGCAGGGCCGAGCGCGCCGCCTTCGGTCAGATGGAGGGCCAGCCAGGCGCCGCCGCGGCGGTTCTGGACAACATCGGCCGCGGCTGGACCACCACCCCGGCGGTCGCGATGAACCGCAGCCAGGACGTCGTGCACCGCGCGGTCGGCAAGGCCGGGATCGTGCTGGTCGCCGAGGGCAACCCGAACCGGGTCAGGACCCTGCTGGCCGCCGAGAAGAAGCGGATGGCGCGCATCGTGGCCGATGTGCCGGTGCACGACGTGATCGTGGGCACGGGTGAGGGCCAGGTCGAGCTGAAGAAGCTCCGTACGACGATGCTGAAGTACCCGCGGGTGCTGACCGGTCCCCAGGTGACCGCGACGAACGACCGGCTGCGGGCGCTGGGCGACCTGATGAGCAACATGCCGCTGCCGAAGGGGCCGATGCCGAAGGGGATGCGGATGCCCAAGGGCGGCCGCATGCGCTAGCCGTCGCCGCACCGAACCGAAGTCTCCGGGCCCGGGGAACCGTCTAGGTTCCCCGGGCCCATGGTCTGTCCCGGTACCGCGCAAGCGCCTCCGCTCACGCGGGGGCTCCGCGCTCCGGCGGGGCCGGTCCCCCGTCGAGTGGAACCGACCCTCAGATCCTGACCTCGACCGTTCCGGCCAACCGGTCGTGCAGACCCCGGCCGTCGCGGTCCCAGACCAGCGCCGGGAGGGCGAGGAAGAGCAGAACCGTGCGCCACAGCGCGCGCAGCGGATGGACGCGGCCGGTGCCGAGGGCCACCACACGCAGTCCGAACAACCGCTTGCCCGGGGTGAAGCCGACCGTGCTCACGGTGACGGCGATCAGCGCGAAGAGGATGAGCGGCGCCCAGACCTGGGCCGCACGGTTGTAGCTGTCCGTGATCAGGCCGTATGCGATCAAGAGGCACAGGCCCCAGTCGACGGCGAGGGCGCCGAGGCGCCGGCCCGGGCGGGCGATCGAGCCCGGTCCCTCCTGCGGCAGCCCGAGCTGCTCTCCCCGGTATCCGAGGTCCGCCCCGGCTTCCTCCATGGCCGCGCGGGGACCGGAGAGCCAGGATCCGATTGCTTGCCTGTTGTCCACCCGCCCACGGTACTGCGCCCGTTTTGGCGGGCATGCAGGCGGGGCCATCGAGCCTCGGGCTGGTTAACCTGGGAGAAACAAACGGGTCACGCCCGAGAAATGCCCCGTCCTTATGGTCGGCTGCAGCGTGTGCCACCGCACTGGCCGCACGAACGAACTACCACCCCGACGAGGACGGTCGGGAGTAGGAGGAGCTGGATGTTCCAGAACGCCGACGAAACCAAGAAGTTCATCGCGGACGAGGACGTCAAGTTCGTCGACGTCCGCTTCTGCGACCTGCCGGGCGTGATGCAGCACTTCACGGTGCCCGTCGATGCGTTCGACCCGGACGACGAACTCGCCTTCGACGGGTCGTCGATCCGCGGTTTCCAGGCCATCCACGAGTCCGACATGGCGCTGCGCGCCGACCTGTCGACCGCCCGGATCGACCCGTTCCGGCGCGACAAGACGCTGAACATCAACTTCTTCATCCACGACCCGATCACGGGTGAGCAGTACTCCCGCGACCCGCGCAACGTGGCGAAGAAGGCCGAGGCCTACCTGGCTTCCACCGGCATCGCCGACACCGCGTACTTCGGTCCCGAGGCGGAGTTCTACGTCTTCGACAGCGTCCGCTTCGCCACCAGCGCGAACGAGGCCTTCTACCACATCGACTCCGAGGCCGGCGCCTGGAACACCGGCGCCCTCGAGGACAACCGCGGTTACAAGGTCCGCTACAAGGGCGGTTACTTCCCGGTCCCGCCGGTCGACCACTTCGCCGACCTGCGCGCCGAGATCAGCCTGGAGCTGGAGAAGGCCGGCCTCAAGGTCGAGCGCCAGCACCACGAGGTGGGCACCGCCGGCCAGGCCGAGATCAACTACAAGTTCAACACGCTGCTCGCCGCCGCGGACGACCTCCAGCTCTTCAAGTACATCGTCAAGAACGTCGCCTGGCGCAACGGCAAGACCGCGACCTTCATGCCGAAGCCGATCTTCGGCGACAACGGCTCGGGCATGCACGTCCACCAGTCGCTGTGGACCAACGGCGACCCGCTGTTCTACGACGAGGCCGGTTACGCGGGCCTGTCGGACACCGCCCGCTACTACATCGGCGGCATCCTGCGGCACGCCCCGTCGCTGCTGGCCTTCACCAACCCGACGGTGAACTCCTACCACCGCCTGGTTCCGGGCTTCGAGGCGCCGGTCAACCTGGTGTACTCGCAGCGCAACCGGTCCGCGGCGATGCGTATCCCGATCACGGGCTCGAACCCGAAGGCCAAGCGCGTCGAGTTCCGTGCCCCGGACTCCTCCGGCAACCCGTACCTGGCCTTCTCCGCCCTGCTGCTCGCGGGCCTGGACGGCATCAAGAACAAGATCGAGCCGGCCGAGCCGATCGACAAGGACCTGTACGAGCTCGCTCCCGAGGAGCACGCGGGTGTCCCGCAGGTCCCGACCTCGCTGCCGGCCGTGCTCGACGCCCTCGAGGCCGACCACGAGTTCCTCCTCCAGGGCGACGTCTTCACGACCGACCTGATCGAGACGTGGATCGACTTCAAGCGCACGAACGAGATCGCCCCGCTGCAGCTGCGTCCGCACCCGCACGAGTTCGAGCTCTACTTCGACGTGTGACATCACCCCGGGTCAGTGCGGGTAACGCGCTCCTGGACCGTCTTCGAGCCGTCGGCCGGCTCTCCCCCTCCGGGAGAGCCGGCCGACGGCTTTGTCCATGGTGGGGCTTGCCGGCGCCGTCTGCCGTGCGGCACCCGTTCGCCGACACTCTTTGCCTGCCATGGGGTCGTTCGGGACCGGTTCATGGGTGGGGATGGGCGCACAATGGTGGTGGGACGGGTGCCTTACTGCTGGGTACTGCGAGGTGATGCAGGATGCAGAGCCGGTTCCGGAGCGATCGGCGACTGACCGTGCGGATGACGGTCACGATGTTTCTGCTCGGATTGCTGTACGTGGCCTTCATCGCCGCGTTGATCGCGTTGCTGAAATCCTGGGTGCTGGTCGTCGTGATCGCGGCCCTGGTGATCGGCGCGCAGTACTGGTTCTCGGACCGGATCGCGCTGTACGCCATGCACGGGCGGATCGTGGAGCGTGAGGAGTATCCGCAGCTGCACGGGGTGGTCGACCGGCTGTGTGCGGTGGCCGACATGCCCAAACCGCTCGTCGCGGTCTCCAACATGGACATGCCGAACGCGTTCGCGACCGGCCGCAACCCCGACCATGCCGTGCTGTGCGTGACCAGCGGGCTGCTGCGGCGGCTGGAACCCGACGAGCTGGAGGGTGTGCTCGCGCACGAGCTGTCGCACGTGGCGCACAAGGACGTCGCGGTGATCACACTGGCGTCGTTCCTCGGGGTGATCGCCGGACTGGTCGTCCGGTTCGCGTTCTACTCGGAGCTTTTCGGGCGTGGGCGCAAGGACCAGAACACCATCGTGGTCTTCGGTGCCGTGATGGGAATCTCTGCGCTCGTCTATGCGATCAGCTTCCTGCTGATCCGCGCCCTGTCCCGGTACCGTGAGCTGGCCGCCGACCGCGCCGCCGCCCACCTGACCGGGCGCCCCTCGGCGCTGGCGTCCGCACTGACCAAGGTCAGCGGGGACATCGCCCGCATCCCGACGAGGGACCTGCGGACCGCGCAGGCCTTCAACGCCTTCTACTTCACCCCCGCGTTCGGCGCCGAGCCGGGCATCTCCCGTTACTTCTCCACCCACCCGACCCTGGAGCAGCGGCTCGAGCAGCTCGGCCGCATCTCCGCGGAGCTGGGCGAGGCGGCGACACCGGGAAAGGCGGTCTGAACCACGATGGGCTTCCTGGACATCCTGCTCGGTCGTACGAAACCGGTGGCGCCCGATCTCGACCAGCTCTTCGCGCTGCCGTCGGCGGCGATCACGCTCGAGGCCGCAGCCGGGTTCACCCCGACCGGGACCGGAGCGGTCTGCTTCGCGACGGTCGAGGGCGGTGCGTTCTCGCAGACCAACCGCGAGGTCCAGGCGCTGCTGGACGCGGACGTCGATCGCAGCGGCCCGCCCGTCGAACTGCAGCGGGACGACTACGGCTACTCCTGGCTGGTGTCGCGCCGCACTCCCGACCAGCTGCCCGCCCTGGTCAACGATCTGCACGCGGTGAACAGCGCGATGGAGATCAACGGCTTCGGGCCGCAACTGCTGTGCTCGACGGCCGGCTTCCAGGACGCGCGCGGGCGGCGGCTCGGCCTGGTCTATCTCTACAAGCGCGGCACCTTCTATCCGTTCGCGCCGCTCAGCGGACCGGGCGAGCGGCGCGACAACCCGCTGGAACTGCAGGTCAAAGCCGCACTGGCCGACGACCTGCGGATCGAGCAGGACCTCGGCCGCTGGTTCCCCGTCTGGGGCGCGCCCGGCCTGTGAGCGGGCGGCCCCGGCGGCGTCACTAGCTCTTGTCCCGGTCCTGACGACGGGACTCGAAGGGGCGCTCTCGGCGGTAGCGGCGCTCCCACTTGGCCTGCTGGTCACGGCGCTCGCGGTACTGCTGGTAGTTGCCCGCCGCGCCCGGGGGGCCTCCCGAGCCCGTCGAGGAGGCCGAGGACGAGTTCCGTCCGTGACTCACGTAGACGAAGAGCAGGAAGCCGGCGGCCAGCCACCAGACGTGGTTGTTGAACCCTAGGAGAAAGAGGACGACGGTTCCGGCGATGAGGAAGGTGCCCATGACGGGCCTCCGTGGGCGTGGGTGAGTGGTCGTGCCAAGGGGATACGACGGGGCGCTGGGGGTGGGCGGCCGCCGTCGGTGCGTAGAGATTAGCCCCGAGTCCACCGGGTGATGCCGGTCCGGTGGAAAGCGGTGGTGGGCCGCTCCGTTACGCATGTCCAGCGTAGGGAGACGGTCACTCGGTGTGCATCTCCTTTTCCCACACGCCCGGTTCGGCGGATCGGGGAGGGTGGAAGCCGTGACCGTGCGTGAATGGACCCATGATCGGGTTCTCCTCTTTCGCACACGGACACGACGGTGAACTACTCAGCGGGATCCACGGCGGCGACGGCGATCCGGACGCCGCCACCGCCGTCCTGCTGCACGGGGCGGGCAACGGCAGCACGCGGCGACTGCTTCCGCTGCTCGAGGAGTTCGTCGCACGCGGCTGCCGCGGCCTCGCGTTCGACTTCTCCGGGCACGGCGAAAGCACCGGCCGACTCGCCGAGTTGAGCCTGAAGCGGCGTTTCGAGCAGGCCGTCGCCGTGATCGACGCGCGGACACCTGCGAACGGGCCGCTGGTTCTGGTCGGTTTCAGCATGAGCGGGCAGACGGTCGCGGACCTTGCGCGGCACTACCGGAGGCGGGTGGTGGCGCTGGGCCTGTGCGCGCCCGCCGTCTACGCGGCGGACGCCTGGCCGCTCCCGTTCGGCGACGGGGCGGGCCGCTTCACGGAGATCCTGCGCACACCGGGGAGTTGGCGTACGGCACCCGCGCTCGAGGTGCTGCGCACCTACCGGGGCCGGGCGGTGCTCGCGGTGCCCGGCACCGATTCCGTGATCCCGGCCGAGGTGACGGCGTCGGTGGCGGCGGCGCTCGCCGCGAACGCCTCCTTCACCCGGCTCGACCTGCCCCGCGCGGAACACCGGTTGGGCCTGTGGTTCCGCGACCATGCGGAGGACCGCCGGCGGTTCGTGGACGTCGTACTGGCGGACGGGGCCCAGGGTCCGCCGTTCGGATCAGGTCGGCCGGGAGAGGCCGCGCCATTCGACCGACGCCGACATGATCCAAACGACAGGCCCTGAGCCACGGGACGGGGGCGCGCGGGGCCCGGGCCGGGTCGCGGTGGGCGCCGGGGGCCCGAACGCGGGGCGCGCGGCCCCGGCGGTCGCTGTCCTGGCGCACGGGGGCCGGGCACCGGATCAGTACCGGACGGCGCGTGCGACGGAGGTGACGGCATCACCCGAGAGCCCGCGGTTGCTCAGCGCGGTGGCGTTCTTCGAGCCGCCACCGGGAACGTCGGACACCGTGACGACGACCGTGTCGAGCAGATTGCCCTTGGTGTCCTTGAAGTTGACCTGCACGGCGTAGGTGTGTGACTCGGACGTCGGGTTGGTGACGGTGACCGGCGCCGCCTTGCGCCCTCCCGACTCGTCCCCGACCGCGCCCAGCTTCACATCGGCCTTGGCGTGGGCGCCGCCCTTGATCTGGTCCAGCTTGCGGCCGGCCTCCGCGCTCGCGGACGCCAGGGCGGCCCCGGCCTCGGAGGCGGCGGATGCGGCGGCGGAGGCCGCCTCGGTCGCGGCGGAGGCGGCCTGCGACGCGGTGCCCGAGGCGCCCCCGTCGGAACAGCCCGAGAGCACGGCGGCCGCCGCGACGACGATCGCGGCACCTCGCGCCATGTCCCGCATTCCGTGTCGTGCCATCGCCTCTCCCGCCTTCCCTTGATGGGTTCAGTCAAGGCCGATCGGGCGCACATCCGCACGCGGGGTACCGCGCTTCGGGTGACGGGGCCCCGCGAGGGACCGGCTTCGACGAGGATGGGCACGTTCTCGTAGGGGGTCGGCGGGGAGGCGGCGTGGGCGGGCGGCGGAGGAACATCGGCACTGAGGAACGGCGGTCGCGGCTCGCGCTGCGGCAGCGGCTGGCCCCTCAGGCGCGGGCCGTGACACCCGAGGAGGTCGCCGGGTCGCTGGTCGCCCTGCACGGCACGGACCCGGCCACGGTGTACCTGGCGGTCGGGGCGCGGCTCGCGGACGCGGTACGGACCGTGGCGGAGGGCGAGCGGGCACTGTACGAGGAGCGCACGCTGGTGCGGATGCACGGCATGCGGCACACCGTGTTCGTCTTCCCCACCGGGCTGGCCGCCGTGGTGCACGCGTCGACGGGACTCACCATCGCGGTGAAGGCAAGGGCCGCGCTGGTGAAGGACATGGTGACCGGGAGCGAGGGCCGGCTGACGGCGGAGTGGCTCAGCGAGGTGGAGTCGTCGGCACTGGCCGCGCTGGCCCGGCGTGGACAGGCGACCGTCGCCGAACTCACCCGGGACGAACCGCGGTTGAAGGAGCGCTTCACCTACGGCGCGGGCAGGAGCTACGAGGCCGAGCAGACGGTGTCCTCCCGTCTGATGCGGGTTCTCGGCGTCGAGGGGCGGGTGGTGCGCGGCCGTCCGCTGGGGGCGTGGACGTCGTCGCAGTTCCGCTGGGCGGTCGCCCCGCCCCACCCCGTACTGCCGACCGATGCGGCGCAGCGGGAGCTGCTCCGCCACTGGCTGGCGGCCTGCGGCCCGGCCACGGAGGCGGACCTCAAGTGGTGGACGGGGTGGAAGCTCACGGATGTCCGGCGGGCGCTGGCCGCGATCGGAGCGGTTCCGGTGACCGTCGACGGCGGGGCCACGGCGTATGTGACCGCCGAGGACACGGAACCGGTGCAGTCACCGGCCGGACCGTGGGCGGCCCTGCTCCCGGGTCTGGACCCCACGGCGATGGGCTGGCAGGAGCGTGACTGGTACCTCTCCCCCGGCCTGCGCCCGGCCCTGTTCGACGGCAGCGGCAACGTGGGCCCGACGGTGTGGTGGAACGGTCGCGTGGTGGGCGGCTGGGCCCGCAGACCCGACGGCGAGGTGGTGTGGCGGCTGCTGGAGACGGCGGGCCTCGGCCGCGAGGAGCGGTCGGTGATCGGGGCGGAGGCCGCCCGGCTCGGATCGTGGCTGGCCGGCACCCCGGTGACACCGCGCTTCCGGACGCCTCTGGAGAAGGAACTTTCCGCGTGACGCCACCCGTTCCCGACCGCACCGGTGCCGGGCGCCCTCCCGTCCGGAGGGCGCCCGGCACCACGGATCAGCGGCTGTACCTCATCAGCGCCCGCACCATGTGGCACGTCGTGTCCGACGGCGGGTGGACTCCGATCCGTTCCGCCGTGCTCCGTATGGTCTCGTTGCGCGCCTGATTCGCCATGTACACCCCGGAGTCGAGAAGGGCGATGGCGAGACGCATCGCCTTCAGGCGCCGGTTGTGCGTGACGTACCACTCGCGCGGCCGCCCCGGAGGGAGCGGGCGTTTTGCCACCGGCGCGTACGGCAGGTCCAGCGCGACCTGCCGGTGGGCGGTGGACCTGTTCGACTTCGGCTTCGTTGCGGCAGCGGGCACGGGATCCTCCTGTCGCGGCGGGGAGTCGTCCGGACGTCCCGGCAACTCCCTCGAACACTGCTTCTATTCTACTGCCGCCCACTGACAAAAGCCGCTGGCCACAAGGGCTTTGGACGAGGTTGTGACACCCGTGAGAAGTGGTGCTTCGACTACCGTGTGGGACATGGAGATCTGGATCAATCCGGCCTGCTCGAAGTGCCGCAGCGCGCTCACCCTGCTCGACGCGGAAGGCGCCGACTACACGGTCCGGCGCTATCTGGAGGACGTCCCCACCGAGGACGAGATCCGCGATGTACTGACCCGCCTCGGCCTCGAGCCCTGGGACATCACCCGCACCCAGGAGACAGACGCCAAGGAACTCGGCATGAAGGCGTGGGCGAGGGACGAGGCGAACCGCGACCGGTGGGTGCGTGCGCTCGCCGAGCACCCGAAGCTCATCCAGCGGCCGATCATCACCGCCGAGGACGGCACGGCCGTCGTCGCCCGTACGGACGAAGCGGTACGCGACGCCCTGTCCCGCTGACCGCAACCGCCGTGTGATCCACGTTACTTCGGTGACTTCTGCAACTGCTGAGCAACCCCGTTCGGGTCCTCGTACATAGCGGCGTACCTATCGCGACCGGCCGCCGGGGAAGGCGGCCGGGGACAGGAGGCGCGCATGTCGCGTAGGAGAACCCTCAGTCGCAAGAAGAAGATCGCGCTGGCGGTCACCGCGGTCGCCGTGGCCGGCAGCGGGGCCTTCGCCCTCGCGGCCACCTCGAACGCGGCGAACGTGCAGAACGCGTCCAACTCGACGGTCTGCAAGGGGCTGGCCACCGCGCTCGGCAACAACGAGTCGTTCATCGCCGGGCAGAAGGCCGCACCGGACGCCCAGTCGGCGGCGCGGATCGCCAACCGTGAGGCGGTGATCGCCCAGATCAAGGTCCAGCAGGAGGCGTCGGGCTGCCAGGTGGGCGAGTCCGTCCAGGCGGGCGGGGCGGCGCAGCCCGGCGGTGCCGCGCAGGCCGGGGGGTCGGCTCAGGACCCTCAGGCCTCGCAGCCCGCGGGCAACGCACCCGCGACGACGGCCCCCGCGGGCAACACCGGGAACGCCTCGGGCCAACAGGTCTGCAAGGGCTCGACGGTGACGCTGTCCGGTGAGGCCGGCGCCCCCGCCGCGTCGAGCAACCAGTTCCCGGCGGGCACGAGGCTGAAGGTCACCAACCTGGACAACAACAAGTCCACCACGGTGACGGTCACTTCGGTCTCCGGCAGCTGCGCGCTGCTCAACAACGCGGCCTTCGAGCAGGTCCGCGAGCCCGGCAAGTTCCTGATCCGCCGGGCGGTGATCGAGAAGGTGGGGTGACGTCAGCCGCTCAGGAACGCCAGGAGGCGGCGGTCCGTGACCGCCGGGTCGGTGTACGGCAAAGCGTGATGAGACACCCCCGGCAGTACATGGGTCTCCACGTCAGGCAGCAACTCGGCGGCACGGGCGGCCACCCGGTGGGGATCATGGGTCCTGCTGTTCGCGGCCACGAGCAGCAGGACCCTGGTACGCAGCGAGCGCAGCGCGGCGGCGCTCGGGCGTGGCCCCGTGACCGGACGGGCCGTCGGGAATCCGGCCGTCGCCTCCTGGAGCCGCAGCCACGAGGCGGGCGGCACCCCGCCCGTCTCCCACTCCAGGAAGGCCCGGACCCTGTGCGCGGCGGGCCGCAGGGTCATGGGCAGGGCGTGCAGGAGGTAGCCGGCCCGGTACCCGGCGAAGCACTGGGTCGGGTCGAGCAGGGCGAGGCGGGTGACACGGCCCGGGGCGTGCAAGGCGTAGTGGAGGGCGATCCAGCCGCCGTACGAATGCCCGGTCAGGGCGGCCCGGTCGATCCCCAGCCCGTCGAGTACCGCGTCGAGCCAGGCCGTCAGGTCCTCGACCGTGCGGACGGGGCGGCTCGGGTCGGGAACACTGCACCCGGCGTCACCGATCAGGTCGACGGCGTGGACGCGGAAGACACGGGACAGGGCGGCCGCGTTGGCGAACCAGGAGGCCGAGGTCGCACGGCCACCCGGCAGCAGCACGAGCGGTGGACCGTCGTGCGGGCCGCAGCTGTTCACCCGGGTGCTGCCGAAGTCGGTGGCCACGGTGTCGTGCCGGGTGCCGGCGGGCCACCGGGCGAGCAGGTCGTCGTACGCCGCGAGGAACTCGGCCGGATCATGCGTCTTGTGTGCGGAGGAGTCCATGAGCCCTTATTCTCTCGCTGAGCGAGATACTTGGCCAGCAAGATACAAGCCGACGATCGGGGCACGCATGGCGGACCGGGCACACCAGGGACCCGAGCTGGAGATCGTCCATCTCCTGCGCGCCACGACCGTCGAACTCGGCCTGCACAGTGTCCGGTTCGCCCATCGCAACGGCATGCACCCGACCGACGTGCGTGCCCTGATCGCCCTCATGGACGCCTCGCGTGCCGGGGAGGAGATGACGGCCGGCCGTCTCGGCGCACTCCTCGGGCTCAACTCCGCGGGCACCACGGCCCTGGTCGACCGGCTGGAACGGCTCGGGCACGTCCGGCGCGTACGGGACGGGCGCGACCGGCGGCGGGTGCTCGTCGAGGTCGACGAGCGGGCGGTGGAGCTCGGGTGGGCGTCCTTCGGTCCGCTGATCGGACGGGCCGTCGAGCTGCTCCAGGGGTACGACGAACGGGAACTGGCGGCGGTGCGTGGCTTCCTGGACGGCGTCCGCCGTGCCGCCGCGGACCACGGCGCGGAGACAGGGCACACAGGCCCCGGGTAACACGGGGTTCACACATGGGCAACGGCCGGGAAATCGCCTGTTGACAGGCTGCTGGCGACACCGGGCGCTCAGTGCCGCTGCGCCGCGCACCCGCAACAGGTTCGACCGCGCGGTCGAGACCCACCCCGAAGGATGTGGCCCGTGACCTTCAAGGCTGAGTACATCTGGATCGACGGCACCGAGCCGACGGCCAAGCTCCGTTCCAAGACGAAGATCCTGGGAGACGACGCCAAGGGTGCCGAGCTGCCGATCTGGGGTTTCGACGGCTCCTCCACCAACCAGGCCGAGGGCCACTCCTCGGACTGCGTGCTCAAGCCGGTCTTCTCCTGTCCCGACCCGGTACGCGGCGGCGACGACGTCCTGGTGCTGTGCGAGGTCCTCGACACGGACATGGCCCCGCACCCCTCCAACACTCGCGCCGCGCTGGTCGAGGTCGCCGCGAAGTTCGCCGCGCAGGAGCCGATCTTCGGTATCGAGCAGGAGTACACCTTCTTCGACGGCACGCGTCCGCTCGGCTTCCCCGAGGGCGGCTTCCCGGCCCCGCAGGGCGGCTACTACTGCGGTGTCGGCGCCGACGAGATCTTCGGCCGTGAGATCGTCGAGGCGCACCTGGAGAACTGCCTGAAGGCGGGTCTGGGCATCTCCGGCATCAACGCCGAGGTCATGCCCGGTCAGTGGGAGTTCCAGGTCGGCCCGCTCGCCCCGCTCGAGGTCGCGGACCAGCTGTGGGTCGCCCGCTGGCTGCTGTACCGCACCGCCGAGGACTTCGGCGTCTCCGCCACCCTCGACCCGAAGCCGGTCAAGGGCGACTGGAACGGCGCAGGCGCGCACACCAACTTCTCGACCAGGGCGATGCGCGAGGGCTACGACGCCATCATCACCGCGTGCGAGGCGCTCGGCGAGGGCTCCAAGCCGATGGACCACGTCAAGAGCTACGGCGCCGGCATCGACGACCGGCTGACGGGTCTGCACGAGACCGCCCCGTGGAACGAGTACTCCTACGGGGTGTCCAACCGCGGCGCCTCGGTCCGCATCCCCTGGCAGGTGGAGAAGGACGGCAAGGGGTACATCGAGGACCGCCGTCCGAACGCCAACGTCGACCCGTATCTCGTGACCCGCCTGATCGTCGACACCTGCTGCTCGGCGCTGGAGAAGGCCGGCCAGGCCTGATCGACGCACCATCGGCTCCGAGGGGGCGCCCACCGCACGGTGGGCGCCCCCTCGCGTCTCCCGCCCTCCGTGCGGTGGGCGACGTCACGTTCGCGTCAGGAGCGTCCGACGGGTGAGAGCGGTCTCCTGCGCAGCGCTGTCGTCTGCTTCAATGGACCCATGGCCAGCTTCCAGAAGCTCAGTGCGACGGGTCGCCATGACCTCGAGCCCTTCTGGCCCTCCCGTCAGCACCATGACTTCGACCGGGTGTGTTGTCGCGCGCGAAACGCGCGGGCCCTCTGAAGCCGTACACCCGGCCTCCGGCCAGCGCGCACGACGTACGTCCCCGACGACCCCCGGCCACACCCGCGGTCGTCGGCCTCTCCCGACGAACTTCTCGCGCGAAAGAGCTGACCTCTCATGGCGACCACTCGTCCTCGCTCGACCGCCGCCCTCGACACCCCCGCCGCCTCCGCGGACGGCTCCGCACGCCATCGGCTGCGAGCCGTCGACCGCGACGAGGTCGTCGACATGGCGGACTTCCTGCCGCCCGGCGCCACCTGGCTGCCGGCACCCCAGCACTCCCTGCCCGGTCAGCCGGGCAGGCCCCCGATGATCGGCTACCTGGTGCTCGTCCCGGCCGACCGGCAACCGCCGGTGCTGCCGGTCGCGGTGCCCGGCGAGCAGGACCCCGCCCCGGCCGTCGACGGCGCGGGTCTCCTCGGCGTCGACACCGCTCGGCGTACCGCCACGGTGGCCGGACGGCCCCTGGACCTCACCTATCTGGAGTTCGAGCTGCTCGCGCACCTGGTCGCGCACCCCCACCGGGTGCACACCAGGGACCAGCTGGTGACCACGGTGTGGGGATACGACCATGTGGGCGACGGACGCACCGTCGACGTCCACATCGCCCGGCTGCGGCGCAAGCTGGGCGCCGAGCACCGCGGGGCGATCCAGACGGTGCGACGCGTGGGCTACAAGTACGTGCCGCGGGGCGGTCGCTGACGCCTGCGGCGAATCTCCTGTCAGCAGATCGGGGTTCCGCCCCGCGGGCCCGCCCGGCACAGTCGTCGGCATGAGACTTCTGGTGCTGGGTGGAACGGAGTTCGTGGGGCGGGCCGTCGTGGACGCCGCCCTCGATCGAGACTGGGACGTCACCGTCCTCAACCGGGGGCGGCACCGGCCCGCGCCCGGGGTACGCGCGCTGCGGGGCGACCGCACCGAGACCGGCGGACTCGCGGCGCTGGCCGACGGCGAGTGGGACGCCGTCGTCGACACCTGGTCGGGGGCGCCACGCGCGGTGCACGAGACCGCGGGGCTGCTCGCCGGACGCGCCGGCCGGTATGTGTATGTGTCCAGCTGCTCGGTGTACGCCTGGGCGCCCGACCCCGGGTACGACGAGAGCGCTCCCCTGGTCGAGGGGGCCGCGGCGGACGCGGAGCGCACCGAGTACGCGCAGGACAAGGTGGGCGGGGAACTCGCCGCGACCGGGGCCTTCGGCGCGAACGCGTCGGTGCTCGTGCGGGCCGGGCTGATCCTGGGTCCGCACGAGAACGTCGGCCGGCTGCCCTGGTGGCTCGGCCGGATGGCCCGCGGTGGTCCGGTGCTCGCGCCCGGTCCGCGCGACCTGCCGTTGCAGTACATCGACGCCCGCGACCTCGCCGGGTGGATCCTCGGTGCGGTGGAGCAGGGGCTCAGCGGGCCGTACAACCTCATGAGCCCGCAGGGCCACGCGACCATGGGCGCACTGCTGGACGCCTGCGCACAGGTGACCGGGGGCGCCGCGCAACTGCGCTGGACGGCGCCCGAGGCGATCCTGGCCGCCGGGATCGAACCGTGGACCCAGCTGCCCGTGTGGGTGCCGCCGGACACCGACTACCACGCCGCCCTGCACGCCGCGGACGTCTCACGGGCGGCGCGCGACGGGCTGTGGTGCCGGACGGTCGAGGAGACGGTACGGGACACCTGGGAGTGGTTGCGCGGCCTCGACGGGGAAGCACCGCGGCGGGCGGGCCTGCCGCCGGTGGGACTCGACCCCGCGGTGGAGGCGAAGGTGCTCGGGCTCTGATCCGGATCCGGTGCCGTCCGATTCGTCGTACCGGAACGGGCGATCGCGAAACATATCTCCCACATTTTCGCCAAACCGGGTCATGGCGTTTTCCCACGACGACAATGGCCGGTTCACGGCCGCAGTCGCCCATATGGATCGCGACCGGAAAGGACGGCACCGGACTCAAAACTGAATGTAATTCAAAGCCGGAGGGCTACCCCGCTCAACTGCCGTTGAAACAGGGGCTTCTGTGCCCCTTGCGCCTGAAATGACCACCCGGGCCGCCAAGTTTTTCTGAGAATTCTGAACGCCCCACGAACCCCCTGCGTATGGGATGGCGCCGCTTCACCCCTGTCGGGCGCCTCCGCCCCGAAAGGAAGTCAGAGGAGTTCCATGGGACGCAACACGAGAAAACGCCGTACGCCGCTGGCCACCAAGGCCATAGCCGCCTCGGCTGCCCTAGCGCTCGGTGGGGGCGGGCTGATCTGGGCGAACTACTACGCCTCGGCACACGAGACGAACGGGCAGAACACCACCAAGGCCGCCACGGCGCAGGTGGCCACCATCACCTGCCCGGACGTGGGCCAGCAACTCACCAATGTGCCGAACCAGGCCCGTACCGAGGTCGACGGCGAACTGGCCAACCTCGACCGCCAGATCACGGACGCCTACCAGCGTCTGGCGACCACGCGCGACGCACAGTCGAGGGACGCGAGCTTCGTCCAGAACTCGATCCTCCAGCCGCTCAAGGAGCGGCGACAGGTGATCATCGACCGCATCCAGCTGGAGATCAACCGGGTCGGCGGCAGCGCGCCCGACAGCCTGGACGGTCTGGCCGGGTGCACCGGAGCCACCGCCAACCAGGCCAACACCAACGCCGGCCAGGACAACACGGGTCAGCAGCAGAACACCGGTGGCCAGCAGCAGAACGGCGGCCAGCAGCAGAACAACACCGGTGGCCAGCAGCAGAACGGCGGCCAGCAGCAGGGCAACGGCGGCCAGGCCGGCAACGGTCCCGTCGCGGCCGACTTCGTCGACATCACGAAGGTGGGGCGGAACGTCCAGGCGAAGCCGAAGAGGAGCCGCAACGCCTCGACGGGCACGTTCACCACTCGGTGCGGCGTGAACGCCAACAAGAACCACAACACCGACAACGTGATCGTGGCGCCCGGCGTGGCCAACGGCGCGCACCACCTGCACGACTACGTCGGCAACCAGAAGGTCAACGCGTTCGCCAGCAACGACACGTTCCTGCAGGGCGGGACCAGCTGCCAGAACAAGAACGACCTGTCGTCCTACTACTGGCC
>Ga0102590_1003028_pt1 | contig 18002 bp, 15 predicted proteins | sample AraplaMF_Col_mMF_FD_76859 | JGI IMG/M metagenome (GOLD analysis project Ga0102590, IMG submission 76859) | Arabidopsis root microbial communities from the University of North Carolina, USA - plate scrape MF_Col_mMF | ecosystem: Host-associated > Plants > Roots > Endosphere | place: USA...
GCTCCGCCGCATCCTCAACCCGATGGGCACGATGGACGCGATCGACTTCCTGCTCGACAAACTGCGCTCGACCAAGAGCAATTCGGAGTTCTTCGACTCCATGAATACCTGAGTGCAGTGCAATATGAGACCAGAGGGCGCCTTCGGGCGCCCTTTTGTTTGTGCGGTATTGCTGCAGCAAATTTGCAGCATGACGAACGGCCCGACATAGATTTTGGCTTGTAAAAGCTGTTGATTTATCTACGGAATGCTTGACTCGGGCCTGGCTTATCGGGCGCAGGCGGAAGGTATCGGCAGAAGAATGCTGCGGTTTATGTTGCATTGCAATATAAGCATTACTGCGGGTTAGAGCGCAGCGAAACCGGGATCGCCTCGCGCGATAACAGCGCGTTTGCCTTTTCTCCGGCAGCCGGACAAATAGGCCATGCATCCCCGAGATCAGACCATCTTTGCACTGTCGTCCGGGCGGGCACCAAGCGCGATTGCGGTGGTGCGCGTCTCCGGGCCGGAGGCTGGTCTGGTGTTGACAACGCTCGCGGGCAAGCTGCCCGCGCCGCGACAGGCCAGCCACCGGTTGCTCCGGGACGGCGTCGGCCAGCCGATCGACGATTCGGTGGTGCTCTGGTTTCCGGGCCCGGCCAGCACGACCGGCGAGGACGTCGCCGAATTCCACGTCCATGGCGGCCGTGCGGTGCTCTCGGCGCTCCTCGCCGCTGTTTCGGTAATACCGAATACGCGGGCGGCCGAGCCCGGCGAGTTCACGCGGCGCGCCTTCGAAAACGGCAAGCTCGATCTGACCGAGGCCGAGGGTCTCGACGATCTCATCCACGCCGATACCGACCGGCAGCGGCGCCAGGCGCTGCGGCAATTGCAGGGTCTCCTTGGCGATCGCGCGCGCGACTGGCGCGAGCGCATCATCGAAGCCTCGGCCTTGATCGAGGCCGGCATCGATTTCTCGGATGAGGGCGACGTGCCCTCCGAATTGATGGCGCCGGCGGTCAAGGCGATCAGAGCTCTGCATGATGAAATCGCAAATGTCCTTGCGGCACAGGGACATTCTGAACGCCTGCGCGACGGCCTGGTGGTTGCGATCGCCGGCGAGCCGAACGTCGGCAAGTCGACGCTGATGAATCAGCTCGCGCGCCGCGAGGTCGCGATCGTCTCGCCGCATGCCGGGACGACGCGCGACGTGATCGAGGTGCAGCTCGATCTCGACGGCTATCCGGTGACGGTGATCGACACGGCCGGCATTCGCGAGACCGACGATCCCGTTGAGCAGGAGGGCGTGCGCCGGGCGCGGGCGCGGGCCGAAGACGCCGACCTCGTGCTGTGGCTGATCGAGGGCGACCGGGCTGTCGATCCCAGCGCGATTCGATCGCTGTGGGTGTCCGACGGCACGAGTGGCCCGTCAGCCGGTTCCGTTTGGATAGTACGCAACAAGATCGATCTGGAGGGGGTCGGGGAAGCCTGGCCACAGGGCGAGTTCGGAATCTCGGCCAGCCGGGGCGATGGCATTCCCGATTTGGTCGACGCGTTGGTCAAGTTCGCCGCCGCGTTCTTTGGAACAGGTGAGGGTGCGTTGGTGACCCGGGTCCGTCAACGGGATCTGCTGCGGCGAGCGTCGGATAGCTTGCGCCGGAGTCTGGACCTTGTAGAAGAGGGCGAAGAACTTGCCGCCGAAGAGCTGCGCGCGGCCGCCTATGCCTTGGGGCGGCTTTTGGGCCGGGTGGATGTCGAAGACGTCCTTGGCGCCATTTTCGAGAAATTCTGCATCGGAAAGTAGCGCTAGTTCTTTATTCTAGAACTAGCGCTTGGGCTCCAGTTTCACGTGAAACGGCCTTGAATGGTTCCGTGGTGTTTCACGTGAAACACCCCACCGATCGACCTCCCAACGATTGGCTTGTTGCGACAGCTGTCTCGGGTTCCGACAGCGCTCCTGCCTGACACTCGCCATTGCAATGAGTTCCTGGACGTCCTTGTCTGTTTCACGTGAAACAGCAGACGGAACAAGGCCCTCTCTACTCTGCATGGGGTTGTTTTCGTCAAGCTGGATTTCTTCCTTCGGGGCGATGTTTCACGTGAAACACGGGTATCGCCCAGTTTCCGCTTCCGGCTTTTTCCGCCTTGAGCTAGAAGTCCGCGCATGCGTACAGAGCGAGAGAGCTACGACGTCATCGTGATCGGCGGCGGACATGCCGGCTGTGAGGCCGCTTCTGCCGCTGCCCGGATGGGTGCGACAACAGCTCTGGTGACGCACCGTTTCTCCACGGTTGGCGCGATGTCATGCAATCCCGCCATCGGCGGTCTCGGCAAGGGCCATCTGGTTCGCGAAGTCGATGCACTCGACGGCCTGATGGGCCGGGTCGGCGATGCCGGCGGCATTCAGTTTCGCGTTCTCAATCGCCGGAAGGGTCCGGCTGTGCGTGGTCCCCGGGCCCAGGCTGACCGGAAGCTCTATGCCGCCGCCATGCAGGCCGCGATCCGGGGGACTGAGGGTCTTTCCGTTATCGAGGGCGAGGCTGACGAGCTGATCGTGGTCGACGGCCGGGTGACCGGACTGCGCCTGGCGGATGGTCGCGAACTCCGGGTAGGCGCAGTCGTCGTCACCACCGGCACCTTTCTGCGTGGTTTGATCCATCTCGGAGAGAAGAACTGGCCCGCCGGGCGGGTCGGAGAAGCGCCGGCGATGGGTCTTTCGAGCTCGTTCGAACGTGCCGGCTTCACCCTCGGACGGCTCAAGACCGGCACCCCGCCGCGTCTGGACGGGACCACGATCGACTGGTCGGCGGTCGAGATGCAGCCCGGCGACGAGCCGCCGGAGCCGTTCTCGGTGCTGACGGAACGGATCACGACGCCGCAGATCCAGTGCGGCATCACCCGGACCCTGCCTGCGACCCACGAGGTGATCCGGGCCAATGTCCACCGCTCCCCGATGTACTCCGGGCAGATTAAGAGCTCTGGTCCCCGTTATTGCCCCTCGATCGAGGACAAGATCGTCCGGTTCGGCGACCGCGACGGCCATCAGATCTTTCTGGAGCCGGAAGGCCTCGACGACAGCACGGTCTATCCCAACGGCATCTCGACCTCGCTTCCCGAGGAGGTCCAGCTCGCGATCCTCGCCACCATTCCCGGCCTGGAGCGGGTGAAGATGGTCCGCCCGGGCTACGCCATCGAATACGACCACGTCGATCCCCGCGAGCTCGACCCGACCCTGCAGACCAAGCGGCTGCGCGGTCTGTTCCTCGCCGGGCAGATCAACGGGACCACTGGATATGAGGAAGCCGCCGGTCAGGGTATCGTCGCCGGGCTGAATGCGGCGCTGGCCGCAAGCGGGGCCGCACTGACGGTGTTCGATCGAGCGGACGGCTATCTCGGCGTGATGATCGACGACCTCGTCACCCGCGGTATCAGCGAGCCCTATCGGATGTTCACCTCGCGCGCCGAATACCGGCTGACCCTGCGGGCGGACAATGCCGACCAGCGCCTCACCGAGAAGGGGATCGCGCTCGGATGCGTTGGAAGCGTCCGAATGCAGCATCACCGCGCCAAGATGGATGCCCTGAATGCGGCCCGGGTATTGTCGAAGTCCCTGACCATCACGCCGAACGAGGCGATCAAGCACGGACTGTCCTTGAACCGGGACGGCCAGCGCCGCTCGGCCTTCGAGCTGATGGCCTATCCGGACATCGGCTGGAGCCAGGTCCGCGCGATCTGGCCGGATCTGTCGGCCATTGATCCCGTCATTGCCACCCATCTCGAGATCGACGCCAAGTACGATGTCTATCTGGAGCGCCAGACCGCCGATGTCGAAGCCTTCAGGCGGGACGAGGGCATGGTGCTGTCCGAGGTCGACTACCAGCAGGTCCCGGGTCTCTCCAATGAGGTCCGTGCCAAGCTGGAGAAGGCGCGTCCGTTCACGGTCGGTCAGGCCGGCCGAATCGACGGCATGACGCCGGCGGCGCTTGGTATCCTCGCGGCTTATCTCCGGCGCGAAGCACGAAAGACTTCCAAGGCAATTGCATAGGCGTTTCACGTGAAACAGCGCGGATCGGGCGGGGACAGGCCGCTATCGCGACGACCTGGCGCGGGCGAGGGCGCCGCGCGTCAATCCGAATCGACTCCGGCCAGGCCGAAGTTCGACAAGGCGAGCGCCAACGATCAATCGCTGGATGCCATCATCGCCGCCGACAAGGCCGCCGCGCTCAAGCTCGCGCCCGTTTCACATGAAACCGAGGCCCGGCTCGATCGCTACATCGCGCTGCTCAGGGAGTGGCAGGCCAAGACCAACCTGGTCGCGCCATCGACCCTGCCGCACCTCTGGACCCGGCACATCGCCGACTCGCTTCAGCTGATCGATCTCGCGCCCTCGGCAAAGCGCTGGGCCGATCTCGGCAGCGGCGGCGGCTTTCCCGGCGTCGTGCTGGCGTGCGCCATGGCGGGGACGCCGGACGCGCGCGTCCATCTGGTCGAGCGAATCGCCAAGAAGGCTGCGTTCCTGCGCGAAGCTATTCGCGTCACCGCCTCTCCGGGAGTCGTACATCTGGCTGAGATCGGGGATAATGTGGATAGAATCACCGGCCCCGTCGATTGCGTCACCGCGCGTGCGCTTGCTCCGCTACATCAACTCATCGGCTTTGCGGAGCCGCTGATGCGCCAGGGCGCAAAGGCGCTGTTTCCGAAGGGTCAAGATGTAGAGGCTGAATTGACCGAAGCCGCTAAATATTGGAATATTCAACCGCACCTCCATCGAAGCCGTACCGGCGATGGTTGGATCGTCGAGCTGACGTCCGTCGAGCGGCGCGGGTGAGGCGTTCAGGGGTCGAGTGGGGAATTTGCGATGAGCGTGATTGACGAGCCGCAGCAACAACAAGCCGCCGAGGTGCCGCAGGGCCACCCGCGCATCCTGGCGCTGGCGAATCAAAAGGGCGGCGTGGGAAAAACAACCACGGCGATTAACCTCGGCACGGCACTCGCTGCGATTGGCGAGCGTGTCCTGATCGTCGATCTCGATCCGCAGGGCAACGCTTCCACCGGACTCGGCATCGACCGCCGCAACCGCTCCTGTTCGACCTACGACGTGTTGATCGGCGAATCGAGCTTGCGCGAAGCCGTGGTGTCGACCGCGGTGCCGCGGCTGCATATCGCGCCCTCGACCATGGATCTGTCCGGCCTCGAACTCGAGCTCGGCACCACGCCAGGCCGCGCGTTCAAGCTGCGCGACGCCATCGGTGCGCTCAACAACAACGTCTCGCCGGACGCCGACTACACCTATGTGCTGATCGACTGCCCGCCCTCGCTCAACCTGCTCACCGTGAATGCGATGGCGGCGTCGGATGCGATCTTGGTGCCACTCCAGTGCGAGTTCTTCGCGCTCGAAGGTCTGTCGCAATTGCTCCAGACGGTGGAGCAGGTGCGTTCGACGCTCAATCCGAACCTGTCGATCCACGGCATCGTGCTGACCATGTTCGACTCGCGCAACAATCTCTCGAACCAGGTCGTCGCCGACGTCCGTCAGTTCATGGGCGAGAAGGTCTACAAGACCATGATCCCGCGCAACGTGCGCATCTCGGAAGCGCCGTCCTACGGCAAGCCGGTGCTGGTCTACGATCTCAAATGCGTCGGCAGCGAAGCCTATTTGCGGCTCGCCACGGAAGTGATCCAGCGCGAGCGCGAGTTGCGCGTCACGCATTGACGGTGCCGTAGGGTGGGCAAAGGCGTGTTCGCCGTGCCCACCATCTTCCGCTCATAAGTAACTGGTGGGCACGCTTCGCTTTGCCCACCCTACAAGAATTCAGTTCTGGAGTGTTGCACCGTGAATCCAAGGGAGCTGGCGATGGCCGATGAAGCGCGTTCGCGACTGGGCCGCGGTCTTGCAAGTCTGATCGGTGACGTCGGCGGCGAGGCGCAGCATGTCGATCGCCCGCGCGCACAGCGCAAGGTGCCGATCGAATTCATCAAGCCCAACCCGCGCAACCCGCGCCGCACGTTTTCGGACACCGAGCTCAAGGAGCTGTCCGAGTCGATCAAGCAGCACGGCGTGATCCAGCCGATCGTCGTGCGCCCCGTGAAGGGCGCGCAGGATCGCTTTGAGATCATTGCCGGCGAACGGCGCTGGCGTGCCTCGCAGATGGCCGGCCTTCACGACGTGCCGATCGTGCCGGTCGACATCAGCGACAGCGATGCGCTGGAATTCGCGATCGTCGAGAACGTGCAGCGCGAAGACCTCAATCCGATGGAAGAGGCGCAGGGCTACCATGCGCTCGCCAACGAGTTCAAACGCAGCCAGGACGACATCGCAAAAGTCGTCGGCAAGAGCCGCAGCCACGTCGCCAACATGATGCGGCTGACGAAATTGCCGGCCGAGGTGCAAGCCTTCATCGCGACCGGCGAGCTGACGGCAGGCCACGCCCGCGCGCTGATCGGCGTGCCCGATCCGCTCGCTGCCGCCAAGCGCATCGTCGAGGAGGGCCTCAACGTCCGTCAGGCGGAAGCGCTGGCGCACGAGGAGGGGGTGCCGGAGCGCAAGCCGCAGAAGGCGCGCAGCCCTGGGGGGAAGGAAAAGGACCCCGACACGATCGATCTGGAAAAGCGTGTCAGCGATGCGCTCGGCCTCAAGGTCACGGTCAGTCACCGCGACCCCGGCGGCTCCGTGCAGATCAACTACCGCAACCTCGACCAGCTCGACGAGGTGATGAAGCGGCTGGCCAAGGGCGCGCTGTAGGCCCCCGCACTTTCCTCGTCATTGCGAGCGCAGCGAAGCAATCCAGTCTCTTTTCCGCAGAGAGACTCTGGATTGCTTCGCTGCGCTCGCAATGACGGAGAGAGAGAGCGGAGAGCTAGATTATCCCCGCCGCTTCGCGTTCGCGGCGATCGCCATCAGCGTACGCTGGGCGATGGCGGCGGCGAGGGTGGATTGCTTGCGGGTGTCGAGCGCGGCCGTCGCGAGCTGCTCGATGATTGCGGCGAGCCGCGTCACGCTGAAATTGCGCAGCGCGGTTTCGACGGCCGGCTTTCGCGAAAAATGCAGCCGCGGAAATCCGCCGTCGAGTACGGCGGAGGCCGGCGTGCCGTCGGCGATGGCGAGCGCCGATTTGTGCAGCCACGCGGCCTGTCGTTGTGCGGCCGAGATGATTACGCCGGGATAGGTGCCGGCGATCATGGCCTTTGCGAATTCGGTCTCTACCATATCGGGCCGGCCGGCGAAGGCGCCATCGACGATCGGATCGAGCTTCAGTTCGGATGCATCGGCGACCACGGCCATCACGTCATCCAGCGTGACTTCGCCTTTGCCATGAGCATAGAGGGTGAGCTTGCGCAGCTCGTTGCGCGAGGCCTGGCGGTCACCGCCGAGAAACGACATCAGTGCCGCGCGGGCATCCTGTGCGATCCGCAAATTCGCGATGCGGAGCTCGTCCTCCATCAGCTTGGCAAGATCGCGCTCGGTGTCGGGATAGCAGCCGATCGCCACGGCCGTCTTGGCGCGCTCGCAGGCCTTGCGCAGCGGCGATTCCGGGCGCAGCTCGCCCGCCTCGATCACGATCCGGCAATCCTTCACGCCCATCTCCGCCAGCGTGTCGATACCGCTGGCAAAGCTGCGCGAGCCGGCGCGGACGCGGATGGCGCGGCGGCCGCCGAACAGCGGCACCGTCATGGCTTCATCGACCAGACGCGACGGCTCGGCCGAGAGCTCGTCGCCGTCGAGCTTGACCATCGCGAAAGGATCGTTGGGATCGTCGACGGCGGATGCGATCAGCGCATCGGCGCGTTCGCGCACGAGGCCGGCATCGGGACCGTAGAGCAGGATGATCGGCCGGCCCGCATCGGGGCGGGCGAGGAAGGCGTCGATCTCTTTTCCGCGGAGTGCGACCATGCCGCCTCAAAGTCGTCATGCCCTGCGCTCGAAGCGCGAGCCCAGGAATGACAGGGATGAACTACGTACCCGCAGTAAAGAATGAGGCGAGCCGCGTCGTGATGTTCTCGGCGATCTCGTTCGCGGCACGATCCTCCGCATCGCGCAGGGCGCGGTTGCGGGCGAAGCGCTGATAGGAGCCGGGCATATCGTAGGACACGCGCGAGAACGTCGTTCCGGTCATCACCGACTTGTTGGTCACGACTTCGATCAGGTTGTACTGGGCGTCGATGCCGTAGTTTTCGCTGCTCGGCAGGCCGGTATTGGGATCGACGATCAGGGACGACTTGTTGGTCGTGAAGCGGATCTCAAGACGGTGGGTCGGCGACATGCCGGTGGCTGTGCCGTACAGCTTGAAAGCCAGAGCGTTGCGGACCTCGACGCCGATGCGCGCCTCGCGGGAGGCGTTGGCCTTGGCGATCGGCGGCAGATCGACCCCCATCAGCTTCTCGCGCAGGCCGGGGGTGCCGTCGGTACGCTCGGCATACATCGGCTGGAAGCAGCCGGCCGTCAGCGCCGCCAGAGCGGCGACTGCCAGCAGGCGGGCTGCGATGCGGATCCTAGCCGACAACATTCACGATCCTCTTGGGGACGATAATCACCTTGCGGACGGGCTTGCCGTCCAGGGCCAGTTTTACCGCATCAAGCGCCAAAACGGCAGCCTCGATTTCCGGATTCTGCGCCGCTGTTGCAACTGTGACCTCGCCCCGCTTCTTGCCGTTGACCTGGACCACCAGGGTCACGCTGTCTTCAACCAGCAAATCGCGTTCGATTTGGGGCCAATCGGCCTCGGAAACCAGCCCGCTGTGGCCCAGGGCCTGCCAGCACTCCTCGGCCAGATGCGGCATCATCGGTGAGAACAGCTGGACCAGGATCTGGCTGGCCTCCCGGATCGCCCACACCAAGTCGGGGGCGGGCTGGCCGGGACGCTGGAGGATCTCCGAGAACGCATTGGCGAACTCGCGGATATGGGCCAGGCACACATTGAAGTGCAGTCGCTCGATACCGCTGGTGACCTTGTCCAGCGCGCCATGGGCGGCCTTGCGCAAGGCGGTCGCATCAGGCCCGAACGAAGCCGGCCGGGCCGCCGGCGCGCCCTTGCCGAGTTCCGCCGCGTCATTCACCAGCCGCCACAGCCGCTGCACGAAGCGCGAGGCGCCCTGGACGCGCTCGTCGCTCCAGATCACGTCGCGGTCGGGCGGGGAGTCCGACAGCATGAACCAGCGGGCGACATCGGCGCCGTAGGTCTCGATGATGTCGTCGGGATCGACCGTGTTCTTCTTCGACTTCGACATCTTCTCGATCGCACCGATCTGGATGTCTTCGCCCGTCGTCAGCAGCGTGGCGCGGCGCCCGTTGCCGCCGACCTCGATCTTCACCTCGGCCGGCTGCACATAGGTGCCGTCGGCCTTCTGATAGGTTTCGTGCACCACCATGCCCTGCGTGAACATGCCGGCGAACGGCTCGTCCAGCGCAATATGCCCGGTCGCCTTCATCGCGCGGGTGAAGAAGCGGCTGTAGAGCAGATGCAGGATCGCGTGCTCGACGCCGCCGATATACTGGTCGACCGGCAGCATCCGATTGGCGATGGCGGGCGTCGTCGGCGCGGCCTCGTTCCAGGGATCTGTGAAGCGCGCGAAGTACCAGGACGAATCCACGAAGGTGTCCATGGTGTCGGTTTCGCGCTGTGCCTTAGCCCCGCATTTCGGGCAGGCGACGTGCTTCCAGGTCGGGTGATGATCGAGCGCGTTGCCCGGCTTGTCGAAGCTGACATCTTCCGGCAGCACCACCGGCAGGTCGGCAGCCGGCACCGGCACCACGTCGCACTTCGGACAGTGGATCACCGGAATCGGGCAGCCCCAATAGCGCTGGCGCGAAATGCCCCAGTCGCGCAGGCGGAAATTGACCTGCCGCTCGCCGACCGGCGCGTTGCCGCGCAGCTCGGTTTCCAGGCGTTTTGCAACCTCGTCCTTGGCCTGATCGATGGTCATGCCGTCGAGGAAGCGCGAATTGATCATGCGGCCGTCACCGTCATAGGCGGTGTCGGTGATGACGAACGTCTTGGGATCCTGGCCCTCGGGACAGACGACCGGCGTGTTGCCGAGACCGTACTTGTTGACGAAATCGAGGTCGCGCTGGTCGTGCGCGGGGCAACCGAAGATCGCGCCGGTGCCGTATTCCATCAGCACGAAGTTGGCGACATAGACCGGAAGCTTCCAGTTCGGGTCGAACGGATGCACCGCGCGGATGCCGGTGTCAAAACCCTGCTTCTCCGCGGTGTCGATGATCGACTGCGCGGTGCCGATCTTCTTGATGTCGGCAATGAACTTCGCGAGTTTCGGGTTCTTCGCGGCGGCTGCCTGCGCCAGCGGATGGTCGGCCGAGATCGCCATGAATTTTGCGCCGAACAACGTGTCGGGGCGTGTCGTGAAGATCTTCAGCTCGTTCTCGCCGGCGGGCGTCGTCGCCGCATCCAGCGCGAAACGGATCAAGAGACCCTCGGAGCGGCCGATCCAGTTGCGCTGCATCAGCCGCACCTTGTCGGGCCAGCGGTCCAGCCCATCCAGCGCCGACAGCAGCTCCTGCGAGTACTTCGTGATCTTGAAGACCCACTGGCTCATCTCGCGCTGTTCGACAACGGCACCCGAGCGCCAGCCGCGGCCGTCGATCACCTGCTCGTTGGCGAGCACGGTCATGTCGACCGGGTCCCAGTTGAGCTTGCGCTTCTCGCGCTCGGCGAGGCCCGCGGCGAGCATGTCCAAAAACATCTTCTGCTGGTGCTTGTAGTAGCTGGGGTCGCAGGTCGCGATCTCCCGGCTCCAGTCCAGCGACAGCCCGATCGAGCGGAGCTGCTTCTTCATCGCGGCGATGTTGTCGTAGGTCCAGGCCTTCGGGGCGACCTTGCGCTCGATGGCGGCGTTCTCGGCCGGCAGGCCGAAAGCGTCCCAGCCCATCGGGTGCAGCACGTTGAACCCCTTGGCGCGCATGAAGCGGGCCAGCACGTCGCCGAGCGTGTAATTGCGGACATGGCCGATATGGATGCGCCCGGACGGGTAGGGGAACATTTCCAGCACATAGTATTTCGGCCGCGAATCGTCGTTCTTGGAAACGAAGATTGCCTGGTCGTCCCAGGCGGCCTGCCAGCGCGGTTCGGCGTCGCGGGCGTTATAACGTTCGGAGGTCATGGAATCGTTCGGTTTTCGTGGTTTGGGCCGCCTAAAGACGGCGGACTAGGCCATAGAAGTCCTCAAGGGGTCAATGGGTTGCCGCTGGCGCCGGCACGCCGCAAGGCTGCTCCGCAAAACTACGGTGCAGCTTGTTGGGATCGGGTTAAGGGGGCGGTGCGAGGTTGGCCGCCAACAGCACCCGCCAGGCAATGGATTCAGGCTTCGACGATCCCGATCACGACTATGCCGCGTCCATCGCCGGACGGGCGATGCGGAGCATGGCCGAGCAGCGGATTCCGCCGACGCCGGCCAATTTTGCCGTCTGGTTCCGATATTTTGCAGGCAGCCAGGACGATTTGCGCAACGCCGTCGATCTCCTGATCGACCACAATCGCCCATTCGACGCCGGGACCAATCGGAATCTGTTTGAGACCTATGTCGCGCCCCAGGTAAGCGCCGTCGCCCTCAACACGTCCGAGCGGCTGCATACCCTGATGGGCGCGGCGAAGGGGTTTCTGGCGACCGCGATCGCGGACAACCAATCCCAGATGCAGGCGATCAGCGAGGTGACCGACCAGGGCAACGCCGGCGTCGATCCGAAGGTGCTGGTCGGTCAGCTCATGAACGAGCTGGAGCGCGCCGCGACGAGAGCGACACGGCTCGAGGCAGGCTTTGCGGAAAAGACCCGGGAGCTCGACGTGATCCGCGATTCGCTCTCCAAATCCGAGGAGCGTGCCCGCACGGATACTCTCACGGGCCTCGCAAACCGTAGGGCGCTCGATGAATTCCTGCGCAAGGCGCAGACGACGGCGGACTGGGGCGAGCCGCTCAGCGTGCTCTTGCTCGACATCGACCACTTCAAGAGTTTCAACGACAATTTCGGTCACAGCGTCGGCGACCAGGTGCTGCGGCTGATGGCGAGGGTGCTGCGCGAAAAGGTTCGTCAGCAGGATTTGCCGGCGCGCTATGGCGGCGAGGAACTGATCGCGGTGTTGCCGGATGCCGATCTCGCCATTTGCGCCGAGATCGCCGAGGTCATCAGGCGCGCGATCGCCGAATGCACGATCACGCGGCGCTCGACCGGCGAGATGCTGCCCAGCATCAGCGTGTCGATCGGCGTGGCGCAGTACCGGACCGGCGAAGCGATCACCGATCTGATCGAGCGCTGCGACCGCGCGCTCTATCTCGCCAAGGGTGGCGGCCGCAATCGCGTGGTGACGGAGAGCGAGCTCGATCGCGCCGCAGCTGCGGGTTAGCGATCAACCCGCCATCATCATGTCGGCTGCGCCGTTCTCGATCACCTGGATGCCGTGCTCGACGACATTGTTGCGGCCGCGATGTTTTGCGGCGTAGAGCGCAGCGTCCGCGGCTTCGATGAGATCGCCGGGGCGCAGGGTCTCGTTGGGCTTCGTGGCCGCAACACCGATCGAGACGGTGACGATCATGTGCGCCGAGGTGATGTGCGGCAGGCAAAGCCTCAGCACCGCCGCGCGCACCTGTTCGCCGATCTCGACGGCGCGGTTCACGTCGGTGTTCGGCAGCAGCAGGCAGAACTCCTCGCCGCCATAGCGTGCCGCAAAGCCCATCGTGTCGGCGGCGATGCCGGACAGCGATTCGCCCAGGCGGGTCAGGCAGGAATCGCCTTCGAGATGGCCATAGGTGTCGTTGAACAGCTTGAAGTGGTCGACGTCGATCATCAGCAGCGCGAGGTCGCTGTTATATTGCTGCGCGCGCATCCATTCGAAGTCGAGCCGGCTCTGGAAGCCGCGGCGATTGGCGAGTCCCGACAGCATGTCGATCGAGGCCATCACGGTCAGCCGGTCGTTGCTCGCGATCAGCTCGCGCTCGCGCTGGCTGAGCTGCGCGGCCATCGCGTTGAACGCGCGGGCCAGCGGCACGAACTCGGCCGGCAGGCGGTTGCGCGCCGCGCGCGCCGACAGGTCGCCTTCGCCAAGACGCTTGGCCATGTCGGCCAGCATCTCGATCGGCTTGATCACGAGCTTCTCGGCGGCAATCAGCGCGCCGAGCAGGACGAACAGAACGACGAAAGCGAGCTGGAGATAGGCGGTGCGGATGTCGCGGCTGACCGCCGCCGACACCTTGTCCTCGTCGATGCTTGCGATCAGGCGCGCATTGGTGCCGGCAATGCGGATGTAGCTGACCGCGCGGCGGGAGCCGTCGGCGGCCAGGAAAGAAAGTGAGCCTTCATCCTGGTTCGACCGCAGCGCTTTGTCGGCGATCGCGGACATCAGCGGCATGTTGTCGAGGGGGCGGCCGATCGCACCATGCTGGTCGGCCGGCGCCGCCAGCACGGTACCGGCGCTGTCGACCAGCACGGCGGTGATGCCGGCGCGGCCACCGAGATTGTTCATCACCTTCGACATCCAGTCGAGATTGACGGTCGCAAGCACGACGGCATCAGCCGTACCGCTGAAGGCGGATACGGGATAGACCGCCATGACGGTCGGCGACAACACGGGCCGCGACAGGATGAAGTCGCTCAGAACGAAGCGGCCGGTCTCCTGCGCCTGCTGGAAGTAGGGCCGGTCGCTGAGGTCGAGGCCGACATACATGTTGTTGGTGGCGCACTGGATGCGGCCGTCCTGGCCCGCGATCAGCAGCGTGCGGATCCAGGGAAGGTTCGACGGCAGGCTCGCGCGCAACACGTCGCAGCTCTTGCTGATGCCGCCGGCGGATGCCCGGATGAAAGCTTCCGATTTTAGGATGGTCTCGACCGACGAGATCACCTCGCGCTGCGCGTCGGCGCTGTGCCTTGCAACGGTCGTGAACTCGGCCGTGGCCTGCGCGATCTGCCGGGCTCGCGTGTCCTCGAGCGAACGGATGCGCTCCAGCATCAAGGGCGTCACCAGAATCAACGCGAGCAACGCAAGCCGGGCCCGGATTCCGAGAACCTGCTTGAGTTTCGCTCGTTTGCGGTTGAAACTGACGTTGGCCATCTTCGCTACCCACCCCGCGGGCCAAGGTAAAGCGAAGGGTTCAAAAACTCTTTCTTGAACTCGGTAAAATTGGACTTACCGCGGTAACGAGCGCAAACAATCGACCCTCATGACAGAAGCCAACGCCGCGCCGGTAACCGGCCATTCACCAAACGCGCTCGCCGCGGTCGAAGCCGAAATCGCCCGCGCCTGCAAGGACGCGCGGCGCGAGCGCGCCTCGGTGACCCTGATCGCAGTGTCCAAGACGTTCGCGGCAGATGCAATCATGCCGGTCATCGCCGCCGGACAGCGCGTATTCGGCGAAAATCGCGTGCAGGAGGCCAAGGGCAAGTGGCCTGCGTTAATCTCTGCTTACCCGGATATCGCACTGCATCTGATCGGGCCGCTGCAATCCAACAAGGCAAAAGAGGCGGTCGCGCTGTTCGATGCCATCCATTCGGTTGACCGCCCGAGCATTTGCCAGGCGTTAGCCAAGGAAATCGAATCCCAGAACAGGCATCCGGAGCTGTTCGTCCAGATCAATATCGGCGAGGAGCCGCAGAAGGCCGGCATCGCCCCCGGCGAGGCCGACGCCTTCATCGCGAGCTGCCGTGACACGTATGGGTTGACGATTTCCGGTTTGATGTGCATTCCGCCGGTCGACGAGCCGCCGGCCGCGCATTTTGCGCTGACCGCCAAGATCGCGGAGCGTAACGGACTGAAGAAGCTCTCGATGGGCATGAGCGCGGACTTCGCCACAGCCATCATGCTCGGCGCCACCCACGTCCGCGTGGGGAGCGCGATCTTCGGGCACCGGTAGTTGCCGTTAGCGCGGGCTTGCGCCAAGCAACCGCATTGAGTTCGTCATTGCGAGCGCAGCGAAGCAATCCAGAATCTTTCCGCTGTGGCAGTCTGGATTGCTTCGCTGCGCTCGCAATGACGGTGGTGATTACACAAACCCCACTGATACCTTCCCCAGCACGCCAAAGTCCGCCGCAAAATGATCGCCGGCTTGAATCGGCAGCGGTGGATGGCATGTGCCTGTCGTCACCACCTGCCCTGCCCGCAAGGTGATGCCGAGTCCGCGCAGCTCGTTGGCAAGCCACGCCAGGGCAGCACGGGGGTCGCCCAGCACGTTCCTGCCGTGGCCGGTGTAGTTCTTGCCGCGCAGCGTGATCTGCGGCCGCTCCTCGACGAGATCCATCGCGCGCCAGTTCGCGGTCGTCGGCGAGCCCAGCACGAACTGATGCGCGCAGGCATTGTCCGCGATGAGCTGCGCCTCGCCCGCGCCAACGAAGTCGGCAAAGCGCGAATCGGGAATCTCGATCGCGGGGTGCAGGGTATCGACGGCGGCAAGCACGTCGTCGACGCTGTACGGGGTCGCGCGCGGCGGCAGATCGCGGCCCATGCGGAAGGCGAATTCCGGTTCGCCGACGCGCATCTCGTTGCCCTTCATCGATGCGGTGCCGCCATCGGCGATCAGTGTGTCGCTCATGATGCGACCGGCCAGCGGGCCCGCGACATTGATATGCTTCTGTCCGGCCTCGCTCGTCGCCGCGATCTTCCAGCCGACCAGGTTTCCAAGCGACTGCGTTTCGAGCGCAGCCTGGATGGCGTAACCGTCAGCACGGCTTTGCGGCCGCAAATGTCTCTCCAGCGCGTCGAGCTTGGTGCCGTCACGCCAGTGCTGGACGAGCAGGCGCGATGCGGCGGCGATCTGGTCCTTGTCGAGCATGTGTCCTCACCCGATGATGATTTTTGTTTTTGGCCCAAGCCGTCGCAGCAATTGCAGCATCGCCGCCCTGGTCATGGAGACGCAGCCCGCGGTCGGGCCGAAATTGTCGCGCGCCAGATGAAGGAACACGGCGCTGCCGCGGCCGGCGATCCGCGGCCGGGTGTTGTGGTCGATTTCGATGATGAAGTCATAGAGTTGGTCGGCCCGCTTGAGCCGGTCACCGCCCTGCTCCCGATCGAGCCGGATCGGCTGATTGTAATGGCGGTCCTTGGGGTCCTCGCACCAGGCGTCGGTTTCGCCGATGGTCCGTGCAGGCAGGAAGGTCTGCGGGCGGCGGTGCCGGTCGGCCCGCCACCACAATTGCCTGGGACGGAAGCTGCCCCTAGGGGTGCCGCCATCGCCCTCGCGCTTGTTGGCCAGGATGCCGCCGCGCCCCAGCGCCACCGGAATCGTCAACGGCCCTGCCGTCAGCCAGCCCCGGCGCGGATTCCCCGCAGCAGGCTTAACGCGGATCGCCGGAAGCGGCCCCGAGGTCCGATTCCTGGTGTAACCAACTGACGCAGCTTTATTTTTCATGTGAGCGTGCGATGTCGAATTCATTACAGGACATTCATCAAAACGGCCTGCTATTCTGGGTTAGAGTGGTTCTGGCTTGTGAATCGGTAACAGCCCACTACTTCAACACGAACAACAATAATAACGGCGACCCCTAACTTTCCCTCGCGGCTGGGTGCAGCATGCATGCGCGCCGAGTCGGACTCCAAAAGGATGACCCCCTATGGCCAATGCCCGCAAGATCCTCATCGTGGATGACGATACCGATCTGCGCGATACGTTGGTGGAGCAATTATCGCTGCACGAAGAATTCGAAGCCTCCGCCGTCGATACCGGCGCCAAGGGCGCGAGCGCCGCGAAGGCCAATTCCCCCGATCTCGTTCTGATGGATGTCGGCCTCCCCGACACCGACGGCCGCGAGGTTGTCCGCTCCCTGCGCAAGGGCGGCTTCAAGGCCCCGATCATCATGCTGACCGGGCATGACACCGATTCCGACACGATTTTGGGGCTGGAATCCGGCGCCAACGACTATGTCGCAAAGCCCTTCCGTTTCGCCGTGCTGCTCGCGCGCATTCGTGCCCAGCTCCGCCAGCACGAGGCCAGCGAGGACGCGGTGTTCTCGGTCGGCCCCTACTCCTTCCGCCCCGGCTCGAAGATGCTGACAGCGGCCAATGCGCGCAAGGTCCGCCTCACCGAGAAGGAAACGGCGATTCTTCGCTTCCTCTACCGGGCCGGCCAGATGCCGGTCTCGCGCGAGACCCTGCTCCAGGAGGTCTGGGGTTATAATTCCGGCGTCACCACCCACACGCTGGAAACCCACATCTACCGCCTCCGTCAGAAGATCGAGAAGGACGCCGCCAACCCGGAAATCCTCGTCACGGAAGCCGGTGGCTACAAGCTGGTGCCGTGATAGCTTCAAGGGCGTGCGAATCGTTTTAGATCGCATGCCCTTTGAGCCCCGGACCTGAATGTCAATCGACGACGACGTAGCGCTTCTCGAGCGTGTCCCGACACTGCGCCTGTTGGGAGACGCCTCGTTGCGCATGCTGGCGATCGGCTCCGAGCAGCGTAACTTCGTCCGCGGCGACGTCCTGTTCAATCTCGGCGACGATGCCGATGCCGGCTACGTGGTCCAGCGCGGCGCCTTCCGGGTCGACGACGGCGCCGGTGCCGAAATGATCGCGGGTCCCGGCGCGCTGATCGGCGAGCTCGCGCTGGTGGTGCCGATGAAGCGGCCGTCGAGCGCGATCGCGATCGAGCACGCCTCCGTCATCCGCGTCGCGCGCAGCCTGTTTCAACGCGTGCTCGAAAGCGACCCCGCGGCCGCCGTTCGCCTGCGCGACGAATTCGCGGTGCGGTCGAGTCAGATTGCGAGCGATATATTGATGGCGGGCGCGAAGCTGACCTCGTAGCTGTCTCCCGTCGTCATTCCGGGCCCGCGACCTCGTCGCGTCCCGGAATGACCGGACTCAAACCTCCAGCGTCACCGTGACAGGCACGTGGTCCGACGGCCGTTCCCAGCTCCGCGCGTCGCGCAAGATCCTGAAATCGCTGACCGCATCCTTCAGCGCGCGCGAGACCCAGATGTGGTCGAGCCTGCGGCCGCGGTCGCCGACGGTCCAGTCGGCGGAGCGGTAGCTCCACCATGTGTAGACCTTTTCCGACATCGGGATGCGATCGCGTGCGACGTCGACCCACTC
>Ga0102590_1003029_pt1 | contig 18000 bp, 17 predicted proteins | sample AraplaMF_Col_mMF_FD_76859 | JGI IMG/M metagenome (GOLD analysis project Ga0102590, IMG submission 76859) | Arabidopsis root microbial communities from the University of North Carolina, USA - plate scrape MF_Col_mMF | ecosystem: Host-associated > Plants > Roots > Endosphere | place: USA...
GGCGAAGAAGGCGCGAACGGATTCCAGGCTCATGCTCTCGTGACGATCTCAGGCAGTTCAGAGAGCGCAGTGATACGATAATCCGGCGCAAAACCCAACTCGTCCATCTGGGTGCGGAGCGCCTTGAACAGCGTCAGCGGCGGCACTTGGTCGGTCCTGATGCAGGCCGCGGCCATGGCTTGCGGGCTGACGCGCTCGATCCAGGCGACGTTGAGTCCGAAAGCCTTGGCGCCGCAGACGTCCCAGGGGTTGGACGACACGAACAGCACGTCACCTGGCGCAAGGCCCAACGTGTCCTGGATCAGTGCGTACGCCAGCGGGCTCGGTTTGAAGACCTTGTGGGCATCGACGCTGATGACCGAGTCGAGCAGCGTCTCGAATCCGCTGGCCTTCACCAGGCCTTCGAGCATCGACGGGCTGCCATTGGACAGGATCGCGCGCTGGCAGTTCTGAAGGGCTGCTAGCGCGGCGCGCGCATCCGGATAGGGATCGAGATCGAGGTACTTTGCGACGATGCGGTCCAGGGTGGCAGCAGGGGCATGAAGTCCGAGAACCCGCAGCGTGTAGATGAGCGAGTCGCGGGTGACGGCGGCAAAGTCCTCGTAACGTTGCATCAGCGAGCGCAACCAAGTGTATTCGAGCTGCTTGATGCGCCAGATCTGCGTGATCATGTCGCCATGGCCGGGGAAGGCCTGTTCCGTGACCGCCGCCACCGACTGGATGTCGTACAGCGTGCCATAGGCGTCGAAGACCACGGCTTTGAAGGGCACGGTGCTCACCTGATCAAAACAAACAGGCGCGGCGGTCGATTGCCACCGCGCCTCCGGATGATAGCACGATCTCCGCGTAGGCGCGGACGGGCCGCGCCGCCGACGCTCTCAAATCCCGAGCAGCTTGCGTGCGTTGGCCTTCAAGATCTTCGGCCGGATCTCCTCGCGGATGTCGAGCTTGGCGAAGTCGGCAAGCCAGCGATCGGGCGTGATCACCGGCCAATCCGAACCGAACAGCATCTTGTCCTGCAGGATCGAGTTGATGTAGCGGACCAGGATCGGCGGAAAATATTTCGGCGACCAGCCGGACAGGTCGATATAGACGTTCGGCTTGTGGGTCGCGACCGACAGCGCTTCTTCCTGCCAGGGGAAGGAGGGGTGGGCGAGGATGATCTTGAGGTCGGGGAAATCCGCCGCGACGTCGTCCATGTACATCGGGTTGGAATATTTCAGCCGCATCCCCATGCCGCCGGGCATGCCCGAGCCGACGCCGGTCTGGCCGGTGTGGAACAGCGCGATCGCGCCGCCATTGTTGATCTCTTCGTAGAGCGGGTAGGCCATGCGGTCGTTGGCATAGAAGCCCTGCATGGTCGGGTGGAATTTGAAGCCGCGGACGCCGTATTCCTCGATCAGCTTGCGCGCCTCGCGTGCGCCGAGCTTGCCCTTGTGCGGATCGATCGAGACGAAGGGGATGAGGACGTCGAGATGGTCGGAGGCGGCCTCGATCATCTCGTAATTGTTGTAGCGGCGGAAGCCGGTCTCGCGCTCGGCGTCGACCGGGAAGATCACCGCGGCGATGTTCTTGGAGCGGTAGTAGGCCGCGGTTTCCGGCACGGTCGGCGGATGCTTGTTCGGCGACTTGAAATAGTCGGCCATCTGCGCCTGGAAATCGTCATAGCCGTCGTCGGGATGGCAGCCGCAGGGCTCCTCGGCATGGGTGTGGATGTCGATCGCGACGACATCGTCGATATTCGGCAGCTTGAGCTTCGGCATTGGTTTCCTCCCGACCGGTTGCAAATTGATTATATGATATAACGAATTTGGCAAGGCGTTGCGGGCGGCAAAACCGCAGCCAGCGGAAGTCTTTGCTGTGCCTGGCCTCGGATCAGGCAGATCGGCTCGATCCGGACGCTTTTACTGTGCATGGGGTTGTTTTGAAGAATTTGCCGGCCCGGAACCGGGCAGTTAACATTGACATCACCTCCCGGCATGCCTTAAGAACCGCCCCGTCCCGGGCGGTTGTCCGCCAGCGGGGAAAATCTCATTTTGCCACATTCGCGCGTGCCGAAACGGTAGTGCCGAACACGGCCTTTCGAACGTTCAGGATTCTGCCATGAAGGTCCGTAACTCGTTGAAATCGCTGCGCGGTCGCCATCGCGCCAACCGCCTGGTCCGCCGCAAGGGCCGGGTCTATGTGATCAACAAGGTGCAGCGCCGGTTCAAGGCTCGCCAGGGCTGAGCTTTGGGCGGCTGATCCTGCCCTGCCCGACGCCTCTGCGCCCCGCAAGACCACTGTCTCACACGAGTTTGACGCCGCCTTTGCTTTGCAAGGGCGGCTTTACGCGTTTAGACTTTCGCCATGGCAGTGAGATTCCGCTTCGCGCGCACCTTGTGTTTGGCCCTTGTGCTGGGGACCGCCGGCCTTGCTCCGGCCCTGGCGCAGACCGTTCAGCCGGCCCCGCCCGGCAAGCAGCAGAAGAAGCTGCCTGAAGCGCCGGCCAAGCTGCCCAAGGTCGATCGCAACAAGAATATCGATTTCCTGTTCGGCGCGCTGAAGGCCGCCCCCGACGAGGCCAGCGCCAAGCATGTCGAGGCGCGGATCTGGGCGATCTGGATCCAGACCCCGAGCGACACGGCATCGCTGCTGATGGCGCGGGCCAAGACCGCGGTCGACGCGCAGAAGATCGATGTGGCGATCAAGCTGCTGGATTCGGTCATCAAGCTCAGGCCCGACTACATCGAGGCCTGGAACCGGCGCGCCACGCTCTACTACATGCAGAACGATTATGGCCGTTCGCTCGCCGACATCCGCGAGGTTCTGATCCGCGAGCCCCGCCATTTCGGCGCGCTCGCAGGGCTCGGTATGATCATGCAGGAAGTCGGCGACGAGAAGCGCGCGCTCGAGGCCTACCGCAAGGCGCTCGCCATCAATCCGCATCTCGACAAGATCCCCGATCAGGTCAAGTCCCTGACCGAGAAGGTCGAAGGCCGCGACATCTAGCCGAGAACTCGATCATTTCTTGAGTTAACGCGGCGTCTCCGGATTAACCACGATCGCAGGCGCGGCGTCGCGAGGGCTATTGCGAAGACTGCCGCAGGCCTACCTGCATTGCAGGAGCAAAGCCATGAAGCGTTTGATCTTTGCGGGTAGCTTGCTGCTCGCGTCGGGGACGATGAGCCTCGCCGACGGACTGTTCTGGGTGGTCGGCAACCGCGCCACCGGCAAATGCAACATCGTGACCAGCAACCCCGTGATCATCGGCGACATCTGGTTCGGTGACGGCCCATACAAATCCATGGCCGACGCCAAGCTTGCCCGCTCGACGATTCGCGCGTGCCCCGCCGTCACCCCCGACGAGGAAAAGGCCGAAGACAGCGCCAATTAGGTCGTTGCCGTCACGTCAATGCAGGACGCTGCCGCCGCGTTCGGCCAGGCCCTGATCGGCGGCCGCCGCGTAAGCCTTCGCAAGTTCCGCCTCGAGATGCTCGTTGATCAGGAGCAGCGCCCGGACGGCGCCGCGCAAGTCGCCGTTGCAGCTCGCCACGATCTCGTCGATCGCCGTATCTTTCGATCTCAAGCTCATCGAAAATTCTCCGGTTCAAACCAGGATAAATCCTGCCGGCCTGTCCCGCATCCCCCGGGGTTGCGAGGAGGATCGGCGCCCATCCGCGTCTAAATGGCGGAACCGACCGTGGCGATTATAAGGAAACCGCGATGACGACTGCATGAAGCTGGCCCGGGGCTTGCGGGTCACTGACGAGTGGCATTGATTCTATTGAGTTTTTAGTTCGGAAATTATGCACATATCCACAGCCCGGCCCGTTTCCAATGGACGTGCTAAGCTCCGTTTGCGCGAAACCGCCTCCTGCGAGACCCGTAACTGCGATGTGCCCAGGATTTCCCGGACCCTCTCCATGATCGTGATCTCAGTCGTGACGGCGCTGGCCCTGCTGGCGCTGGTCACGCAGGCCGGAATCGTCGCCGTGCAACGCGCTCATCCGCCTCAGGGCCGGATGATCGAGGTCGATGGCGCGACGCTTCACGTCGTCGATATCGGGCCGCGCGATTCCGGCGTGCCGATCGTGATGCTGCATGGCGCGAGCTCCAATCTCGAAGCGATGCGGCGTCCTCTCGGCGACCTCCTCGCCAAGGACCATCGCATTATCCTGATCGACCGTCCCGGCCATGGCTGGAGCACGCGCGCACGGCGGCAGGATTCGACGCCGGACATCCAGGCACGAATGATCGATGAGGCGCTGGGCAAGCTCGGGATCGATCGTGCGGTCTTCGTGGTGCATTCCTGGAGCGGTGCACTCGGCACGCGGATTGCGCTCGATCATGCCGGCCGCGTCGCCGGTCTGGTGATGCTCGCGCCGGTGACCCATCCCTGGCGCGGCGGTGTCGGCCGCTACAACGAGATCATCGCAACACCCGTGATCGGGCCGCTGCTCGCCTACACCGTCACGCTGCCGCTCGGCTATTTCGTTGCCGAAGCCGGCGCGCGCAGTGTCTTCCTGCCGCAAACCATGCCGGACGGCTTCGTGAAGGACTCCGCGACGCCGCTGCTGCTGCGCCCGCGCGAGTTCATCGCCAATGCCTATGATCTTGTGACGCTGAAGGAGGCGGTCGCCGCGCAGGCTCGGCGCTATGCCGAGATCGTGGCGCCGGTCACAATCATCGCCGGCGAGCCCGACAAGACGGTGTCCACCAACATCCACGCGCGCCCGTTCGCAGCCATGGTGCCGAATGCAAAGCTGATCGTGCTGCCCGATCTCGGCCACATGGTGCAGAACGCGGTGCCGGACCTCGTGAAGGCGGAGATCGAGACGATGATCCGTCACATCGTCCCGGCGCAGGCGGCCGCCGATTAGCGGCCGCCCCTTGGCGCGCCTATTGCTTGATCTTCCCGTCCTTGTCGAACTGCGAGACAAAGGCCCAGAGATTGTTGATCTCGGTCTCGTTCTTGATGCCGGCGAAAGCCATCTTGGTGCCGGGAATCTTGGCCTTGGGGTCCTTGATGTACTCCTTGAACACCGCCTCGTCCCAGGTGATGCCGGAATTCTTGTTCGCGTCCGAGTAGTTGTAGTCGGGCGCGGTGCCCGACTTGCGGCCGTTGAGGCCGTTGAGCTCGGGGCCGACCTTGTTCTTGGCGCCTTCGCCGATCGCGTGGCACGCCAAGCACTTGTTGAACGACGTTTTGCCGGCGGCAACATCCTGCGCCATCGCGGCGGACGCTGTGGCAGTGACGGTGAGGATCATCAGCGCGCCAAAAGTCAGTTTTTTCATAGGGTGCTCTTCGTCTCTTTCCCGGTGGGGGCGTTTATCTGGTCGGCAATCGTCGAACCTGCCGGTTTTGGCAGGCCCGCTCGGCTTGGACAAGCCACCAAACGATGACAGGTTTCATGATTTCCTACTTGTCCGAGAGCGAACTCGGCCGAGATCGTCGCTCCGACTTTCGGATGGCCTACCCAAACCACCGCGGACGTGGTTGATTTGCCGCGATAAATTGATCGTGCCGCGTGAGTCGGAAGGATATGTCATGGCCATCATGATGCCTGCGAGCGACCAGTCCGTGCTCGCGCGCCGCGCGCAGATCATTGCTGCGTTGCGCGCAATCGTGCCCGGCGAAGGCGTGATCGACAGCGCCGCCGAGATGCGGGCTTATGAATCCGACGGCCTGACCGCCTATCGGCAACCGCCGATGGTCGTGGTGCTGCCCGATACGACTGAGCAGGTCTCGCTCGTCCTGAAATATTGTGCAGCGCAGGGTATCAAGGTGGTGCCTCGCGGCTCGGGCACCTCGCTGTCGGGTGGTGCGCTGCCGCTTGAAGACGGCGTTCTACTGGGGCTCGGCAAGTTCAAGCGCATCCGCGAAATCGATTTTGATAACCGCGTCGTCGTCACCGAACCCGGCGTCACCAATCTCGCCATCAGCCAGGCGGTCGCGCATGCCGGCTTCTACTACGCGCCCGACCCGTCCTCGCAGATCGCGTGCTCGATCGGCGGCAATGTCGCGGAGAATTCCGGCGGCGTGCACTGCCTCAAATACGGCATGACCACCAACAACGTGCTCGGTTGCGAGATTGTCCTGATGAGCGGCGAGATCCTGCGCATCGGCGGCAAGTCTGCGGAGAACCCGGGCTATGATCTGATGGGCGTCATCACCGGTTCAGAAGGGCTGCTCGGCGTCATCACCGAGATCACGGTGCGCATCCTGCAGAAGCCGGAGACGGCGCGCGCGCTGATGGTCGGCTTTGCAGAGGTCGAGGCGGCCGGCGAATGCGTGGCGCGCATCATCGGCGCCGGCATCATTCCCGGCGGCATGGAGATGATGGACAAGCCCGCGATCCACGCTGCTGAAGCCTTCGTCCACGCCGGCTATCCGCTCGACGTGGAAGCGCTGCTGATCATCGAGCTCGACGGTCCTAAGATCGAGGTCGACGAGCTGATCACGCGCGTCGAGACCATTGCGAATGCTTGCGGCTCGACGACCTGCCAGATCTCGACCTCGGAGGCCGAGCGCAATCTGTTCTGGGCGGGCCGCAAGGCCGCGTTTCCGGCCGTTGGCCGCATCTCGCCCGACTATCTCTGCATGGACGGCACCATCCCGCGCGGCGCGCTGCCGAAGGCGCTGGCGCGCATCCGCGAGCTCTCGGAAAAATACCAGCTCGGCTGCGCCAACGTGTTCCACGCCGGCGACGGCAATCTGCATCCGCTGATCCTCTACGATGCCAACAAGCCCGGCGAGATCGAGCGCGCCGAGGCCTTCGGTGCCGACATCCTGCGCGCCTGCGTCGAGTTCGGCGGCGTACTCACCGGCGAGCACGGCGTCGGCATCGAGAAGCGCGACCTGATGCCGGAGATGTTCAGCGAGATCGACCTCAACCAGCAACAGCGCCTGAAATGCGCCTTCGACGCGCAGGGCCTGCTCAACCCCGGCAAGGTGTTTCCAACCCTGCACCGCTGCGCCGAGCTCGGCCGCATGCACGTGCACGCGGGCAAGCTGGCGTTTCCGGACATCCCGCGGTTCTAGCGTCGATCACTGTACCGTCGTTGTCATGCGCCAGATTTGCATTCCCTTCTAAACTTGGATACCCGCTCAATCGTGGATACGCTCAGGGTCAGAGACGCCAAAGACGTCGAAGAGGTGGTGCGCGCAGCGATTGCCAATGAGCAGCCGCTCGAGATCATCGGTCATGGTTCCAAGCGCGGCATCGGTCATGCGATGGTGACCAATGCCGTTCTCGACGTCTCCGCGCTGAATGCCATCACCGCCTACGAGCCCAACGAGCTGATCGTTACGCTGCAGGCCGGCGCGCCGCTGGCCGACGTGCTGTCGCTGATCGATGCCAAGAACCAGCAATTCGCCTTTGAGCCGATGAACACGGCGCCGCTGCTCGGCACGCCACCGTCAGGCACCATCGGCGGCATGATCGCGGCCGGGCTTGCCGGTCCGCGCCGGATCAAGGCGGGCGGGGCGCGCGATCATCTCCTGGGCGCGCATGCCGTGTCGGGCTTTGGCGACAGCTTCAAGACCGGCGGCAAGGTGGTGAAGAACGTCACCGGCTATGACCTCTGCAAGCTGCTGGCGGGGTCTTGGGGCACGCTGTCGGTGATGACCGAGGTCACGCTGAAGGTGATGCCGAAGCCGGAGGCCGAGCGGACGCTGCTGCTGCGCGGGCTCGACGATGCTGCCGCCAACAAGGCGATGACCGCGGCGCTCGGCTCGCCCTATGACGTCTCTGCCGCCGCTCATCTGCCGAAATCGGCGTCCCGGGCCGGGACCGAAGGACTCGGCGATATCGCGGACCAGGGCGAAGCTCTGACCGTGCTACGGCTGGAGGGCATCACGGCCTCCGCCGCGCACCGAGCCGGCTCGCTGCGCGAATTGCTGGCGCCGTTTGGAACCGCGACGTTGATCGAGGACACCGCGTCGTCGGTCCTGTGGGCCACGATCCGCGACGTGCTGCCGTTCGCGGCCAGCGGCGCGCTCGGCGCCTGGCCGGTGTGGCGGATTGTCTGTCCGCCGGCCTCGGGAGCGGCGCTCGGCACGCAATTGGTGCGCGAGACCGGCGGTGAGGTGATCTACGATTGGGGCGGCGGGCTGATCTGGGCCGCGCTGCCGCCGAAGGCCGATGCGCACGCCCCGGCCGTGCGCCAGCGTGCTGATGCCGTCGGCGGGCACGCCACGCTGATCCGCGGGGCCGAGGATGTCAGGAGCATGGTGGACGTGTTCCACCCGCAGACGGCGGGGATCGCCGCGTTGAGCGATCGGGTCCGGGCCAGTTTCGATCCAAAAGCCATTCTCAACCGGGGAAGGCTGACGCGGGGCGCTGCTGAATGAAGACCGAATTCTCGCTGGCGCAACTCGCCGACCCCGATATCGCGCAAGCCGACAAGATCCTGCGCGCCTGCGTCCATTGCGGCTTCTGCACCGCAACCTGCCCGACCTATGTGCTGCTCGGCGACGAGCTCGATAGCCCGCGCGGCCGCATCTACCTGATCAAGGAGATGCTGGAGAAGGACGAGACCCCGACGGCGGAGGTGGTCAAGCATGTCGACCGCTGCCTGTCGTGCCTGGCCTGCATGACGACCTGCCCCTCCGGGGTGAACTATATGCACCTCGTCGATCAGGCCCGGGTCAGGATCGAGCAGCGCTACCAGAGGCCGCTGACCGAGCGGCTGCTACGCCAGGTGCTGGCTTTCGTGTTGCCAGACCCGCGACGCTTTCGCGCCAGCATGTGGCTGGCGAGGCTGGCCCGTCCGCTCGCAATGTTGCTGCCGACGCCGCGGCCCGCGGCCACGCCCGGCCTGATCCTGCGCCTCAAGGCCATGCTGGCGCTGGCCCCGAACCGGCTGCCGGCGCCCGGCCCGCTTCCGGGCAGCGTGTTCGCGGCACTCGGCAAAAAGCGCGGCCGTGTCGCGCTGCTCCAGGGTTGCGCCCAGCAAGTGCTGGCGCCGCGCATCAACCAGGCCGCCATCAGTCTTCTCACCCGCCACGGCATCGAGGTCGTCCTGGTCAGGGACGAGCAGTGCTGCGGTGCGCTGACCCATCACCTCGGCAACGACCGGGATGCGTTGGGGCGGGCGCGCGCCAATGTCATGGCGTGGCAGAAGGAAGCGGCGAAGGAGGGGCTCGACGCCATCCTGGTGACGACGTCCGGCTGCGGCACCGTGATCAAGGACTACGGCTATCTGCTGCGCGAGGACGCTGCGTTCGCAGCCGATGCGGCCAAGGTGTCCGCCCTCGCCAAGGACATCACCGAATACGTCGCCGGTCTCGGACTCGAGTCGAAGACGCGACTGGACAACATCGTCGTCGCCTATCACTCCGCATGCTCGTTGCAGCACGGACAGAAAATCACGGGCCTTCCGAAAGAATTGCTTTCCAAGAATGGATTCGTGGTGAAAGATGTGCCGGAGAGCCATTTGTGTTGCGGTTCGGCGGGGACCTACAACATTCTCCAACCCGAGCTTGCGGGCCGGTTGCGCGATCGCAAGGTCGCCAACATCGCAAGCGTCCAGCCGGACATGATTGCCGCGGGCAATATCGGCTGCATGGTGCAGATTGCCAGCGGCACGTCAGTTCCGGTCGTACACACGATTGAGCTTCTCGATTGGGCTACGGGCGGGTCGCGGCCGGCACTGAATACGTCGAGCTGAGCTTTCGCCCGGAGGTGACGGCGCCCGATCGACCATTGTTCGTCGGCAACAGGAGGACCACGATGGCGAAAGCAAAGAAGAAAAAAAGCAAGAAGGCCAAAAAGGCCAAGAAGGCTGTAGCGGCGAAGAAGACCGCGAAGAAGGCAGCCAAGAAGTCTGCAAAGAAATCCCCGAAGAAGTCTGCCAAGAAGGCCGCGCCGAAGAAGGCTGTGAAGAAGTCGGCCAAGAAGGCTGTCAAGAAGGCAGCGCCGAAGAAGGCCGCCAAGAAAGCGGCACCGAAGAAGGCGAAGGCAGCTCCCCCGCCGAAGCCGTCAGCACCGGCTGCTGCTCCGTCTCCGGAGCCCGCCACCGAGACCAGCTGGGCGATGCCTTCGTCTTCTGCGGAACCGACACCGGCTGAAGGGCAGGGGTAGGTCCAGGTTTGAGCCCAAGGTCAGGCCAAGGGGCCGGGTCCATCTCAATGGCTACGATCGACAACGGAAAGGCCGCGGCGGCGACGCTGCGGCCTTTTTGCATCGTCGCGAGCCCGCTGAGGGAATCGCGACCTCTCGTGCCGGCATGATTCGTATTTGGGCAACATGCCCCCAGGTTTCCGTACTAACCCGGGTCTCTCTGTGCACTTTGCAATGCAAATAATGTGATCTAGAAGCAACACAGGCTGACAACCTTTCGTGGAATCGTCAGAACGCCTAAAAAGTCGGCAGATGCCCGTGATTTTTGCTTCACGGTTTGCACCCCTCCATACAAATTGTCGCGGTAACGCAATTTTGCAGATTGGTCGTTCGCCCCGGGGGGCTTCCGGGAAACCGACTGGGTAAGAACTGGTGATGGGGATCGAAATGAAAAAAGTGACTTTGTTGGCAACGGCGCTGGCAATGGTGGCGGGTTCGGCTTTTGCGGCAGACATGCCGGTCAAGGCCAAGAAGGCTCCGCCTGTGGTTGCCTTCGACCCCTGGGACGTCGCCTTCGGCGGCGCCATCATGAGCGACTACGTCTTCCGCGGTATCACCCAGTCGAACCACAAGCCGTCGGTCTCGGCCTATTTCGAGCCGCGCTACAACGTCACCAAGGACCTGCAGCTCTATGTCGGCGTCGCCGGTGAGAGCATCTCCTTCCCGAACCGCGCCGCGGCCGAAATCGACATCTACGGCGGTATCCGCCCGACCTTCGGCGCCTTCGCGTTCGACATCGGCGTCTGGGGCTACCTGTATCCGGGTGGGACCTGCTACTTCGGCGGCACCGGCATCGACAACGCCGGCGTGGACCAGGGCCCTGGCTGCGCCGAGAAGGCCCTGCTCAATACCAACGTGATCAAGAAGGACCTCAGCTTCTTCGAAGTCTACGGCAAGGGCACCTACACGGTGAACGACAACTGGTCGTTCGGCTTCACCGAATACTACACCCCGAGCTATTTGAACTCGGGCGCTTGGGGCAACTACGCTTCGGTCGTCGGCAAGTACATCGCGCCCAGCACCGTCTTCGGTCCGAGCGGCGTCGGCATGTACGTCTCGGGTGAGTTCGGTCGTCAGTGGCTCGGCACTTCCGACAGCTTCTATGGCGTCCCGCAGTTCCCGAACGGCATCAAGTACGCCGACTACAACACCTGGAACATCGGCATCGGCTTCACCTACAAAGTCGCCACGCTGGACCTGCGTTACTCCGACACCAACCTCTCCAAGGGTGATTGCAACGCTTTCACCAGCGACTTTGCGGCTCGCGGCAACATCACCGCTTTCTCTGGCACCTCTGTGACCCCGATCAATCCGTCGGGCGTCGGCTCCAACTGGTGCGGCGCCACCGGCATTGCCAAGCTGTCGTTCGACCTGACGGCAATGAGCAATCTGAAGTAAGTTTCTTCTCGAGACGACTTCGAGGGCGGCAGAGCAATCTGCCGCCCTTTTGCTTTTTCCACGCCGTCATGGCCGGGCTTGATCCGGCCATCCGTCTAAGCTCCAAGCCGGACAAGGCGTGGATGTCCGGGGCCAAGCCCGGCGATGACGGAGCGTACCGCGTAGCCTGTTGAGCCCAACTGCCTCCCGCTTGCGCCTCAGCGCGCCACGCTAGGCTCCGCCTCGGCCGGCTTGCCGGCGTCGCCGAGGACGTGGATCTCGCCGCGCTTGGCCATCGTCACCTTGCGGGTGTGGAAGGCCTCGAGCGTCGAGCGGTGCCCGATCGAGACGATGGTGGCCTGCGGCAGCTTCTCCGCCAGCAACCGGTACAGCCGGGCCTCGGACGGCTCGTCCAGCGAGGCGGTGGCCTCGTCCAGGAAGAGATAATCCGGCACATGCAGCAGCGCGCGGGCAAGTCCGAGGCGCTGCTGCTCGCCGAGTGACAGCATCCGGTTCCAGTGGCCGTCCTCGTCCAGCCGCTCGGCGAGGCCGGGCAGCCCGACAGCCAGCAGCGCACCCCGAATATCGGCAGCCTCGAATGCGCCCGGGGCGGCAGGATAAACCACCGCATCACGCAACAGGCCGACCGGGAAGTAGGGACGCTGCGGCAGCATCATCAGCTTCGCCTTCTCGGGAATGAAGATGGTGCCGGTGCCGAACGGCCAGATGCCGGCGATGGCGCGGAACAGCGTCGACTTGCCCGAGCCCGACGGCCCGGTCACCAGTACCCGTTCCGGCGCCTGAATGGAGAACGCGTCGGCGGCCACCAGCGGGGTGCCGTTGGGCAGGTTCACGCAGAGCTCCTCGAGCCCGATCGTGCGGCCGCCGTCAGTGGCCTTGAGGGTGATGGCCGGCTCATGCGCCGGCAGGTGCGCGGCGGAATCGACCGACATCTCGAAGCCGTCGAGACGCGCAACGATCGAGCGCCATTCCGCGAGCGACCGGTAGGCCGTGACGAAGAACGAGAGCGCGCCCTGCACGCTGGAGAAGGCGGAAGCGGTCTGCATCATGTCGCCGAGCTGGATCTTCTTGGCGAAGAACGCCGGTGCGACCAGCACGTAGGGGAAGATCACGGCGGCCTGCTGATAGCTCGCCGTAAACGCGGTGAGGCGCTTGGTCCGGCTCATGATGGCGTACCAGTTGCCGATCACGAAGCCGAAGCGATCCAGCAGGCGCGAACGTTCGGCACCTTCGCCCTTGAGCAGCGCGATCTGCTCGGAGTTCTCGCGCACGCGAACGAGGTTGAAGCGGAAATCCGCTTCATAGCGCTGCTGCTCGAAATTGAGATTGACCAGCGGGGCGCCGATCCAGTGAGTCAGCGCGGTGCCGAAGATCGCGTAGATCAGCGCGCCCCAGCACAGATAGCCGGGGATCATCAGATCCTGGCCGAACAGGTGCAGCGGTGCGGCGTTGGACAGGCCCCAGAGGATGATGACGAACGAGAACAGCGTCACGATCGACGAGAGCAGGCCCAGCCCGATCGTCAGGGTCTGCTCGACGAAGTTCTTGACGTCCTCGGTGATGCGCTGGTCGGGGTTGTCGGCCGCATCGCCCTTGAGCTGCATGCGGTAATGCGTGGCGTCTTGCAGCCATTCGCCCAGATAGTGCCGGGTCAGCCACTGCCTCCAGCGGATCTGAAGCCATTGGTTCAGGTAAAGCTTGTAGACGGCCAGCGCGATAAAGGTGAAAGCGAGGCCGACGAAGATCCAGATCTGCGTGACGAAGGCGTCCCAGTCGCTGTTCTGGAGCGCAGTGTAGAACCGGTTCTGCCACTGGTTCACCAGCACGTCGATCGCGACCAGCGCCAGCTCCATCGCGATGACGGCGGCGAGCAGGCCGCGCCCCACCCACTTGTCCTCCGACCGGAAATAGGGAACGGCGATTCGCCAGACGATCGCGAGGGTGGCGATGATGTTCTTCACAGAGCTGAATCTCCTGCGGGGATGTGCACAAATGCCCGGGGCCAAACGGCTGAGGCAATGGCTGAAATCGGCGCGCTTAGACTAAAGTCGCAAGTCCTGCAATTTGCGTTGGCTTGTCGCAGCTTGCAACCCTAGCATGGGTCTCAACGGCGCGGGGTGGGGGGCTCCGGGACTTCGCGGGCTTGTGAGCGGACGGGAACCGCTGCATTCGCGAGGAATTCGCGTCCAACCCGGGGGTTATCGCTTCCAGCGTCAAGCAGGCTCGGCTGTCCACGCAGGCCGCCTGCCGCATACATGCGTGGGGGAGGAAGACCATGTGGAATCAAGTCTATGATCCGCTGCACAGCCCTGTGTTGTCGACGATCGCGGCGGCGGTGCCCGTCGTCACGCTGCTGGTCCTGATCGCGAGCGGCCGCGTCCAGGCTCATATTGCGGCGATCATCGCCGTGATCGTGGCCAATCTGATCACGATCTTCGTCTTCACCATGCCGGCGAACATGTCGATCCGCGCCTCGGTGCTGGGCATCGTGACCGGCTTCTTCCCCATCGGCTGGATCGTTCTCAACGTCATCTTCCTCTATCAGGTGACGGTATCGACCGGGCGCTTCGAACTCCTCAAGCGTGCGATCGGTGGCGTCACCGAAGACCGGCGGCTGCAATTGCTGCTGATCGCATTCTCCTTCGGTGCCTTCTTCGAGGGCGCCTCTGGCTTCGGCACGCCGGTGGCGATCACGGGCGCGGTGCTGATCGGCCTCGGCTTCTCGCCGCTTGCGGCAAGCGGCCTGTCGCTGATCGCCAACACCGCGCCGGTCGCCTATGGCGCGCTGGGCACGCCGATCCAGGGTCTTGCCTCGGTCACCGGGTTCGATCCCTACATCCTGGGTGCGATGGTCGGACGGCAGTTGCCGTTCTTCTCGCTGATCGTGCCGTTCTGGGTAATATGGGCTTTTGCCGGATGGAAAGGCATGAAGGACGTCTGGCCGGCGATCCTGGTCACCGGCGTATCGTTCGCCGTCCCGCAATTCGTGATCTCGAATTACATCAATCCCTGGATTGTCGACATCGGCGCGTCGCTGATCTCGATGGGTGCGCTGATCCTGTTCCTGAAGGTCTGGCAGCCGAAGCAGCTCTGGCTGTCGCCCGCGCTACGCGGCAATGATGAATCGGCCTCCACCATGGCCACTGCAAAGCCGCTCGACAAGACGCCGCTCACGCAGAGCGAGCTGTTCAGCGCGCTGCTGCCCTGGATCATCGTCTGTATCGTGATGCTGGTCTGGGGCAACGGCGGCTTCAAGACCTGGGCAAACTCGATCTTCACCTGGAACTATCCCGTTCCCGAACTGCATCAGATGATCAACAAGATGCCGCCGGTCGCGCCAGGGCCGACGAAAGAGAGCGCGGTGTTCGGCTTCACCTACCTCTCCTTCACCGGCACGGGCATGCTGATCGCCGCGATCATCTCCGGCTTCCTGATGGGCGTCGGTCCCGGCCAACTCGTCACCCAGTACGGCCGCACCATCCGGCTGTGCGCGATCTCGCTGATCACGATCTCGGCGATGCTCGCGATCGGCACGCTGACGCGGCTCTCCGGTGTCGACGCGACGCTCGGCCTCGCCTTCGCTGCAACCGGCGTGCTCTATCCCTTCTTCGGCACGCTGCTCGGCTGGCTTGGCGTGGCGCTGACGGGGTCGGATACGTCGTCGAACATCCTGTTCGGCAATTTGCAGAAGATCACCTCCGAACAGCTCGGCATATCGCCGATCTTGATGGCCGCCGCGAACTCCTCCGGCGGCGTGATGGGCAAGATGATCGACGCGCAGTCGATCGTAGTCGCCTCCACCGCGACCAACTGGTACGGCCACGAGGGCACGATTTTGCGCTTCGTGTTCTGGCACTCGATCGTGCTCGCCTGTCTCGTCGGTGTGCTCGTGACGCTGCAGGCCTATGTCTGGCCGTTCACGGCGATGGTCCTGAAGTAGCAGGCCGCGTCGCGGCTTCGACGCAAGTCAAATCTCCCCGCGGGTTGTCCCCGCGGGGATTTTTGCGCCCAAAGCCGGCGAACCTTCTCAATGACGCCGTCGTCTTATAGAAGGTGCCGCAAATCAGGTCGGTCGAGAGGTCTCATGGTTTCGCTCAAGCAGATGGTGTGTGTGGCGGTTGCAATGCTGGCGATGTCCGCTGTCGCGCGTGCCGAGGACGGTTTTCCGTTCGGCACGGAGATGACGATGGAAGCACTGCCGCAGCCGGGCTCGAAGCGGATTCCGAACATCGAGATCGGCGACAATGGCGAGGTGGTGCTGGAGCTCTGGTGCAAGGGTGGCAAGGGCCAGTTCTCGGTCGCCGGCAACACCGTGATCTTTGTTCCGGGCCAGATCCAGGACCGCTCCTGCCCGCCGGCCAGAGCGCAGGCTGACGACGAACTCGTCGCGGCGCTCGCCAGCGTCGAGACCTGGAAACGCCAGGGCGACGTGCTGACCCTGATCGGCCCCAAGCCGCTGCGCTTTCGCGTGACCGGGAATTAGCGTTTAGCTCGCTGTCGTACCCCGGCTGGACCGGGGTACCCGGTACGCCGTGACCAATCGATTCAATTACTGCCGTCTCGGACTACTGGATCGCCCGGTCGAGCCGGCGATGACACCGACCTGGTGGCTACGTCACTTCCACACCGATTTGTCGGCATCCCAGCGCTGGCCCTTCAGCTCCTTCGTGAGCGCCTCGACCGAGCCGTTGTCGTCGGGCTGATCGCCTTCCTCGTCGGCTGCCGCGTCGTCGGACAGGTTGAGCTTGGCGCCGCTGCTCTCGTCCGCGGTCGTGGTCGCGGGGCTGCCGATCCAGAGCATCAGCCTGTCGGTCGTGCCGGGCTTGTCGGGCGAGATGAGTGCGGCGACCTCGATCGTGTCGGTGAGGTCGAGCGCCGGGAAATCCGGGTTCGGCCGCTTGAAGACCAGCTTGAGCTTGCCGGTGGCGGGATTGAAGCTTTGCGAGACCGGCTTTGCCGCCAGTGTCTTGCTCAGCACGCCGGCCACGGCTGACGCGAGCTTGTCGCGGTTGAGCTTGTCGCCGTCGCGCCAGTCGGCAGCGGCAAAGCGGATGGTGCGGTCCATCTCGGTCATGCCGGCGGTCCAGCCCGCCGCGGTGACGCCCGGCATCGCCTTGAATTTTGCCAGCAGCGCGCCTGCGCGTTCCGGATCGACCGACATGTTGATGGTCTGCTCGCCGGCGCGCAGCGCCTCGCAACCGACCGAGAGGCTCGCCAGCGTGACCTCGACGTCCTGGCCCTTCAGGCTCTTCAGGAACTCGGTTGCCGCATCCAGCTTGACCTTGACCGCGATCGCTTCCGGCGAGACGTCGGTGAAATCCTTCGGCTGCGCCGTGATGCCGTCGTCGGACGTCTGGTTTTCCTGAAACTCCTTCTCGCTGAGGTCGGAATTGTCGGGAGAGGTGACCTCGGTCACGGTCTGACCGATGCTGATCTGGCCGCGGAACTCGAACGTGTCTCCAGACTGCTTGCGCAGCAGCTTGACGCTGACGGGCGACTTCTCGCCGAGACTCTGCGTCGTGCCGGTCAGGTTCTGGCCCGCGACCTGGAGATTGACGACGAAGCGGTCCTTGCGGTCGGAATTCTTCGCGACGGGATAGCAGACGTCGAGCACGGCCGCCGTGACGGTCTTGCCCTGGCGCGTCTCCTTCAGGATGACGTCGGCATTGCCGTCCATCAGCCCGTCGATCGAGGTGAAATAACGTATTTCCGGGCCGCTTGGCACCGTGGCCTTGGGCGACAGCTTCATCTGCGCGGAGGCAGGATGCGGCGAGGTAGCAAGCAGAGCGGCCAAAACAATTGTCGGGCAAACCAGAAGCGCGCGCATCGACGAAATCCTCGAGCAAAAGAATCGGTGCCACCGTAGTTCGTTTTGGCCGCCGGTTGAATCGGAAAGCGCGGGCGAACCTGGGCAAAAAAGAAGGCCGCCCGGAGGCGGCCTTCGCAACACTGTCAGGTCACAGGACGGGCTCAGAAGCCGCCCATGCCGCCGCCGGCCGGCATGGCGGGCGCAGCTTCCTTCGGCAGTTCGGCGACCATGGCCTCGGTGGTGACCAGGAGGCCGGCCACGGAGGAGGCGTCCTGCAGCGCGGTGCGAACCACCTTGGCGGGATCGATGATGCCCTTCTCGATCATGTCGACATAGTCCTCGGTCTGGGCATCGAAGCCGAAGGTCTCGGACTTGTTCTCCAGGATCTTGCCGACCACGATCGAGCCTTCCACGCCCGCGTTCTCGGAGATCTGGCGGATCGGAGCTTCCAGCGCCTTCAGCACGATGTTGATGCCGGCCTGGACGTCGGCATTGGCGTTGGTGAGACGGCCGACCGCCTTCTTGGCGCGCAGCAGCGTGACGCCGCCGCCGGGGACGATGCCTTCCTGCACCGCGGCGCGGGTGGCGTTGAGCGCGTCCTCGACGCGGTCCTTCTTCTCCTTGACCTCGATCTCGGTGGCGCCGCCGACGCGGATCACCGCGACGCCGCCGGCCAGCTTGGCGAGA
>Ga0102590_1003030_pt1 | contig 17992 bp, 13 predicted proteins | sample AraplaMF_Col_mMF_FD_76859 | JGI IMG/M metagenome (GOLD analysis project Ga0102590, IMG submission 76859) | Arabidopsis root microbial communities from the University of North Carolina, USA - plate scrape MF_Col_mMF | ecosystem: Host-associated > Plants > Roots > Endosphere | place: USA...
TGAAGAAAGCCGTAAACCCGCTTTCAAAAGAACTGGGAATCTATATCTGTGGCGGTAAAGGCCGATACTCCCGGGAAACGCCTAATGAACTGCGTAGCATTGCAGAGATCACCGGCTTGCCAGGTGAAGCATTGGTGCGCAGCAGTAAACTCTCCGCCAAAGTGGATAACACCGCGGTACAGGACGGGTATCAGCTCTATCTCCACTCATTTATTGTTTCGAGCGAAGGTGAATGGGCGGTCATCCAACAGGGCATGAACGATGCCAACGGCATGGCCCGTCGCTATCATTGGCACTCCGCTACGATGCCCGCCTATACGGAAACGCCGCATACCTTCATCTATGGTCACAACCAGGGCGAGATCCTTAACCTTACCGATAAAGCGGCTGCACCTACCAAGGATGGCCTGCTCCAGCTGGTGAAGGAGGATCCTGTCCGTATGCTTCCGGAAATCCGTAAACTGGTGATGCCTTCCCACCACGACGTTCGGGCGGCGGATGTTGACCTGAAACGGCTGGGAAGTGTACTGGCCGCCGCCCATGAGCGCAGCCTGCACGATTTTGATTCGCTCCTGCTCCTGGAAGGTGTAGGCCCACGTACGCTCCAGTCCCTTACCCTGGTCAGTGAAGTGATCTACGGCACTCCCTCCCGGTTTACCGATCCCGCCCGTTTTTCTTTTGCTCATGGCGGCAAGGATGGTCATCCCTTTCCTGTGCCCACCAATGTGTATGATGAAACCATCCGCGTGCTGAAAGATGCGGTCGATAAAGCCAAAGTGGGACAATCAGAGAAGCAGGATGCCATTCGCAAGCTGTCTGTCATATCGCAGCAGCTGGAAAAAGATTTTGTGCCCAACGAGAACTTCAGACAGGTGATTGCCCGCGAAAGGGCTGATTCCTGGAAATATGGCGGCCGGACCGTTATAGGTAAAGCCCTTCCCCCAAAGAAAGACAAGCCCGGCGACCAGCTCTCACTTTTTTAATCTCAGCCCGTGAATTAAGTACGCGGATTGGGGTGTTATTTACACACCGTTTCTAAAAAAAATGACATAAAAAAGAGTCCCGATAATTTTACTTACCAGGACTCTTCAGTCTCTTTTGCTTATTTCCTACGCTGGCATTGTCCAGTTCAGGTTCTTTGGGTTTGTTCTCAGACTATCTTTCGATAACCACCCCTTTAAGTAAAAGAAACGTTCACTGATATACCCGCGAAGTTCGTGCCAGAACAATCCTGTTTGGTCCCTTTTTTGGGACACTTTTCGTAAAACATTGACATATGGCACGTTATTCAAAGAAATCGCAGGACACTGTAGAAGAAGCCATGCACAAGGAGAAAAGAGGCAAATTACGCAGCGGCCGTAGCGGCAAAAAAGTAACCAGCCGTAAACAAGCCATTGCGATCGGGCTCTCAGAAGCAAGGGAAAAAGGCGCGAAAGTGCCGCCCCCGCCTAAAAAATCGGCAAGCGCTAAGAAAGCATCTAAGAAGAAAGCTGCTCCAAAAAAGAAGGCGGCCGCTAAGAAGGCAAGCCCAAAGAAAAAAGCCGGTACTACACGTAAGGGTGCTACACGTAAGAAGGCTGCAGCTAAGAAAGGCGCCACAAGGAAAGGGGCCAGCCGCAAGCGCACTACACGCAAGAAAGCGGCAGCGCACGCATGAGCTATTTCCCGATGGGGATTCTTCCATTCAGCAAATACAGCACTTTATAAAATTTTAATAGGGGAAGTTATTAATAATCAAGATATTTAATATCTTGTATGCCCAAAGGGTACATTATTCTATACATTTAATATTTTTATTTATAAAGGACTTCCAATGAAACCGTCGACTATTAGCTTCCCTAGTGTTTTTGAAACTGCATTCGGCAATACGGAAAACTCTTCCAAAGATCTGCTCAACGGTATAAAAGTTAAAAAGGATGAGAACTGGTATATAGTGGGTAACCTGGCCAAACGCGGAGGTATTAACCCCGGCCGTATTACCAATGCCGCCCCGATGGAGGATGATTATGATATCCTGTTCAAATCAGCCATGATCAACGTGGCCGATAAAGTACAGCAGCCAATGGCCATCACCATGGGATTCCCTTTCTCTACCTATAACATTTATAAACAAGCGGCAGAACAGTTCCTGGCAAAGCGGCACTTCCTGATAGAATACGACACACAAACATTCAATACCAAAGGCACGATCAAAAAGGCCATGCTGGACATTGAAAAGTTTGAGGTTATACCGGAGATCGTAGGCGGTATCATTGGTTTGAAGAAGACCATCGGTGAGCCCAACCTGGACAATTTCATCGCGGTGAGCTTTGGATTCGGCACCATCGAAGGCGGTATGGCTACCGGTGATGGTCTGATCAACCGTACCTGCTTCAGCTCTCACGGTATCAAATACGCCATCAACAACCTGGCAAGAGAACTTAATAAAAAATACTACCTGGATATGAAAAATGAGCACCAGCTGGACGATGCGTTCATGAAGGGCTCAATTTTCACTAACCGTAAGAGGATAGACCTCAAAGATGTACGCAAGGATGTGCTCACCCAGTATTACAAAGAGGTGGTATCTCCCCTGCTGCGCAACTATTTTACCGACCTCGACTTCGAGCAGTGTAGAAAGATCTACCTCATGGGTGGCGGTGCACATTACCGTGAATTAACGGATGCTTTTGTAGAGGAATTCCGGGATTTTATACCTGTGGAAGTAGCCCCTTCTCCTGAAAACCTTATCAGTATCGGGTACCTGTACAATTCACTGCGTATTTCCGATGATAAGCCTCAGCGAAGTGTCGGTGTCGACCTGGGTAATGCTTCGTCTATCATTTCTATCTTTGATGAAGAAAAAGTAAATTTACCCGGCGCCGCAGCCACTGCTAATCAATAATGAATACGATAACGGATCTTTTTCGCAATGCCCTGGGCAAGGGCAGATTTCTATTACCCCGGCAGGTAGTGGTGCAAGGAAGCATCGAGGCCACTATCCCCGGGCGTATTGATGGTAATGTAAAAGGAGATGTGAAAACGGAAGGCCTGCTGGTCATTGGTCCGCAGGCTAACGTGAAAGGTAACGTATATGCAACAGACCTTGTAACCTATGGAAAGATCTACGGCGATATCTATATCAGCAACAAAGCCGTGATCAGTAATGTAGCCTATATTAAAGGCGATGTAAACGCCCTTATTCTGGAGGTAAAGGAAGGCGCCGTAATAGAAGGCGCTATCCGTAAAAGCCTCGCCGCCCGTCGTGGGCCTGAGCCGGAAAAGGCGGAAGAACCCGACGCGCCCGTGGCCGTAAAAAACGCACCTCCGGATGAAGAAGTGGCCAGCTGGTTCTAGCCGGCCCTTATCCTCCTTCTGTTATTCTGATCGTAAACTCTTTACAGGGTTCATCAAACCCGCTTTGATAGATTGCCCGCTTACCGTTATTAAGGTGATCAGTAAGGCGCCTGCTGCTGTTAGCATGAATATCCACCAGGGAATACCGGAACGGTACTCATAACGCTGCAGCCAGTTATGCATAAAAAGATAAGCGAGTGGTGTAGCTATAACAAAAGATATTGTTACCAGCACCACAAATTCTTTTGATAACAGTTGCCATACATTGAGCACCGATGCCCCCAACACCTTACGTACACCGATCTCTTTGGTACGCTGCTCTGCCATGAACGCCGCCATACCAAACAGACCCAGGCAGCTGATAAAGATGGCCAGTACAGCAAAGCACCCTGCCAGTTTACCAATGCGCGCCTCTCCGTCAAATTTGCGGGCATACACTTCATCTGCGAACTGGTATTTAAAAGGCATCGCCGGACTGTATTTTTTGAACACTGCCTCTATGCGGTTCAAGGCAGCAGATGCGCTGCCCGCCTGGTTTAATCTCATGATTATATGTGAACCATCATGTTCAGCCAGGCGGAAGAAGGAAGGCCTTACAGAGGCATAGGGAGATTCCATGATCATATCTTTTATCACACCAACTATCTTAAAGGGCTTCTCATCCCATTTTATGGTCTCTCCTACCGGGTCTTTCAGCCCCATGAATTTTACAGCGCTCTCATTGACCACAAAAGCACTGGAGTCGCTGGCAAAGTCGCGGGAAAAATCCCTGCCGGCCACAAACTGCCATCCTACGGTTTTACCGTAGTCATAAGAAACACCCGTGTTAGGAATATCAACCGCCATGTCAGGATCTTTTCCCTTCCAGTCAAATCCACCGTTGGTAGCCCATACGGCAGTAACAGGCCCGGTGGCGCCTGCCATTTCAGTAATGGCCCCGGCTCCTTTTAATTCCTGTCTTATAGCTTCAAAATGACTGAATAGGTCCTCCGTCATCAATTGCACCATTACCAATCCGTCGCTGTTGTAGCCCATAGGCCGGTCTTTGGCATATTGTATCTGTCTGAATACGGTCAAGGTGCCGATGATCAGTATTACAGACACCGTGAACTGCAGAACAACCAGTGCTCTCCTGGGAGTAGCAGCAAAACGGCCTGCCCTGAAAGTGCCTTTCAATACTTTCACCGGACGGAAAGACGACAGGTACAGCGCAGGATAGCTGCCTGCCAGCAATCCCGTAAGCACACTAAAACCGATGCCGGCTATCCAGAACAAAGCCTGCCCTACCGGCATGGATATTTTCTTGCCGGCTATCTCATTAAAGACCGGTAGCAAGACCCCGGTAAGTATAATGCTGAATGTAAAGGCAATCGCCGCCATTAACAGGGATTCGCAGAAGAACTGGCTGATCAGTTGCATGCGGAAAGAGCCTACCGCCTTGCGGATCCCCACTTCCTTGGCGCGCTTTTCCGAACGTGCAGTGCTCAGGTTCATAAAATTGATGCAGGCCAACAGTAATACAAACACGCCGATAATACCAAAGAGCCATACAAACGTGATGCGGCCTCCTGTGTTCACCCCGTTATTGAAGTCAGAATACAAATGCCATCTGTTCATGGGATGCAGAAAAAACTGCGGGTTAAATTTTGCGATCCTGGGACCGCCGCGGTCTTTTCGTATGTTCCTTATCTGCGCGGAGGCCTGCTCCATGGTAACATTGTCGGCTATCTGTACAAAGGTCTGAAAGGCATTAATCCCCCAGGGCTGGGTCAGCCTGGAGAGCTGCGGTGTATTGATCTCAAACAGCTTCCAGGGTAACATATAGCTCATCTCTGCAAGAGAGGTATTGGACGGAAAGTCTTCATACACGCCGGTTACCTTTACATCGGACGTGTTGTCTATTTTCAACAGCTGATCCATCGGGTCCTTATCACCAAAGAAAGCCTTTGCCAGCGATGCGGACAGCAAAATAGAATGCGGATCTTTTAGTCCGGCCCGTGTACCTTTTAGCATTTTCAGGCTGAACATCTCGGGAGCCTGCTCCTCAATAAAATTTCCGCTCTTCGATATTTGGGTTTCGCCCAAGGAAAGGATGTGCGGCGATGTCCAGGAAGACATTAGCGCATACTTAAAATAGCCGCCGTAAACGTCCCGTATCGTTGCTGCAGTTGGTGGTGGCATAGTCCACCAGGTGGCAGTGGTGCCGCTAAAATTCTGGTTTTGTAATACCTGCGCAATGCGGTCGTGATGCTTAAAGTAACGGTCATAGGTAAGCTCATCCCATATCCACAGCCCGATCAGCATAGCCACCGCCATACCTACAGAAAGACCAGTAATATTAATGAATGAATGCACCTTGTTCTTCAACAGGTTGCGGAAAGCTGTTTTTAGGTAATTTTTAAACATACCCTTACTTTTTATGAATTACTCAGAACGTAAACTTTTTACCGGATTCATTAAAGCAGCCCTGATGGATTGCCCGCTTACCGTTACTAAGGTAATCAGCAGCGCGCCTGCTGCAGTTAGTATAAAGATCCAGCAGGGAATGCCCGAACGGTAATCATAACGCTGCAGCCAGTTTTGCATAAAGAGATAAGCCAGCGGCGCAGCGATGATAAAAGAGATTGTAACCAGTATCACAAACTCTTTAGATAAGAGTTGCCACACATTAAGCACCGATGCACCCAATACCTTGCGTACGCCGATCTCTTTGGTGCGTTGTTCTGCCATGAACGCTGCCATACCAAATAGACCCAGGCAGCTGATGAAGATGGCCAGTATGGCAAAGCAGCCGGCTAATTTACCGATGCGGGCTTCGTTATCAAATTTGTGAGCGTATTCCTGGTCTGCAAACTGGTAATTGAACGCTTCGGCGGGTGCATATTTTTTGAACACGGCTTCAATTTTATCCAGCGATGTATGAATATTAGCATTAGCGCTCAATTTCAGGATCACATAGCTGTCCGGTTTCTTACCCATTGCGTAAATAGTTGGCCGTACACGTTGATAAGGCGATTCTGTGACCATATCCCGGATAACTCCGATCACGGTATAATATTTATTCCGGCCCCATTTTATCACTTGTCCTACCGGTTCTTTGAAACCCATGAACCTGGCGGCGCTTTCATTGATCACAAAAGCAGCCGAGTCTGAGCGGAGGGCAGCTGAAAAGTCACGACCTTCCTTAAATTGCCAGCCCACTGTTTTACCATATTCGTTAGAGACGCCGGTAGTGGGAAAGTCAACAGACAGTGTGGGGTCTTTTCCTTTCCAGTCAAAATCTCCTTCGGTGGTCCAGGTCTCCGTTGGTGGCCCGCTGGAAAGCGCCATCTCAGTAATGGCGCCACTTGCTTTCAGTTCCTGGCTGATGGCTGAGAAGTGGTCGTAAATATCACTTGTCAGCGTTTCCATCATCACCAGGCGGTCATTATTGTAACCCATCGGACGGTCCTTCGCATGTTGTACCTGCCTGAACACCACAATGGTACCGATGATCAGCATAACAGAAACAGTGAACTGCATCACTACCAGCGCCTTACGGGGTAAGGCTGCCATTTTTCCTGCTCTGAAAGTACCTTTCAATACTTTTACCGGGCGGAAGGCAGAGAGGTAAAGGGCGGGGTAACTGCCAGCTATCAGTCCCGTTATCACGCAAAACCCTAATGTCCCTGCCCAGAACAAGGAGGAACTCCATGGGATATGCACCTGTTTTCCGGCCATATGGTTGAAAGCGGGCAGCAACAGTTGCGTCAGCAACAGCGCACATACAAATGCCAGTGCCGCTACTAAAAGTGATTCGCTGAAGAATTGCATGATCAGCTGTTTGCGCAACGAACCGACTGCTTTGCGTATGCCTACCTCCTTCGCCCGTTTTTCGGAACGTGCAGTGCTCAGGTTCATAAAGTTGATGCAGGCCAGCAGTAACACAAATATGCCTATGATACCGAACAGCCATACAAATTGTATACGGCCACCGGTATTTATACCGTTTTCAAATGTTTCAAATAAATGCCACTTTCGCAAGGGATGCAGGATCACCGCAGGTTGCCTGGAACGGAACTCTCCTTCTTCTATATAGGGGCGTTTTAGGTTCCTGATCTTCGCAGACACCTGCTCCATATTCACATTATCCGCCAGCTCTACAAATACCTCGTAGCTGTTGTTGCCCCAGTCATTCTTCGTCCATTTCATCCAGGTATCGATCTCAAGCATCAATGCCCAGGGAGCAACAAAAGTGACGTCGGCAAATGAGCTGTTGTAAGGCAGGTCTTTATACACACCGCTTACTTTTACATCCTGTTTATTATCAACTTTCACGGTCCCGCCAATCGGATCGGCGTTGCCAAAAAAAGCTTTCGCCAGTGATTCAGACAACAGGATGGAATGAGGGTCTTTCAGGCTCGCGCTGCCGCTGATCATCTGCAGGTCAAGCATATCCGCCCCTGCTGGTTCCATAAATTTGCCGTACTTCACCGTGTTCTTTTCACCTGCTGCCAACAGGCGGGTCTGCGTCCAGCTAGACATTACTATCGCCTGGAAGTAATCACCATATTTACTGCGCATGGCCTCTCCCATGGGATAAGGCATCGCTTTCCAGGTGCTCACTTCGCCGTTAAAGTTTTGATTTTGCAAGACCTGTGCTATGCGGTCATAATGTTTATTGTATCGGTCAAAGTTTAACTCATCCCATATCCATAATCCAATGAGCATGGCGATGGCCATACCTGCAGAAAGGCCGGTAATATTGATAACAGAATATACCTTATTCTTCAACAGGTTGCGGAAAGCGGTCTTCAGGTAGTTTTTAAACATACACTTACTTTTAACCGCTTAAAGTGCGCTAAGAGAGTGCCGGATTTTATGGATGTGATAATCAGTAATTTAGAAAGCTTCCCTGTCCGATAGTGGACACTCTTCGTCACGAAACCGGACAGGGATGGCTTAAGGGCGACGCTTGCTGATCTGTATGTGTTTGCCAGTACCGGAGGATATTGTACAGCTCCTGTTTTACTTCCTCACGGTAACGGGTAAGCGGGATAAGAGTAGCTGCATTGACAGCCAGGAGGTACACCGGAATAATGATCAGGTCAATGGTCGTTAATTGCATTTACTTTTTATCTCAAAACCTTTAAACATAATTTATTTCAGGTCCTGAAGGAAGAGCATTCTTTCATCCGCCTTAAATCTCTTAAAATCAGCTTCGCTCGCCTGGCCCGGGTAAGGAGCATAGTAGTGGTCTGGCCTTCCGTTGCGCCATACCAATACGTACGACAGCTGGAAAGGCCGCAGTGCAGGCAGCAGGGTCTGCGTCCACCAGTTAGCTGACGGCACTCTTTCCTGTCCCGTTTCTGTGAGCGCCGGTATCTTGTGATTGATAGCCGCTACGGCTTCCAGTATCTGTAAGCGTTGCCCTAACCGTTGTTGGTATTGTTCCGTACTGCCGGAATGGTACAAATCAAAACCAATCACATCCACAAAAGCGTCGCCGGGATAGCGTTCCATATACTGCGCGTCGTCATCAAAATCAGCGGCAGAGTAGGCATACAAGAGGTTGTGCACCTGTTTCACCGTGGTAAGATAATTGACGGTGAACTGCCACAGCGTTCTGAATTCGGTAGTACTGCAATGCCGCTGCCCCCACCAGAACCAGCTGCCCGTATGCTCATGGAACGGCCGGAAGATAACGGGAATACTGATGCCGTCAACTGTTTTCAGCGAATGCATAAAATCTGCCAGACGGTCCAGCCAGGCGGTATATACGGCGTAACTGCTCCCTCCTGGTAAAATAGCCGTTACTGCCAGCGATGTGTCCCAGGCCGATCCGCTGCTTACCGGGTTATTGCTATGCCAGCTGATACTGTTCACGCCTCCCCTTTCGTACACCGTTCGTATGTAGGCCCGCAGGCTGTCAAATGGCACACCGTCCAGGTTCACCGGACTACCCGTCTCCAGCCGACCAAGGTCCCAGCCAAATACCGCCGGCCAGTCGCCACAAACATCTTTCACGTCAGACCGATCGTGTTCATACTTCCATCCAACGCCATAGGCCATGTCATCCTGGTGGCCAAACATCACACCCCGTTGCATCAAAGAACGTAAGCGCTCATACAGCTGCAGAGTCTCGGCCGTAACCTGCATGTCAGCCGGACTGCTGTACTGGGCGGACAATGTCCCGGAAAGAAGAAGAAAAAGAACCGTAAACAAACGCATCATGAGCTTCGGGTTTGACCATCAAATTAAGTCAATATCCCGTCTTATTCACAGCACTTTCATTTAAGAACGGCCATATACAAAGCTGTACCGGCTGGAATCTTTTTCACTCCAATCCACATGGCCCCGGATATGCCTTCGCAAGGCTTCTACATATCTCGCCACCGCCTGGTCGGTTGTTTCATCAAAACCAGGTAATTGTGTGGATAACGTAACAAACCTTCGCATGTCTGTATTATGAATGGCGGCAACGCATAGCAAGGCTTCATCCAGGGTCAGTCCGCGTTCCCGCTGCAGAAGGCTTACCAGGTTGTAATCGTCACCTTCGGCCTGCTCTTTACTGAACGAAAACAGATCGTTCGACCAGCATAACAGTTTGTGCGACAATTGTTCAAGCTCTGTCAGTACCGGATGTTGCAGTGCTTCCTCCGGCAGACTGATGCCTTCTATAATCGGGATAATGCCCGTACTGATATGTGCGCCCGCCAGGTAAGGCGCTTCTTCCATATACTGCGCCACAGTATACCGCTGGGTTGTTTCGCTCATCGGTTCATGCATAGCTACCTGCAGTAATGCCCTCAGGCGCAGCGTAAATTGTGCTGCCCAGTCCGGAGAACTGATCTGTTCAAGCCGCGGCCATAAATCGGCCCATGCTGCCAGTACCGGTATGGCGTCCTTGCTTAAAGGCACAGCAGGATCCTGGGTTACGGCAATGAAATGCTCAATAAAGTTTGGCAGGTGCATTTGCGTTGACTGATCCTTCATCAGGTCATTCAGTGCAAATAAGAGTACAATGAAATCGTTGGCGATCTTCAGTTTTTCCAGCTCCGCTTTGGGATAGAAACGGGCGGTCAGCCAGGCAAAATTATCCTCCTGGTATTGCTGGTAGGCAGCCCCGCTATGCAGGTTGAATAAGGCAACCCATGCATCGGTGTGGTTGGCAGCCTCTTTTACCTGTGGATGAATTGCTGGCGAAAATGGGCAATATAGTAAGGGGATAGTAACAGGTTGCATCTTTTCTTGTCCATTTTAGTAATCGCTAAATAACGGCAAATACCATGCAACCGGATTTCAGTCAGGAAATTTTTAAAACTTTTTAACACTTCATTTGTATAATTATTGCTGCTATTTTTTTATTTACAATAAAAATCAGTTAGTTATGCGTATAGGCAATACCGGTATATGGTTCCTGATCCTGCTGACAGCCTCCTGTCAATCTGGCCCCAGTCCACAGGAAAGCGGAAAAGTAATAGACTCCCTGATACCGGATACAATAGCTGCCATCGGCACGCCGCGGTCCCAGTCTTCAGCAGATACATTGCAGGCCCGGATCACGGCACAGGACACCCTCTTCGAGGACGGCAGCAGACCTTCAGAATGGAAGAATGCAGGCTTTGATGATCCGGAAAGTTTCAAACGCTTCCTCGTACTGTTTAAAGAATGGGTAAGAAGCGACAATGCAGACAGCGTTGCCGCCTACATCGCATTCCCGATCAAGGGGTACAAGACAGCAGAACAGTTTAAGAAAAGTTACACGAAGATCTTTGATAAACAACTGAAAGATGTTGTTGAGAAACAACGGCTTGACAGGATCTTCCGCAATTACCAGGGCGCCATGATAGGCGACGGCGCTATCTGGTTCAGCGTTATAGAAAATAAGGGATACCGCATCATCGCCATTAATAAATAAGTACTCATCGCATAAAACAGAAGTGTCCTGCTCCGCTCGGAACAGGACACTTTCCATTACACCAGGTTAGTAAGCAGTGTTATTCTTTCATTATCTGGAATATCTTGGTAACACCATTATGCCTTATCTGCACAAAATACAGGCCATTATGCAAACCGCTCAACGATATGTTGCTGCGGTTACTGCCTGATAACCTCAATTCCCGTACCAGTCGCATATCCGGCGTATAGATGCTGGCTGTAGTGATTCCGGAAGCAGCAGATGCGCCGTAATCTACATACAGCTGATCCCTTACAGGATTCGGATATACGCGTAGTGACATCTCCGTCTTGACAGGGGGCGCCTGCAGTTTTGCCAATGCAGGTAACACCGGCGATACGCTGGCAGCATAAGGATCGATAAAGAAAGTACCGCATTCCAGCCGTGGGAATACTTTGTTGAAAGGTATAAACTCATCGCGGTATGCATTGAATATCAGGCGTGGGAAGTTAACACCCACTGTAGCAATACTGAGCTGGTAACGGGTAACCGGCGGATTATGCTGCTTGATACAATTACCGCTTCCGTCATTAAGGTCGCGTATATGCACATGTGTGAACGTGCGCTGCTGCGGCGTAATGGTGAAATCGGAATTGGCCAGTATCGCAAAGCGTTCCTTACCGGCGCTCTTGATCTCCAGTCCTCTCCTGGCTACATAGGAGCTGCTCAGGCTTGGGAAAGTGCTGAATTCTACCAAACTTACCACATTGGCGCTGTATTTCAGGAAGAGGAAGAACACCTCCGTCTTTACATTCGTATAGTAACTACCGGTATATCCCGTGAGGTACAAATAATAATTGTTGCCGCCAAGATTGGTGAATACCAGGTCGTTAGCCGCTTCCGGCCCACCGTCTCCGATGTGGTTCACGGTAATGGGACCGCCGCTTTCTTTGATATCCACCAGCAATATCTGTTTGTTGGTGGCGCCGGTGGACATCAGGATATCTATGTAACCGGTAATAAAGAACTCATCGCTGTTTACTATATTGGTATGCTTTACAATGCGGGCGCCAGACAAAGCCTGGGTGCCTGCAGACAGCTTTTCTATTACTACCGGTATCCCTGCAGCGCTGAAGGTAGCATACAACAGCCTCCGCGGACCAGAGAAAGAAGTAGCCGGGCATTCTTCAATATATCCTGTCAGCGCGATGTTCCTGTTCGTAGCCTCCGTAAGCGAGAATGCTTCTGAGTTACAGGTGTTCAGAAAATACTGATAGGTCCACAATAAGGCGCCGCCATTATTCAGCCGGGTCATCAGCACACGGGTCTGTCCCGTGGGCGTATCGCTGAAACGGCCTGCCAGTACAAGATCGCCGTTGCTGGCTTCAATAATGTCATTGTACTCGATCATTGCCTGGGCATTGGCAGTGGTCAATGTGGCAAAATGGATGCGGTTGATCCAGATTGGATTCAGGTTCTCGTCCAGCCTGATGACCAGCGGCGTGGAATAAACGGGGATACCGTTGATCAGTTTGGAGGATTTGATGACGTAGCCCAGCAGGTAATAGCCCTTTACCAGTTTAGCCTTGATGATCTTTTTGGGTAGCAGGTATTCGGTAGCTGCTCCCGGCTGAAGATTGATCTGCTCGGACAGGAAATTACCGCTTGGATCAAATTGATCCAGGCTCAGTCCGCGGGTGCTGGGATCCTTTGTGTAATTCTTGCTCCACAGCAGGAAGGCACGCTTCAGGGGGCTGGTCGGCGGTGGGGTGTCTACCACAAAACTGGCTGCCTGGTAATCATAATCTGCCGATAACTGGTTAAAGTAAAGTTGCTGGGCATTTTGTGCTAGTACAGCCTGGGCGGCCAAGAGCATGGCCGACAGAAACAGGTACAGTTTTTCTTTCATAACAAACGGGGTTTTAATAGTGATCTGTTTGCAATATGTGCTTTCGACCTGGTAGTAACAGTACACGATAATAACACGATTGCCTGTATATTTCACCGCAGTGATATGTTGCATAGCCAGGGGGAATGGTCTGCACAAGCGGTCTGTTGGTCGCAGAAATCCCCGATTTTGCCTCGCTTGCTGGTTTTTAGGCGTATAAACTGTTAATTTTAGGTCATTATGCCGCCAAAGAAACTGAGTTATGTATTATGGCATCTGGTAATGCTGATCTTTGCACTGGGGGTTCCCCTGGTGGTGTTGCCCGCCAAAAGCGAAGCGCAGCCAGACTATTTCAATCCCGCCAGGATCATTTTTACCTTGCTTCATATTGGGGCCTTCTATGTGAATGTATATTACCTCTTTCCCCGCTTTTTATTGAAGGCCCAGGCCTGGGCTTATCTCTGGAGGGTACTGGCCATATCCGCCAGCATCATGCTGCTGCAGGTGGCATTGGAACTGATGTATTCCACGCATTCCGTTTACGCATTGCCAAGTATCATCATTCTCAAGTTCTTTGTCAGCGTAATGATCATCGGCACCGGTACAGGTTACGCCTATATCGAGAAGATGATCCGGGACCAGCGCCTGCAGCAGGAACAGCTTAAAACAGAACTGTCCTTCCTCCGCTCACAGGTAAGCCCGCATTTCATGTTCAATACCCTCAACAGCATGGTGGCGCTGGCCCGCAAACGCTCAGATAAACTGGAACCGGCGCTCATAGAGCTTTCCAATCTGATGCACTACATGCTGTATGAGTCAGACCAGGAAAAAGTGAGCCTCAGCAAGGAGATCACTTATCTCCAGAGTTATATCGACCTGCAGACACTGCGTTTCGGGCACCAGGTACAGATCATTTTCAGCATGCAGCGTCCCCCCGAAGAACGCTTTATCGAGCCCATGCTGCTGATACCATTGATAGAGAACGCTTTCAAGCACGGAATAGGGTTGATAGAAGACCCGGAGATCAATATAGAGTTGAAATTGGATGGAAACCGCTTATCGCTGGAAGTACGTAACAAATACAACCTGTATACCCAGGAAGTAAAGGATAAGGTGGCCGGCATAGGTCTCACAAACCTGGTTCGCAGGCTGAAGTTATTATATCCCGAGCGGCATGAGATAGTTGCCGAAAAGAACGGGCACTGGTTTAATGCCTCCTTAAAAATACAATTACAATGATCAGATGTCTTGCAGTGGATGATGAACTGCTTTCGCTTGACCTGCTGGAAGATAATATCAGGCAGGTGCCGTTCCTCCAGCTGGTAGGCCGTTGCAGCAATGCATTTGAAGCCATGGCCATCATGAAGAAAGAGCCGGTGGATCTCCTGTTCCTCGATATACAAATGCCGGGGCTCACTGGCACACAGTTCCTGCAAAGCCTCTCCAACCGCCCGATGGTGATCTTCATTACCGCCTATAAAAGGTATGCACTCGAAGGTTTTGAACTGGATGTGCTGGATTACCTGATCAAGCCGGTTCCTTTCGAGCGTTTCATGAGAGCGGTGAACAAAGCGGCAGAGTATCAGTCTTTTAAGCAATTACCCGCATCGGCCCCTGAAACAGTTGCTGCGGACTACTTCTTTGTGAACGTGGAGTATAACCTGATAAAAGTGGTGGTAAGCGATATCAGTCACATCCAGGGCTGGCGGGATTATATCAAAATCTACTGTTGTAATGAAGAAAAGCCGCTGGTTGCCCGCCTGGCCATCAAGGTGCTGTTAGACCGGCTCCCACCCGGCCGCTTCATCAGGGTGCATAAATCATATATTGTGGCAGTAGATAAGATTTCTGCCATCCGTAAGAACCGTATTTACATTGGCCGTCATATCATCCCTGTCAGTGATTCACACCGTGACGAACTGTTCACGATCATAGGTCCGCAGAACCTTAAATGATTTCATCTACAGATTGTGGCTATCCATCGCAACATAACGGGTATACGTATACTTCATTTCGATTACCCTTCAGGATGTTGCAACTTTGAGCCACAACAGGACCTAGACCAGTTGTAGGTTTATTAAGATGTAGAATCACTGAAAATCAGGGTCAACATTCGGCTGTTGACCCTCTGTTTTTAATACTGGTTATTAGCATGTAGCAATACTTTTTATTCTTTTGATCATGTCCGACAACAATACCAGCATCCTCATCGTTTTAGGAGCGCCCAATTCGCCTGAGGGGCTTTTAAGCCCCATCGCCATCAGCCGCCTGGATACCTGTTTTTCCATTTACCAGCAGGAAGGGGGTCACATACTCCTCACCGGCGGCTATGGTCCTCATTTTAATACCACAGATAAACAACATGCCTGGTACGCCCGGCAATACCTTAAAGGCAAAGGTATTCCCTCCCACAAAATACTTGATGGCGTTGAAAGCAGGAATACCGTTGAAGACGCTACCCTTTCCAAACCTTTGATTACCACGCTGCGGCCTGCGCTTGTTACTGTTATCACTTCCGATTTTCACCTGCACCGTGCAGGTCTTATTTTCTGCGATGTCTATCAGCACATCGTGCCGCTACGTTTCATCGCCGCCCCCAGTTATGCACTGCGCCTGGAAGAATTACAGGCCTTAATGAAACATGAATCAAATGCAATACAAAACTTACTGAGTAACGGATTAAAAGTGTAGCATTTTCCAACCGCGATCATCTACGAAAGCGGTCCACACATCGCAACATTCGCCTCATACATATACTTCATTTTTAAACCCCTTCCCTGCTTTGCAATTTTGAGGCAATCAACATCAACCTAGCCATGCAAAGAACCTTTTTTGTATCCCTTGCGCTCAGCCTCGCGATCAGCGCATCCGGACAAAGCAACCTGCAAACCGTAAAAGGCACTGTTAAAGACAAAGCCTCGGAAAGACCACTCGTACATGCCACCATTACACTCGTAGGCACAACGCTTGGCGCCGTCACCGATTCTGCCGGTCATTATGTGCTGCATAACGTGCCGATCGGCAGACAACAGATCGTCTTTCAGTACCTCGGCTACAAACCCTCCCTCATCCCGGAAGTATTGATCACTGCTGGTAAGGAAGTAGTGCTCGATATCTCCATGGAAGAAAGCATCAGCGCATTGAAGGATGTAACCGTTACGGCGCAGAAGATCAGCAAAGGCGCAGCCAGCAACGAGTTTGCCGGTGTCAGCTCCCGCTCCTTCAGTATGGAAGAGGTAATGCGTTACTCCGGCGGTAGAAACGATCCTTCCCGCCTGGTCAGCAATTTCGCCGGCGTAGCCACCACGGATGATTCCCGGAACGACATCGTTGTGCGTGGTAACGCACCTACTGCTGTACTCTGGCGCATGGAAGGGATCCCTATTCCTAACCCGAATCACTTTGCCGTGGCCGGCAACGCCGGCGGACCGGTAAGTGCGCTGAACACCAATGCCCTGAAGAATTCTGACTTTTACACCGGCGCTTTCGCAGCAGAATATGGTAATGTGACCGGCGCTGTATTCGACATCGGCCTGCGCGACGGCAACAAAGACCGCTTTGAAAAAACGCTGCAGCTCAACCTCCTCAGCGGACTGGAAGCCATGCTTGAAGGCCCGCTGGGTAAAAAGAAGAACGGCGCCTCCTTTCTCGTCGGCTACCGCTACTCTTTTGCCAGCATCGCACAGTCCCTGGGCTTCAATTCACTCACCACCGCTACGCCCAATTACCAGGACCTGGTGTTACACATTAAATTCGCACCCGGGAAACTGGGCAACCTCAGCCTGTTCGGCCTGGGAGGCATCAGCAGCATCGATTTCATCGGGAAAGAGATCGACTCTACAGACTTCTTCTCCAATACGGATGAAGACCGCTATGCCCGCTCCCGCTTTGGTGTACTGGGCCTCAAACACACTTTTGACCTGGGCACGCGTACATATATACGCACCGTGCTCTCCTACTCCTATTCCAATTATGTAGTCAACCAGTACAAATGGTATGATTCACTGACAGTAAGAACACATGTGTTTGATCAGTCGTCTTCCAATACCGGCTGGCGCCTTTCCTCTTACATTAATTCAAAGGTGAACGTACAGCTCTCCCTGCGCGGCGGCGTGCTGGCAGAAGTGCTGGGGGTAGATATGTACACCCGCGACCACTACAACAGACCTGAATGGGCATTCCTACGCAACTATGATGGCTCCTCCCTCCTGCTGCAACCTTTTATACAGGGCCGCTACCGCTTTACAGATAAGCTGGCGCTGAACGCCGGTTTGCACGGTATCTATTATGGGTTCAACGATCATTACAACATAGAGCCAAGAGCCTCCCTGAGTTATGAATTTACGCCTAAACAAACGCTCAGCTTCAGCTACGGCTTACATAGCCAGCTGCAACCATTGCCGGTCTACATTTATGAAGAGCAGCTGCCGGATGGCCATAGCGTAAACCGGTCCAACCGGGACCTGGACTTCACCAAAGCGCAGCACTATGTGCTCGGATACGACTGGCGCTTTGCGCCCAGCTGGCGATTAAAAGCAGAAGCCTATTATCAATACCTCTATGATGTACCGGTAGAACGCACGCCCAGCGGCTTTTCCATGCTGAACGTAGGCGCGGATTTCAGCTTCCCGGAAAAGACCAACCTCGTGAATGAGGGTACCGGCAGCAATCGCGGTATAGAGCTTACCCTGGAAAAGTTTTTCAGCAAAGGCACCTATCTGCTGGCGACCGCTTCCATCTTTGATGCACGCTATAAAGGCAGCGACGGTATTGAAAGGAACGGCACCTTCAATAACCGCACTGTATTCAATGTTCTTGGGGGACGCGAATGGAAAGTAGGGCGCAATGGCCGTAATGCCTTTACAGTGGATGTGAAAGCAGCATTCTCC
>Ga0102590_1003032_pt1 | contig 17967 bp, 23 predicted proteins | sample AraplaMF_Col_mMF_FD_76859 | JGI IMG/M metagenome (GOLD analysis project Ga0102590, IMG submission 76859) | Arabidopsis root microbial communities from the University of North Carolina, USA - plate scrape MF_Col_mMF | ecosystem: Host-associated > Plants > Roots > Endosphere | place: USA...
TAAGCAAAAGGTGAGAAAATATGAAAAACACTAGGTGTAACAATGGCTTAAAATGGTGCCCAGAGCCGGAATCGAACCAGCGACACGCGGATTTTCAATCCGCTGCTCTACCAACTGAGCTATCTGGGCTAACCCGCTTCGTGGACATTCTTTCCTGCGAAAGAACCGAGGGCCTTGGTTCGCCCCGGAAGCGAGCGGGGTTATAGCATCTTGTCCGGACATGGCAAGCGCCAAATGACAGTTTTTTGAGAAGCCGTGGAATTTTCCAAATTCATCAACGAATTTAATGGCTTCACTCGTGGAAAAACCGACTTAGTTCTCGTCCTCGCGGTCCGCCTTCGCTTCGTCGTCGGCAACGGGAATGGCGTAGGAGCCGGATAGCCAGCGCGAAAGATCGAGCTCGCGGCAGCGGTTCGAGCAGAACGGGTAGTGTTCGCGCTGGGAGGGCTTGCCGCATTCCGGGCATGGCCGCGTCTTGCGCAACGGTTCGACCTTGGCGGCTGTTTTCTTTTCGTCCGACATCAGCGGTCCCTTCGAGGATCAGCCCTCGGGCCACCGGCTATGCACGTCGAAGCCTTCGCCGGCCAGCAGAAGGATGGTTTCATAAAGTGGCAGACCGACGACATTGGTGTAGGAACCAACCATCTTCTGCACAAAACTGCCGGCCAGACCCTGGATGCCGTACGCGCCGGCCTTGCCGCGCCACTGCCCTGACGCAAGGTAGTTCTCGATCTCGAAACCGGAGAGGCGCTTGAAGCGAACCTTGGTCTCGACGATCTTCTGGCGGATCTTGCGGTCGGGCGTCACCAGGCAGACGCCGGTATAGACCCAGTGGCTACGGCCGGAAAGCAGATGCAGCGAGGCCGACGCCTCGTCCGCGAACTCGGCTTTGCCCAGAATCCGGCGCCCCACGGCGACCACGGTGTCGGCAGACAGAATGTAGCTGCCCTTCCACATCATGTCGCCCTTGATGGCGGCAAGTGCTGCCTCGGCCTTTTCCGTCGACAGGCGCCGGGCGAGCGAGCGCGGGTGCTCGGACTTCTTCGGTGTCTCGTCGATATCCATAGGCATGAGACGCGACGGCTCTATCCCTGCCTGATTGAGCAGATCGACGCGGCGGGGCGAGCCGGAAGCCAGAATGAGCTTGTATTTCAGCGTCATGGAACCTCGACCACCGGAAGACGGAGAAAGGAGCCTTTCGAGCCCTGTAAGCCCTACTTGAAGCGGTAGGTGATGCGGCCCTTGGTCAGGTCGTAGGGGGTCATTTCAACGAGAACCTTGTCGCCAGCCAGAACGCGGATGCGATTCTTGCGCATGCGGCCAGCCGTGTGAGCGATGATCTCGTGTTCGTTTTCGAGCTTCACGCGGAACGTCGCGTTCGGCAAAAGCTCGGTCACAATACCCGGAAATTCGAGGACTTCTTCTTTAGGCATATAGTGGTTTTCTTCCTGTCGGTTGAGATGACGGCAAATAGCCGCCCCAAATTTTGCGCGGAAACTACACAATCAGCGGAGGTTTGTGAACCTAATTGATCGCGTTTCCGTCATTTGTTTCATGCCGATTGCGCGGCGATGCCGTTTCTCCTGACCAGCCGGCTCTCGATGAGTTCGGTCAGGTGATCGCGAACCTCCCGGTAGCTGTCCAGAATCTGCTCTCGCGTGCCTTGGACGACGGTCGGATCCATCGTCGGCCAGTAGACGACTTCGATGGCGTTTGACCGGGTCAGCTCCAGCGCGGCATGGTGTGCCTGCGGCGAGAGCGAGATGATCAGGTCGAAGTAGTCGTCCTCGAGTTCTTCCAGCGTGTGCGGATGATGGCGACCGAGAGAAAGGCCGATCTCCTCCAGCGCGACGTCGACGAAGGGATCCCGCTCCCCGGCCCGGACGCCTGCGGACCTGACGTAGACATTCGCCGGGAGCATGCTGCGGGCGATCATTTCGGCCATCGGGGAGCGAATGGCGTTCATGCCGCACATGAACAGGATGGCGCCCGGTCTTGCTCCCTCGCCTGCTTCGACCAGCGTTTCCATCGGCGTCAGCCGCGCCAGTAAAGCACGCAGACCAGCGTGAACAGCCGGCGCGCGGTATCGAAATCGACCTCGATCTTGCCGTTCAGACGGTCCCTCAGCGTCTGTGATCCCTCATTGTGAATGCCGCGCCGCCCCATATCGATCGCCTCGATGCGGCTGGGCGAGGCCGAGCGGATGGCCTCGTAGTAGCTTTCGCAGATCAGGAAATAATCCTTCACGATGCGGCGAAACGGCGTCAACGACAGGATGTGGGTCGCCACCGCACCGCCGTCCTCCGTCGTGATTGCGAAAACCAGCTTGGAATCGACCAGCGAGATGTTCAGCCGGTACGGACCACCGGGATGGCCGATCGGCGTGAAGCTGTTTTCCTCAACAAGATCGAAAATGGCGACCGCGCGCTCATGCTCGACGTCGGGCGTCGCTCGGCCGATGGTGTCGTCAAGGACGACGTCGCAAAGCCGAAAGTCGCCCGCTGCCATCTGTCACCCTTCCAGGTTCAGGCGGATCGCGACCGATCGCGCATGCGCGTCCAGTCCTTCGGAAACGGCAAGCGCGATGGCGGCAGGGCCGAGCGTGCGAAGCTGCTCGGGGCCGAGACGCAGGATCGAGGTGCGCTTGACGAAATCGAGTACGGAAAGACCAGAGGAGAACCGGGCCGAGCGGGCCGTCGGCAAGACGTGGTTCGAACCGCCGACGTAGTCACCGATCACCTCAGGCGTATGGGCGCCGAGGAAGATCGCGCCGGCATTGCGAATCCGCGGCAGCAGCGCGTCCGGATCGACAACGGCAAGCTCCAGATGTTCAGGCGCGATCCGGTTTGCCAGCGGAATGACGTCCTTCAGCGACTTCATGAGAATGATCGCCCCAAAATCGCGCCAGCTCGCGGCAGCGGTTTCGGCACGATTGAGTGTCTTCAGCTGTCGCTCGACGGCAGCCTCCACCGCCTTGGCGAGCTCGGCATCATCCGTCGCAAGGATCGCCTGCGCGCTTGCATCGTGCTCGGCCTGCGCCAGCAGATCGGCGGCGATCCAATCCGGGTTGTTGTCCTTGTCGGCGATGACAAGCACTTCCGAGGGACCTGCGATCATGTCGATGCCGACGGTGCCGAAGACCTGGCGCTTGGCGGCGGCAACATAGGCATTGCCCGGACCGGTGATCTTGGCGACAGGCGCGATCGTCTCGGTGCCGTAGGCAAGGGCTGCGATCGCCTGCGCGCCGCCGAGGCGATAGATTTCGGTGACGCCCGCAAGCTTGGCGGCGGCGAGAACGGCTGGATTGACCGCGCCGCCGGTTGCGGGAACGGCAATGACGATGCGGTCGACGCCGGCAACCTTCGCCGGCACGGCATTCATCAGTACCGAGCTCGGATAGCTCGCCGTACCGCCCGGCACATAGAGCCCGACCGCCTCGATCGCCGTCCACCGGGAGCCGAGGCCGACACCCATGTCGTCTTCGTAAATATCGTCCTTCGGCAACTGGCGGCGATGATGCGATTCGATACGCACGGCGGCGACCTTCAACGCGCCCAGAACTTCGGCCGGAACCGCTTCGACGGCGGCGTCGATCTCGGCCTCGCTCACGCGCATCGGAGTCACGGCGAAGTCGATCCCGTCGAATTTCTTCGAATATTCGGCAAGCGCCGCGTCGCCGCGCGCCCTGACATCGTCAATGATGGCGCGAACGGCGTTGTTCACATCCTCGGAGACCTCGCGCTTGGTTGTCAGGAAGGCGGCAAACCGTTGCTCGAAGCCCTCCGATGCCTGATCCAGCCAGATTGCCAATGCGATGTTCCTCTTTAGATACTCTAAGAACCAGATCTCACGCGCCGGGATGACGCGGCTTGGATGCGGTTTCCCACGCCCCGCCGATATCCGCAAGCTGAACCTCGATGCATTCGACATCCAGCGCAATCGTTGCGGTGCCTGACAGCGCCAATTCAACCGTCCCCTCGGGCCCTTCGCCCTTCTGCTCGAAGCGAATGGCCAAAAGGGACAAAACGTCGTCGCGGTTCTGGCGGTCGACACCGGTCGAGCGCACCGCAAGCGCGCGCTTGAAGACGACAGCAGCGCGGCGGCGCTCGAAGCCCTTGCGCTTCTTGCCGGCTTCCTCCCACACGAAGCGGTTGACGGCAACCGAGAACTGACCCTCGCGTGGCGACCAGGCGATATCGGCGACCTTGAAGACGCTATCCTGCAAATGCGCGGAGACGACGGCAAGATCTTCGTTATCGAGCGCAACGAGCCTCAGATCGGTCATTCAGGCAAAACCCCATCGCCAATGCATCGCCGGAACGGCGATGCGTCTGACAACGGACATAAGGCGCGACAGAAGAATGCGCAACCATGACAAAGGGCGTGTGACGCCCTTTTAGTTACTCGCTGACGCGCTCGACGATGGCGCCGCAGCGGGTGAGCTTTTCTTCCAACCGCTCGAAGCCGCGATCGAGGTGATAGACGCGGGACACCATCGTCTCGCCTTCGGCGGCAAGGCCGGCGATGACGAGCGAAACGGACGCACGCAGGTCGGTCGCCATAACAGGCGCACCCTTCAGCCGCGGAACGCCTTCGATCTTCGCCGTTTGGCCCGACAGCGAGATCTTCGCGCCGAGACGCGCCAGTTCCTGCACGTGCATGAAGCGGTTTTCGAAAATCGTCTCGGTGACATGCGAGATGCCGGTCGAGCGCGTCATCAGCGCCATGAATTGCGCCTGCAGGTCGGTCGGGAAGCCCGGAAATGGATCGGTGACGATATCCACCGGCTTGATGCCGACGCCATTGCGGCGGATGCGCATGCCGTTGTTGGTCGGCGAGATCTCGGCACCCGAGCGGCGCAGCGTTTCGAGCGCCGTGTCGAGGAGCGCGACATCCGTGTTCTCGAGCGTAACATCGCCGCCGGCCATGGCGACGGCCATGGCGTAGGTGCCGGTCTCGATGCGATCGGGCAAAACGCGATGGCGCGCGCCGGAGAGCGATGTAACGCCTTCGATCGTGATCGTGCTGGTGCCGGCGCCGGAGATCTTGGCGCCCATGGCGATAAGGCAGTTGGCGAGATCGACGACCTCAGGCTCGCGGGCGGCGTTGCCAATGACCGTCGTTCCACGAGCAAGCGTCGCCGCCATCATCATGACGTGGGTCGCACCTACCGATACTTTCGGGAAAGTATAGCGGGCGCCGATCAGGCCGCCTTGCGGCGCCGTCGCGTTGATATAGCCGCCGTCGATCTCGAGGTTTGCACCAAGTGCGGTCAGGCCATCGAGGAAGAGGTCGACCGGACGCGTGCCGATGGCGCAGCCCCCCGGCAGCGAGACGCGGCACTGGCCTTCGCGGGCGAGCAGCGGACCGATGACCCAGAAGGAGGCGCGCATCTTGGACACCAACTCGTAAGGAGCGGTGGTATCGACAATGGTACGGCAGGTGAAGTGGATGGTGCGCGAATAGGCGTCTTCCTGACGCTCGCGGCGGCCGTTGACGGCAACGTCGACGCCATGATTGCCGAGGATGCGCATCAGGAGCTCGACATCGGCCAGATGCGGCACGTTTTCGAGCGTGAGTGTATCGCTGGTAAGCAGCGAGGCGATCATCAGCGGCAGGGCGGCATTCTTGGCGCCGGAAATCGGAATGATGCCGTTAAGCTCATTGCCGCCGACAATTCTAATACGATCCATGTGCGCTTACGGGCGATGCCCGCCTTTCTGAAAGGCTGTCTGAAAAAAGATGCGGGTGTTTAGACGAAATTAGCGGGAGCTTCAATTCGCCGTGAACCGAACATTACGATTCGTCCATTTTTGCGGCAGGCAGCCCATCCGTCTCGTCCGCCTGCCCGGATCGGCGCGCCCGGGTCTGCTGTTTGCGGCGGGACAAATTTTCTCGGAGCTTTTCGGCGGCGCGCTCGCGGCGCAGTTTCGCCTGGCGTTCGATCTCCGCCTTGCGGCTGTGCTGGCCTTTTTCGGTATTCTCGGTCATGCCGCAGGCTTACCTGAATTTGCGCCAATTCAAAAGTGGCCCGACCTCAATCTCTACAAAGATGGAAATTGCGGCTTGCGCTTATCATGAAGCTGTGGCAATAGCCCCCCCGTTCACGCAATGCAGCCGGTTCGGTTGCGCGTCTGGTCCTTGCTGCCGTAGCTCAGTGGTAGAGCACACCCTTGGTAAGGGTGAGGTCGGTGGTTCAATCCCACTCGGCAGCACCAGTTTTCCATTAAAAAAAATCAAGAAAATGAGAGCCGCTTTTTTGTCTTCGATGGGCCACTTGCCCCCGCAAGATACACGAGGATCATCCATGCTTTTGTTTGATGCATTTCTGATCTGGAAAAAGGTAACCCATTCGATACGGCGCAGCCTCATCGGAAAGAAGAGGTTCCATTCAGAAAATGCTCGCTACGCATTCGAGACGATGCCTAAGAAAGTTCCACGCGTCGTATGGATGTATTGGGACAAGCCGCTGGATCAAGCGCCGCCAATCGTCCGCTACGCTGTGGATTCCTGGATCAGGAAAAATCCATCCTGGAATGTGAATGTCCTGAGCGATGCAAACGTGTCCGAATTCGTCAGCGTGCCGCCTCATAAACCCGGTCGCAAAATTCAGTGGAGAGCAGATCTAATCAGGGTTGCCCTCCTAAGGGATCATGGCGGGGTTTGGGTGGACGCGACGACTTTCTGCGTCAAACCGTTGGACGAATGGCTGCCACCGCTAATGGAAAGTGGATTCTTCGCCGTTCCGGACAGTTATCCAGGTCGGACAATGGGGATTTCCTTTCTGGCCGCGGAGCCCCAAAATTATCTCGTGTGCAAGTGGTTCCGGTTGATGGTGAAATACTACTCAAAGCCCGGCAAGCTCCTGCATTACTTTTGGGTCATGTATCTTTTTGAGTACATTATAAGGACCGACCGCAGAGCACTCGCTATTTGGAAAGCTACCCCGAAGCTCTCATCGAAGGGTCCGATTCTTCTAAAGCGCATCCTCACGCAGCCGGATCTGTTGGAGCCTGTTCCGGACAACGTCGATACGACAGCGATACCGTGGCTGAAGATCAGCTCTGATACCAAGCTTAGCAACAAAGAGGTCTTGTCCGCCCTCGAAAACAACACCGATATTGACCTCCGGAAGGTCGCCGAAAGCGCGCTTCAAGATCGGCGGCGCGGAGGCCACGCATCATAACTGCACCTCGGTCCGGAGCCCTAACACCCTGAGATTTCAGTTGAAACGCTCTGCGAGTGCTGCTTAATTGCCAGCAACCAGGAGGACGTCTCATGCGAAATGTGGTTCTAGCGGCTGTGCTTTTGCTGTCGTCCGCATCCTTTGCCGGCGCCGTCACCCAGATCAACGCCCGCGATCATACATGCGGCGAGATCGCGCAAATCATTCGCCAGGAGAAGAAGGTGTTCGTGCGCGTCGGCATCGGTGGCCGAAACTTCCGTTACCCGCCGGCTCGCTGCGGGCCGGGCGACAAGCGTGAGACAACCAATCTGCGCGATGCCGAGGGAAAGCAGTGCCTGCTAGATTACGCCTGCGTCTACGATCCGGAATCGCTTTATAACTTCCGGTAGGTTCGTGGCGCGCAACGGCAGGTCGTTGGCTCGAAGACGAACGGCCTCAGCGTGATGTCAGGCGTCGAAGTGCCAGTCCTTCGTCGGACGACATGACAGATAATCGGATGCATCGAGATCCTGGATCATCTGCCTCAACGTTCGGACCGTCTCCTCAAATGCCGCAAGCTTCGCATCGGTGACGTCCACTTTGCTGCCGGTGGCGTCGTTGACCTCGAGCCATCGATATTCACCACGTCGCATCGATACGACCAGAGACACATATTTCTGGCATTCCGCGTTCAGCACATGCTTGAGGTCCTGCATCTCCGATCTCCAACGCTGACAGGGGGCGGCTTACGTTGAGGCTTTATGGTTGCACAAAGCGCAACATTCGGCCAGTTAAAAGTGCAAGCAACCGGTCTGCCGCCGCGCGAAGGGAGACAACGCCTTGCTGTGCAAAAGATCGTTAGACCCGGACGCCACGAATACAGCGGTCGACCCGCACCAGTTTTCCCATTTGCGGGGCCTGAAAATATCGCTAAAATACCTTCAGCATGAGACCTTCTGGAGGAACAAGGAGGCTGATGCGCACGTTTTTGGCCTAAGCAATAGAGGAGCACGCCGATGGCCGCAGAGAGATGGAATGATCCTATCCACGTGGGATTTGAAAATACGGGCGCGCGCACCATCCTCGGTCCCCTGGACGCGCTGAAATACTTGGCAGACCTTTGGCCGAGTGCTCGCGGATTGCGTTATCTGAAGGCAAGAAGCACATGCAGAGCCGCTCTCGACGGCCGCAAGACGGTTGAGGAGGCCCGCGCTGAGTTCGTCGCGGCTGCAGAGGAAGCGAAGCTGAAGGTCCATTGATCAGCTTCATCCGCCGATCCGCGCAGATTTGACAACCTGTCTCAGAATAGGGCGATAGTTTATTTTTGGTTAACCCTTGGCGGCACTTGCTGTTATCAGCACGACAAAGCTGATTGCCATTCAGGCACGTCCCTCAATAGAACATCGACAGCCATCATGATGATGGTCAGAGGCTCGTCACCCTCTGCGAAAGCAAACGAGCCTCGATTGCAATTAGCCGCCTCACGCCGGCTTTAGACGCCTTCTCCCGATCCTGTCCAACACTTTGCGCCCGAGCTTCTGGCCCGGCCCTTCGATACGCGTGAAACCGAGGTAAGCCAACGCATAGGCTAGCGGCAGAAGGGCGGCCACGACGATCGCGAACCGTACCGGCGCGGAAATCTCAGCCCCGAAATGCCTGATGATGAACGCGGCGATCGGCTGCAGCAGCAGCAAATGGGTCAGGTAGACGCCGAACGAAAGTTCGCCGAGCCAATGACAGAAGCGATTTCCCATGACGGAAGAGACACGGTCGCCGAGCCGTCCGATGAGGCCAGGCAACAGGTGATAGTGCACCAGCGCGAAGAAGCCGATCACGAGAAGCACGCGGATGGCGACCTTCGTCGAGGTCATGTCCCCGCCAATCGGAATCATCACCAGAATGACGGCAAGCAAGCCGTTCATGATCGTTTGCCGCTGCGACACGAACAAGCCGTTGGCGATCAGCATGCCGCACAGGAAGACGTGCATCTTCAGCGGCAGGAAAGACGCCATAGGAAAATCGACATGCGCGGCCTGAATGGCCTTGGCGATGAGGAAGGCGGCAAGCGCAACAACGGCAGCGCCCGGCAGCCATCTGGTTCTCCGCAAAAGCAGCATCGCAAGCGGGAAGACTGCATAGAACTGCATCTCCAGCCCAAGACTCCAATCCGGCAGCGGCGTGCGGAACGCATAGGCAGGGTGCAGCCCGAAGACGAAGCTTGCATGAATGAAGAGATTGCGCAGGCTGCCATCCAGATAGCGCTCCGGCAATTGCGGGCCATGCGCGAGAAAGGTGTCAATGACCATGCGGCTCTCATAGAGCTGCGGCCCTAACAGCAGGGCGATGCACAGCATCACATAATAGAGCGGCGCGATGCGGAAGAAGCGCTTCAGCCAGAAGCCGAACCAGGTGGATGGCTTTTCCCAGGGATTAGCCGTCTCGCGCAACTGATAGTGAAAAACCATCAGGAAGCCGGACAGCATAATGAAGAGGTCAACGCCCAAATCCGGCGACGAAAGGATCGGAAGGTGCCAGCCTGTCAGTTGCAGGCTATGGCCCACGAGCACCCAAAGGGCGGCCAGGCCACGCAGGCCGTCGAGGCATCCGATCCGCTTGCTCTCAATGATCATCGGGTATCCTTCTGGTTGAGGCTCAGCTTCGCGGGAAGCTAACGCAATGTGCTGCAACGCACAACGCACAACCAGAAAAGTTGATCAGCCCTACCGAAGAGAGCGCGATCTTGGCTACTCTATTTCATCGAATTTCCAAGCGAAGCAGAGACGATCAACAGTGACCGTCGCTCTGCACTTCGAGGTAGCCGACGCCGATAATCGTGCCGTCAAAAGACCGAATGAAGGATGGAACATAATGCGTCGTCGGCCCGGTGCATGACACCGAACCGGTATATTCGTTCATCGCCATCTCATCCCGCGGCAGGGCGGAATAGTCGCTCGTGATCTCCAGCGAAGCCGAAGCCGGCGTGATGAAGGTCCCTATTGCCAGCGCAAAAGCCGGCACTCCCAGTCGAAGAAGTCTTCGCATGCGCCTCTCCCGTATTTTGATTACAAGCATTAACTAATGAAAAGCGTTTTTAGTTCCAGTGGCGCCGCTACTACTTTCGCACAGTTAACTCTTCGTATTTTCGACTAAGCTAAATTGTATGATTTTACATACTGGTAGGTGGACGCTTCTATATGCGCAGCTACGTGCAGTATGCGCGCGCCAAAACTGATGAATTTACAGTATTATATGTGAGTAGCCCGGCTAACGTCGTAGCATCCGGCCGCAGACGTGCCCCTTGCCCACCACGTCTTCAGCGACCGCAATCGCCCGCTCGATATGGCCTTTATGCCGGACGAATCCCTCGAGAACGACGTAAGGTCCGAGGATCGACACGACGATTTCGCTGCTATCGATGTCATCGGCGGCGCTGAGGGCGCTTTCCACCGAGGCGCGGGTTGATGCGACGTCGTGGCCTTGCCCGCAGGCGTCGCCGTGACCTTCCGTCGTCTGAAATCGAAGCACCATGATCGCCTCCGAATGGCAAGAACCAGTCACTGACCAACGCCGGAGGGGAGGTTTAGTTGCGCCGCATCTATCTATACTTGGACGAATCTCACATAGGCCAGCAGGCGCTACTTGGCTTCTCGACCTAGAGGACCATATATACCCACGGTTTAGTGCGGGGTTGCAACGATGAAAATTCTGCTTCCGACAATTCTATCGGTCGTGATGCTATCGGGCTGCGCCACGGACAGCTCGACCGAGGTACAGCCGATCCCGGGCAGCATCACCTATGGCGAGCAGCCGCGCACAAAGTTGACGAAATCCCCACCCGGCAGTGTCATCTACAATTCCTTCTACGACTCGACCGACAGCAGGGTTAAGGAAACCTATATCCTCCAACCGGATCGCACCCTGAAGCTGACCCGACGTGTTATCGTACCCGATTACCCCTCACGAAACGGTTCTTGACAGCGGCGTCCTTCGAGAACATTCAAGGAACGTCGAATATTTCCGCGGTGCGATTCTCCGCCGAAGCAACCGGACGGCTGAATGTATCTTGAAAAGCTCAATCCCCAGCAGCGCGCGGCCGTCGAATACGGCACGCTCACTGAGGGCACCCATGTTGCTGGTCCACTGCTGGTCATCGCCGGCGCCGGTTCGGGCAAGACGAACACCCTCGCGCACCGTGTTGCGCATCTCATCGTCAAGGGCGCCGATCCACGCCGGATCCTGCTGATGACATTTTCGCGGCGCGCGGCCACCGAGATGGCCCGGCGTGTCGAGCGCATCTGCGCCCAGGTCCTCGGCGGCAATTCCGGCATCATGGCGGATGCCCTCGCCTGGAGCGGCACCTTTCACGGGATCGGGGCGCGGCTCCTGCGCGACTACGCGGAGCAGATCGGCATCGACCCCGCCTTCACGATCCATGATCGCGAAGACAGCGCAGATCTGATGAACCTCATCCGGCACGAGCTCGGCTTCTCGAAGATGGAGAGCCGATTTCCGACGAAAGGTACCTGCCTTGCGATCTACTCGCGCGTCGTCAATTCGGAAAGCGAACTCTGCCTCGTTCTGCGCGACGCGTTCCCGTGGTGCTCGGCCTGGGAAAATCAGCTACGGGAACTCTTCGGCGCCTATGTCGAAGCCAAGCAGAACCAGAACATTCTCGATTATGACGATCTGCTGCTCTACTGGGCGCAGATGGTCAGCGAGCCGATCATCGCGGACGATATCGGCAGCCGTTTCGACCATGTGCTGGTTGATGAATACCAGGATACGAACCGGTTGCAGGCCTCGATCCTGCTCGCATTGAAGCCCGGCGGACAAGGCCTGACCGTCGTTGGCGACGATGCGCAGTCGATCTATTCCTTTCGTGCGGCCACTGTGCGCAACATTCTCGACTTTCCGGCCGCATTCAGCCCCTCCGCAAACATCATCACGCTCGATCGCAACTACCGCTCGACGCAGCCGATCCTGGCGGCGGCGAACGCCGTCATCGATCTCGCCTCGGAGCGCTTCACCAAGAACCTCTGGACGGAGCGCCAATCGGCCCAGCGTCCAAAGCTTGTCACCGTGCGCGACGAGACCGACCAGGCGCGATACGTCGCCGATAAGGTGCTGGAGAACCGCGAGGAAGGCGTGAAGCTCAAGCAGCAGTCGGTGCTTTTCCGCGCATCGCATCACAGCGGCGCGCTGGAAGTCGAGCTGACCCGCCGCAACATTCCGTTCGTGAAATTCGGCGGGCTGAAATTCCTCGACAGCGCCCATGTGAAGGACATGCTGGCCGCTTTGCGCTTTGCCCAGAATCCGCGCGACCGCGTCGCCGGCTTCCGGTTGATGCAACTGCTCCCGGGCGTCGGACCCTCGACGGCGCAGCGCGTCATCGACCAGATGGCAGCGGACTCGAGCCCGATGCAGGTGCTTGCCGAACTGCCGGCCCCTCCCCGCTCCGGAGAGGATTGGACGGCCTTCGTTTCGATGCTGCAGGAGGTAAAGATAGGCAAGGCCGGCTGGCCGGCGGAGATCGGCCTCGTTCGCGAGTGGTATTCGCCGCATCTCGAACGCCTGCACGAGGACGCCTCGACCCGCCAGGCTGACCTGCTGCAACTGGAGCAGATCGCCAACGGCTATCCTTCCCGCGAGCGCTTCCTGACGGAACTGACGCTCGACCCGCCGGATGCGACGAGCGACCAAGCCGGCGTACCGCTGCTCGACGAGGATTATCTGATCCTGTCGACGATCCATTCCGCCAAGGGACAGGAATGGACGAGAGTGTTCATGCTTAATGTCGTTGACGGCTGCATCCCGTCCGACCTTGCGGTCGGCACCAGCGCCGAGATCGAGGAAGAACGGAGACTTCTCTACGTCGCGATGACCCGCGCGAAGGACAATCTCGACCTCGTCGTGCCGCAGCGCTTCTTCACGCATGGTCAAAACGCGCAGGGCGACCGGCATGTCTACGCCTCGCGCACGCGCTTCATCCCGGCAACGCTGCTGCAGTTCTTCGAGGTGGTCGGCTGGCCGCAGGCCAGAGCCGGTGGCAGCGCCTCGCATCAGGCGCGACAGGTGCGCGTCGATGTCGGTGCGCGCATGCGCGGGATGTGGCGCTGAAGATTAGAGCGCGAGCGGTGGCTCAGCCGGCCGGAAGAAGGCATCAATGGCCGCCTGGTCGACCGCTTCCGGTGTCGCCGGCATCCAGTGTGGATTGCGATCCTTGTCGATAATGGCGGCGCGGATGCCCTCGTAGAAATCCGGGCTTTTCAATATTTGCTGGCAGGCGCCGAGTTCGCGGTTCAGGCACTCGGCAAGGTTTCTGCTTTGCCGGCCCTGGCGCAGCAGACGAAGAGCAATCTTAAGACTGGTCGGGGAGCGCGTCTCGATGATGCGCAGCGTTTCAGCGGCAAAATCGCCGGGCTCCCTTTGCAGCGCATGGATGATTTCCTCGACTGTGCCGAAATGAAAGCAACGTTCGATCAGGTCGCGGTTGCTTCTGATCGAGCTCGTCCCCGGATTGCTGGAAAGGTTTTTCAGCACCGCCTCGACGTCACGCTGCGCTGCGTTTCGCGGCAATTCCGCCAGCGTGTCGACGATGTCAGGCAGCCGGAAGGAAGCGATGTGGTGATCGGCCAATCCAGCATAGATGATATCTGCTGCGTCGATCGTCAGTCCCGTCAATCCCATCCACGTACCGGCCTCGCCCGGCGCACGCGGCAGCAGCCACGTCGCCCCGACATCCGGGAAATAGCCGATCCCGGTTTCCGGCATGGCAAGCTTGGTTCGTTCGGTCACGACACGGTGGCGCCCGTGCGATGAGAGACCGACGCCACCACCCATGGTGATGCCGTCCATCAGAGCGACATAGGGCTTGGGATAGGTCGCGATACGGTGATTCAGGCGAAACTCTTCGCGCCAGAAAGTCATGGCCAGATCGGTGCCGGCGCGGCCGCTTTCGTGCAGTGCGCGAATGTCGCCGCCGGCGCAGAAGCCGCGCTCCCCTTCCCCGGATACGATCACAGTGGCGACATTGGCGTCCGCTGCGAAGTCGTCCATTGCTGCGGCAAAGGCGCGGACCATGTCGAGTGTCAGGCTGTTCAGCGCACGCGGTCGATTGAGGCGGATGAGACCGGCCGAGGCGCGCCGTTCGACAATCACCTCACTCTGCTGAACCTCATCCCGCATGCTGACCTCCTCGCTTCCATGACACCGCTTCGCCGCAATTCGGGAACCTCGCTTGGAGTGAACCGGCATTGCCGCATGACGTCACCTTACCGCACTCGGCGGCATAGTCGATGGCCGCCGGCGGAGGTCGAGGATTGCATTGGGTCTCAGAACGACGCGGCGGCGAGCGCCCGGTGGAGGCTCTGTAGATCGTCGGCGTTGCGATTGAGCAGAAACTCTTCCCAGTCGAGCGCGCTTTGAACGATCGTCTCCAATGAATCGTGTGTCGGCTTCCAATCCAGAACGCGTTGGGCAAGCCGTGAGTCTGCGACAACGCTTGCGGCGTCGCCCGGACGCCTCGGCGCCATATGAACCTTGAAGGAGCGTCCGCGCAGACGGGTGACCATGTTAAGCACGTCGAGCACGGAATAGCCGGTGCCGTAGCCGCAATTGGCGACGAGCGAGCCGCTTCCACGGCGTAAATGCTGAAGCGCCTTCAGATGAGCCACGGTGAGATCGCTCACATGGATGTAGTCGCGCACGCCGGTACCGTCGTGAGTCGGGTAATCGATGCCGTAAACATGAACGCCGCTGCGTTTACCAAGCGCTGCCTCGCAGGCGACCTTGATCAGGTGCGTCGCGCCTGAAGTCGATTGACCGCTGCGTCCGAGCGGATCGGCGCCGGCGACGTTGAAGTAGCGCAGCGCCACATAGTCGAAGTCGTAGGCCGCCGCCGCGTCCCGCAGCATGAATTCCGTCATCAGCTTCGACTGGCCGTAGGGGTTCTCGGGATTGAGCGGCGCCGTCTCCTTGACCGGCTCGGACGTGTTCTGTGGCCCGTAGACGGCAGCCGTGGAGGAAAAGACGAAATGGCGAATGTTGACATTGATCGCAGCGCTCAACAGCGCCCGCGTCTTGCCGGAATTGTTGTCGTAATAGGCAAGCGGATCTGCAACGGATGCGGGCACGATCGCCGAACCGGCAAAGTGGATGATCGCTTCGATGTCGTTCTCGATGAAGATCGTCTTGAGAACCTGGGCATCGGCGACATCGCCGAGATAGAAACGCGCACCCGGAGCGACCGCCCAGCGAAAGCCAGTCGATAGATTGTCGAGGACAACGACGTCCTCCCCCGCATCCAGCAATGTCCAGACCATGTGGCTGCCGATATAGCCCGCCCCGCCCGTGACCAAAATTGCCATGTCCTGCATCTCCGCCTCATTTACGCGGGGTGCATCTGGCGCGGCTTTTCCTTACAGAATCTCCTATCGAATCCGGCTTCCAGGGTTTCAGCCCGGGTAAGTTTGATGGCGTGGTTAGAGGCCGATTTCGCGCTCTGCTACAATTTTATCGATCCGCCGTTTGAACAAGAAAGTGACCGCCCATGGCCCAAAACAGACATCTCCGCACCGTTCATACAAGGCGTTCCAGAAACACGCGTTCATAGCTCTTGAATGGCGGGGTTTTCCCATATCTTGAATTCGCCTCTATCGCTTCAGCGTCTCTGGCAACCTCTTCGCGATACAGAAAATAGGCGGCGTCATCCAGGAAAGTGAATCGCGCAACAGCAAGCGCACGAAGTTCATCCTTCCCTGCTCCTGGGAAGCCCAAGACTGCCCCAGCCGGGCCCTGACGAGAAATGAAGTATCCGTCGTGCGTCCCGCCGTAACGTTCAATCAGCTTCATCCAAGTCCGCGCGTAGCTTTTGAACTCACTAATCGCATCCGGGTCGATGTAATAGCGAACCTCGCAAATGACGGGGGTGTTGGACATTGGAGCTCCTCAGGACAACAGTGGACCGTTTACATGGCCTTTCGAAGAAGGCCAATCATCGAATGACGGCCGCTGGGGCCCAAAGTCGACGATCAGTCGGTCAATGACGATGGATTGTGCTTTCAGTTTTGCTTCCGCAACTCACCTCGGCGAGACGCGAAGAGTGCCGCGACATCAATCCTAAATGGTGGTACGCTTCTCCACGGGTCGCTCCGATCCCCGGAGAAAAGGGCATGGGTAATTCTGAGGAAAGGCCTTCGTCCGCGTCATCGCGCGGCGTGGGAAGGGTCATTGCGGACGAAGTCAGTCGATCTCCTGCTCTCGCGCTTATTGTTTTCGTGCCCATTGTTATTCTCCTGGAACGGATCATGCCCGATGCGCATACGCTGCTGTTCCTCGTTTCAGTGGTGGCGATTGTGCCTTTGGCCGCGCTCCTCAGCCGCGCAACCGAAGCCATTGCCGCCAGGACCGGAGACGCTGTCGGCGGCCTGCTAAACGCCACCCTCGGGAATCTGACCGAACTTGTGATCTCGCTTGCGGCTCTTCAGGCCGGGCAATACCTATTGGTCAAGGCGTCCCTGGCAGGCGCGATCGTGACCAATACCCTATTCATGCTCGGAGGTGCATTTTTCCTTGGAGGTCTCAAGCATCACGTCCAGGAATTCAATCGCATCAACGCACGCTTTCAGGCCTGTCTTCTATTCCTTGCAACAATCGCCATTCTGGTTCCATCGTTGATTAGTGAAGTGGACCAGCCTCCTGCCCTGCATGTCTCTCAAGACCTCAGCCTGGGCTTGGCGGTTCTTCTCATCGTGGTCTATGCGCTCGGTATGCTGTTTTCATTGAGGACACACCGGGAGCTTTTCGCCAGCGTCGGCCACGCGGATGAAGACGAAAAACCTTGGCCGCTCGGGCTCAGCGTCATCCTGTTGATCGTCGTTACGCTATTGGTCGCGATGGTGAGCGAGATCTTCGTCAGTTCGGTACAAGTCGCGGCAGAGCACCTTGGAATGACACCCGCCTTCGTCGGTTTCATCGTCGTAGCCTTGGTGGGCGCAGCCGCGGAGATGACCACCGCCTTTTCGGCCGCCCGTGCAAATCGCCTCGATCTCAGCGTCGGGATCGCACTGGGCAGTGCAGCCCAGATTGCCCTCTTTGTCGCGCCGGTCCTGGTGCTCGTCAGCTATTTCGTCGGCCCAGAACCGATGACCCTTCAGTTTTGGCGGGGCGCGGTCACGATGATGATCGTTGCCACGATAGCAGCAACCCTCTTGTCCAATGGCGGGCGTGGAGCATGGTATGCCGGGGTCATGGCCCTTGCGCTCTATGCCATTTTTGCATTCACGTTGTTTGTCTTGCCTCCTGCAAATCCGTCTTGATATGTGCGCAGTGAGCAACTGGCATAAGACGCCAGGTGCGTGGTCATCCGCGCCTCGGACCTCGGGCATGCGGTTCGACAGCACTGCAAGGGAGGCATGGCGACGCACCATACGAACTGAGAGGGAGAAGGCATGGCGGAAAGCTCCAGGGTTCAATCGAAGCGAATGAGACGACTGTTCTTTGCCGCGCTGTTCCAGCAGGTTCGCATATTATGGCCAGTCATCTCCGGGATTCTTGTCATCATGATTGGCTTCGGCGCGGTCATCGGCCAGATCGAAGACTGGCGATTCGGTGAAACGGTGTATTTCACTTTCGTCACGGGACTGACGATCGGCTACGGCGATCTTGCACCGAAGCATACCTTGGCGCGGATACTGGCGTTGGTGATCGGCTTTTCCGGCATCGTCCTGACTGGCCTCGTCGCCGCCGTCAGCGTGAAAGCACTCGACGCGGCAGATCGTGCAAACCGCACAGACTGACGCCTC
>Ga0102590_1003033_pt1 | contig 17959 bp, 15 predicted proteins | sample AraplaMF_Col_mMF_FD_76859 | JGI IMG/M metagenome (GOLD analysis project Ga0102590, IMG submission 76859) | Arabidopsis root microbial communities from the University of North Carolina, USA - plate scrape MF_Col_mMF | ecosystem: Host-associated > Plants > Roots > Endosphere | place: USA...
GCGCCAGCGGCAGTGCAGCATAGCTATGTACGGACGGGATAACCGCTGAAAGCATCTAAGCGGGAAACCCACCTCAAAACGAGCATTCCCTTGAGAACCGTGGAAGACCACCACGTTGATAGGCCGGATGTGGAAGTGCAGTAATGCATGCAGCTTACCGGTACTAATCGTTCGATTGGCTTGATTGCTCTCATTTTCAGTGTCCATAGGGTCGTCACGACCCCGACCAGAGTGAGAGGCGCTAGTCGCCAACACAAAGATCGCTTGCTTCGTTTTCTTGTCCTTCGCCGGCCTGGTGGTTCTAGCGAAGCGCCTCAACCCGATCCCATCCCGAACTCGGCCGTTAAACGCTTCAGCGCCAATGGTACTATGGCTTAAGCCCTGGGAGAGTAGGTCGCTGCCAGGCCTGCCAAGGACAAGAGATTCTCCTCTTTCGATGTCATGAATAGACAAAACGCCGTCTCCCCTCGGGGAGGCGGCGTTTTCATTTGTCTGCGTCGATGGCGCGTGCCCCATCTTTTCGTCGCGATCGCGGTTCAACTTGCGAGTCGCATCGACGCCTTCGGCTTGGTGCTGGTCGCGGCACCCGTTCTCCCGCTCTCCTTCAGTTGAACGCTGTCGCGCGCGAGTTCAGGGGGCGTTCACGTCGGGGCCGGTAATCGAGTCCGCTCCTGAAGCCCGCCATCAAAAGATCCGAGGAGACCTCCATGCCAGCATTGCTTCGTCCCGCCCTCACTGCGCTTGGCGTCGCGTGCCTTCTGTCCGCAGCATCGCTTGCCTCCTCCGGCCCCACGTTCGCGCAGGCCAAGCCGGCTGCGCCTGCGCAGCAGCAGGCCGAGCCCGCCCAGGCTCCGCCGCTCAAGCAGATCGCGCTGACCGACAAGCAGATCGAGGGCGTGCTCGCCGCGCAGAAGGACATGGATGCGATCACGGAAAAACTTCCGGAGAATGCAGCGCCCGACCAGAAGGTGATCGCCCAGCTCGACGCCATCGCGAAGAAGAACGGCTTTGCCGGCTATGACGACTACAACAACGTCATCGACAACATCAGCCTGGTGCTGGGCGGCTTCGATCCCGCGACCAAGAAATATGTCGGCACCGAAGCCGTGATCAAGGCGCAGATCGCGCAGGTCGAGGCCAACACGAAGATGCCCGCCAAGGACAAGAAGGAAGCCCTCGACGAACTCAACGACGCCTTGAAGACGCCCGCGCCCGCGGTCGAGAACAAGGGCAACATCGATCTCGTCAGCAAGTATTACGACAAGCTGCTCGCCGCGCTGGGGGATGACGAGAATTAAGCGCTACTGGAAAGCGCAGGCCTCACCCATGTCGTCATGCCCCGGCTTGACCGGGGCATTTAGTACGTCGTGAAGGAAGTAGTGCGAGCTCACTGACGCCCGCCTCCGGAATGCGCAATCGCCCGTCTTCGCGGGCGACGACACCGCCCGGATCATTGGCCGCTCAACCGGCCACGCTGTATTGCAAAAGCAGGCCCCGGAGAACACCTCCGGGGCTTTCGTCGTTTCCAGCCCTGCGAGCCGTTCAGCCGCTCACGTCCTTGTCCGCATCCGCATCATGAAGCTGTCGTAGCTGAGCTCGGCGACCTGCATCCAGGCGAGCGACTCGTTCCGGAATGCCGACAGGCTCGTGTACATCTTGTGAAAGTGCGGGTTGGTCTTGTTCAGATCGGCGTAGATCTCGTTCGCGGCGTTGTAGCAGGCTTCCAGCACCTCCTGCGGGAACGGCTTCAGGATCGCGCCGGCCACCAGCAGGCGCTTCAGCGCCGGCGGGTTGACGTAGTCGTATTTGCCGGTGACCCATGTAAAGGTATCGCGCGAGGCCATCTCGATCACCGATTGATAGTGCTTCGGCAGCGTATTCCACTTGTCGAGATTCATGATGTTGTGGCCCTGGCCGGTGCCTTCCCACCAGCCCGGATAATAGTAATATTTGGCGACCTTCACGAAGCCGAGCTTCTCGTCGTCATACGGGCCGACCCATTCCGCCGCGTCGATCGTGCCCTTCTCCAGCGCCGGATAGATGTCGCCGCCCGCGATCTGCTGCGGCACGCCGCCGACCTTGGCGATGATCGTGCCGGCGAAGCCGCCGACGCGGAATTTCAATCCCCTGAAATCCTCCATCGATTTGATCTCCTTCCGGAACCAGCCGCCCATCTGGGCGCCGGTCGAACCGGTCGGAATGCCGATCGTGTTGTGCTCCTTCAAGAGGTCGTTGAGCATTTCCGTGCCGCCGCCGAACAGCAGCCAGGAAATATGCGCCCGCGTGTTCAATCCGAACGGCAGCGACGTGCCGAAGGTGAAGGCGGGGTTCTTGCCCCAATAATAATACAGCGCGGTGTTGCCCATCTCGACGGTGCCGTTCGAGACAGCATCCAGCACCTGCAGGCCGGGCACGATTTCTCCGGACGCAAACGGCTGGATCTGGAATTTGTTGTCGGTCGCCTCGGCGACGCGCTTGCAGAAGTATTCGCAGCCGCCATAGAGCGTATCGAGCGCCTTCGGCCAGCTGGCGGCGAGCCGCCATCTCACTTCCGGCGAAGATTGCGCAATGGCCGGTGCGGCCACCGCGGTGCTCGCCGCGAGCCCGGCGCCTGTCACTTTCAGGAATTCACGACGTTTCATGCGGATCCCTCCGTTGCGTCGATTCCTCGACTAAGGGAACGATCTTCGTGTCGTCTTGGCCTCGCCGCTAACCGACGTGGTGTTGTGATGATGTGGCGTTTCCGAAGGCCCTTGGGGCTCTTTGTGGATTCCGCGCGTTGCGGTTCCGGCGTCAGGATGACCGGTCGTCCTGCGATAATCAAGCGCCGTCGCGGCGCTCGCAGTTGCGAAGGTCTCGCCTGAACGAGAGCCACTCCCACCGCCGTCATGCCCCGGCTTGGCCGGGGCATCCAGTCCTCCGCAGCGGATGTGGTGAGAGCGCGCTCTCTAACGTCGGCTTCTGGAAGACTGCATCGCCCGGTCGAGCCGGGCGATGACAACTTAGGTGCGGCTCCTTCAACGTCTCACGTCTTGGTCCGCATCCGCATCATGAAGCTGTCGAAGCTGAGCTCCGCAACCTGGAACCACGGCAGTGCCTCCGCGCGATAGGCGGACAGGCTCGCATACATCTTGCCGAAATGCGGGTTGGTCTTGGACAGTTCGGCATAGGTCTCGTTGGCGGCCGCGTAGCAGGCTTCGAGGACGTCCTGCGGGAACGCCTTCAACGTCGCGCCGGCGACCAGGAGCCGCTTCAGTGCCGGCGCGTTCAACGCGTCGTACTTGCCGGTGATCCACGTAAAGGTATCGCGCGAGGCCGCATCGACCGCCGCCTGATAGTGCTTCGGCAGCGTATTCCACTTGTCGAGATTGATGATGTTGTGGCCCTGGCTCGTGCCTTCCCACCAGCCGGGATAGTAGTAGTACTTCGCGACCTTGACGAAGCCGAGCTTCTCGTCGTCGTAGGGACCGACCCATTCGGCGGCGTCGATCGTGCCTTTTTCGAGCGCCGGATAGATGTCGCCGCCGGCGATCTGCTGCGGCACCGCGCCCAGCTTGGCCATGATCGTGCCGGCAAATCCGCCAATGCGGAATTTCAGGCCCTTGATGTCGTCGAGCGTCTTGATTTCCTTCCGGAACCAGCCGCCCATCTGGGCGCCGGTGGAGCCGGTCGGGATGCCGTAGCAATTGTGCTCCTTCAGGAGATCGTTGACGAGCTCCTGCCCGCCGCCCCACAGCAGCCACGAGATCTGCTGGCGCGTGTTCAATCCGAACGGGAGCGCGGTGGCGAAAGTGAAAGCGGGATTCTTGCCCCAGTAGTAATAGAGCGCGGTGTTGCCCATCTCGACGGTGCCGTTCGAGACTGCATCCAGGACCTGCAAGCCCGGGACGATCTCGCCGGCGGCGAAGGGCTGGATCTGGAATTTGTTGTCGGTGATCTCGGCGACCTTCTTGGTGAAATATTCGCAGCCGCCGTAGAGCGTGTCGAGCGACTTCGGCCAGCTCGTGGCATAGCGCCACCTGACCTCGGGCGACGACTGCGCAATCGCGGGCGCAGCCACGGCTGTGCTCGCGGCCAGGCCGGCGCCCGTTACCTTCAGAAAATCACGACGTTTCATGCGTACCCTCCGTAGTGTCGATGCTTCGACCCGGGAACGATCTTGCTGTCGCTTGTCTTCGCCGAGGCTCGACGTTGTTTTGTTTGAGGCTTGCTAGCGTTTCCGAATGGCCCTGATGGGCTCTTTTGTTGGAATTCCGATCATTGCGGTTCCGTCAGCAAGGATGACCGGACGCCTCGTGATAATCAAGTCTCATGCCTCCCTCGCAGTTGCGAACGGTCGGCCGCCGGCGGGAGACCGTCCTGATCTGCTGACCGATTGGGCAATCGCAGGGCGCGGCATGACATGCCGGAAGACTGTCGTTGCCGGAGCAGATGGTCCGGCCAGCAACGCAGCGTTGCGACACCTTGGCGCATCTGGCCGTTTCGTCAGTCGGTGGCTAAGGCTTTGGGCCGGCGCTTGCGCATCTGATCCGCTCTGCCTTCAGCAACGCCCTCATCTTGGGAAAATAAGTCTCGTCGAGTGCAGTCGGCATGTCTGCACAGATGTACGGCAGATGAAGCCTGACGTCCTCTTCAAAGCTGCGGCGCCACTCGGGCTCGTCGTAGACGGCCAGAATCTCGTCATAGGCGAACAGCATGTGCGCCACGAAATTCTTGTAGCGAACCCATTCGGTGGGTTCGGTTCGCAGCTTTTGCATGTCGGGCTCGGCCAACTCGGGATATCGCAGCGCCGATTCACTGTAGGACATGTAGACCTGCCGAGCTGTCGCGATCCTCCCGTTCGCGCGAATGACCCAGACCTGATAGGCCACGAACACCAGGGCAGCGATCGCCACCACCGCGGAGGCGATCTGTGCCGTGTTGCCGTGCCTGGTGGCGAACGAGGGGGGCGGCGGTTCCGGTTTCGCCGTCAGGGCAGCGATGACGCTGCTGACCAAAAGGGTTACTCGCTCGCTCATGAATGGCTCTGTCCGAAGCTCGGTTGAAACATCTCGTCGACCGGATGCTAGACCGGGATCGGTCGACAAAGTGTTGCCATTGCTGGTAACCGGATCAGTCCGCGATTGAGCCCATCCGCATGCCCGCGCTCCCAAGCGCTTCCTGCCCCGCTTGCGGGGAAGGGCTGGGGAGAGGGTGTCTCCGGAACGGGACAATCCCCAGAGGCGAGAACATCACCCGGCGCTTGCGCACCGACTCTCCCGCAGCGGTTAACCATCACCCCTTCGCGAACGCCGCTTCCATCGTCTTCCGCGTCCTGATCGTCTCATTGTTCGCGTCGAACTCGACATCGCTCCAGCGCACGATCTCGCCATGAGCAACGTCGTGTTTCAGCTTTAGCCGATGGGCGAGGCCGATCGGCAGGGCGCTTGCCTTCAGGCTCGCGGCGGCCGGCACCAGCTTGCCCCACACCGTGTAGCCGCCTTCGCCATCCAGCATCTCGCCGGCGCGCAAATTGCGCTTGGCCACGGAGGCGACGTCGCCGCGGAAGCCGTAGGGCTGCCCGGTTGGCTCGCCGCGCAGTGCCGCCGACAGGATCGAGATGTTCAGTTCGAGCCCGATCAGATGATACGGCTTGTACATCGCGGCAAAGCGCCCGCTGCCGTCGGTCTTCAACCCGTATTGCCGGAAGCAGTCCGCGGCGTAGTCGTTCGGCGCCTCCAGCACGACATAGACGCCCCAGCGCAGATCGCGAAACACCGGCCGGCCGTCGCGTTCGAGCGACGACACCACCTCCACCACGCCCGAACGCTCCAGCACGCCGCCGCGTGAGCGTGGCCGCATGATGTGGGGGAGGTCGTCGACGCCGCAGGGCGGAAACAACAATCCTTCCGAGGGGACGTCGAGCCCGCAGGCGTTCGCGATCGCGGCCATCTCGATCGCCGATTTGGTGCCGTCGAGGAAGGAGTTGAACATCTGCGGATTCATGCCGGCCGATTGCGCTTCGCCCGCCGTGAGCCCGTAATGCTGCCAGACGCCGTCGGGCGTCACGTCATGATAGGCCGGCAGATATTTCGTGCCCTTGCCGGCGGCGACCACGCGAAAACCGGTGGCGCGGGCCCAGTCGACCATCTCGGCGGTCAGCGCTGGCTGGTCGCCATAGGCGAGCGAATAGACCACGCCCGCATTGCGTGCTTCCTCGGCGAGCAGCGGGCCGGCCAGCACGTCGGCCTCGACATTGACCATCACGACATGCTTGCCCGCAGCGATTGCCGCGCGTGCGTGCCTGATGCCGACGGCGGGATTGCCGGTCGCTTCCACCACGACATCCATCGCCCCGCCGGCAATGGCGCGTGCGCCGTCATCGGTGAAGGTGGTCGCCGCGATCCGCTCGGCGCTCCACCCCACGGTGCGGCAGGCCTCGCGCGCACGGTCGCGGTCGAGGTCGACGATAACAGGCACCTCCAGCCCGGGCGTATGCGGCACCTGCGCCAGAAACATCGAGCCGAATTTGCCGGCGCCGATCAGCCCAACGCGGACAGGCTTGCCGGCAGATGCGCGGGCCTGGAGGAGGCGGAAGAGGTTCATGTGAATATCCGAGAATGCAAATGGATGTGGGGTGACGCGAACTATCAACGATCGTCATTCCGGGGCGACGCGTAGCGTCGAGCCCGGAATCCTTCGGGCCGCAAGGAATGCGGATGAATGGATTCCGGGCTCGCGCTACGCGCGCCCCGGAATGACAGCCTACTCCGCCGCCTGCCGCGGCGCACGTGCCAGCCGCACCAGCGCATCATCATCCACCGTCTTGATCGGCGCGAAGTCGCGGTGGGCGATGTACTCCGGCCGCGTCGGGGTGCGGATGTAGTTCGAGACCGCGTTCAGCGTCAGGTACACGATCTTGCGCGGGTAGGGCGTGATGTTGCCGGCCGAGCCATGCACGAGATTGCCGTGGAACATCAGCATGCCGCCGGGTTTGCCGGTCGGCGCGACGATGCCACCCTGCTTGACCAGCCGCGTGACGGTCTCCTCGTCCAGCGTCCACAGCGGATAGGAGGTGGTGGCGAGGTCATGCGAGGCCTTGAGATCGCCGGCGTTCTGGCTCTGCGGCACCAGCATCAAGGGCCCGTTGATCGGCATCACCTCGTCGAGGAAGATCGCGATGTTCATCGCGCGCGGCTCCGGCATGCCGTCGTCGCGCTTCCAGGTGCCGTAATCCTGGTGCCATTGCCAGACGTCGCCGGTGAAGGCCGATTTCGCGTTGATCTTGAACTGGTGCATGTAGACCGGCTCGCCGAACAGCTGCTCGACCGGCTCGATCATGCGCGGATGCGCGCCGAGGATCCCGAAGGCCTCGTTGTAGAGATGCGCGGCAAACGCCGTCCGCGGAGCGCCGCTCTTCTCGCGCCAGACCTCGGGCCGGTTGGCGTCGTAAATGCCGACCGCCTCGCGGGCGAGGAAATCGACTTCCTCCTGGCTGAACAGCTCGGGCAGAAACAGCCAGCCCTCGCGGTGGAAGAATTCCAATTGCTCCTGGGACAGTTTCATGGGTCGTCCTCCTTGGTTTGTTTGTTTTTGTCGTATTTTCTCTGCCGTCATGGCCGGGCTTGACCCGGCCATCCACGTCTTTCGTTCCACGTCCAGGAAGAACGTGGATGCCCGGGACAAGCCCGGGCATGACGGCGACGGAGATCTGGCCTACGCCGCCGCCTCGTCCGTCGCCCTCAATCTCTCCTCAGTCATCCGTCCCGCCGTCTGCGCATGCGCCAGCGCCGCGCGTTCGGCCGCCTTGGCGTCGCCGCTGAGAATGTGTGCGGCAATCGTGGCATGCTCGGCCCAGGCGCTGCCGCGATAGTCGAGCTCGGAGAGCACTGTCGCCATAGAGCGGCGCATATGCGGCCATTGCGGTGAAATCGTCTCCTCGATCACGGGATTGCCGGCGAGCTGGTAGATCGCGCGATGAAAATCGACGTCGAGCGTGATGAGCTCGCCGAGCGAGGTGCTGCGGTCGATACCGCGCCCGGCGGCGAGCGCCGCGTCCAGTCGCGCGCGTCCCGCCGCGTCGCTGGCGGCCCGCGTCGCTGCGAGCCGCGCTGCGAGCGCGTCGATCGCGCCGCGCACCTCGTAGAGTTGGCGGATTCGCGAGGGGTCGAGCTGGGTGACTTCAAAGCCGCGCTTGCCGCTCTCGGCGACGAGCCCCTGCCGGTGCAGCAGATGCAGCGCGTGCGACACCGGCTGGCGGGACACGCCGAGCTTGTCGGCGAGCTCGTTCTGCCGGATGCGCTGGCCGGGCTTCAGCGTGCGGTCGGAGATCGCCTCGAGGATCCGGGCATAGACCTGGTCGATCAGGTTCGGGAGCGGGTCGAGGGGGATCAAGCCAACACCTCCAAAGGGTCAAAATGGAATACGGAATTCCGTACTCGAAGGTATCGCAGGAGGGGGAGGCGGTCAAGGCGGCCTGGGAGGCCTCCCGCCAAGCCATTGATATCGCTAGAGGCGTCTACTGTGCATGGGGTTGTTTTCGCGCGAATTGCGCCGCGAGGCGGCTACTCCGCCAGAAACGCGTCCACCACTGCGCCGAACTCCAGCGGCGCCTGCTCGAACATCCAGTGACCGGCATTCTCGATCACCGCCGTCCTGGCGCCGGCGATGTGGCCGGCCAGCACGCGCCACATCACCGACAGGCTGCCGGTGGTCGCACCGCCGCCGATCAGCAGCGTCGGTGTCCTGATCGCCTGCGCATCGGCGAGCGTGTAGGACCTGCGCTGCTCGTTGATCTGGCCGAGGAAGGTCAGCGCATTGTCGCGCAATTGCTGCTTGGCTGCCGCCGGCACCCGCCGCCATGAGCCGTCGCCTTCGATGCCCTCGTAGAAGTTCTGCAGCGCACCCTCGAGGTCGCCGGCGCGGATCATCTCGACCGAGCGCGCCGTGCGCGCGGCGAGCGGTGGATGCGCGGGCGTACCCTCCGGCACCGGCAGGCTGGAATCGAGATCGCCGCCAGGCTCGGCCAGCACCAGCTTGCGCAGCAGATCCGGTCGCGCCTGCGCCACGCGAAAGGCGATGTGGCCGCCGCGCGAATGGCCCATCAGGTCGACCGGGCCGGGCGTGACCTGCTCGATGAAGGCGATCGCGTCAGCGACGTGCTGCGCCATCCTGTAGTCGTCGCCGATGGCGTCCCAATGCTCGGGAAAGAAATGCCGGAGGCTGACCGAGATCACGCGATGGCTCTTCGACAGTGGGCCGAGCACCGAATACCAGGTGCGGAAGTCGCCGAGCGTGCCGTGCACGCAGACCAGCGGATGGCCCTCGCCGACTTCGAGATAGGCCATGTCGTAACCGTTGACGCGGAAGGTCTGCATGGTCAGCTCGCCAGAAAATCGAGAACGACTTCGGAGTATTTCTGCGGCGCCTGCTCGAACATCGGATGCGTGGCGTTCGGAATGATCGCCGTCTTCGAATAGGGCACATGCGCCGCCAGCGCATGCAGCACCTTCGGCAGCAGCCCCTTGGTCCGCGCGCCCAGGATGAACAGCGTCGGCATCCTGATCGCCTCCGCATCCGCCTTCGAGAAGGGCGGGCGGTTATCGCGGACCTGGCCGATCAGCGTGGTGGCGTTGTCGCGCAAATTCTGCTTCACCATCGCCGGCAGCCGCGGCCAGGTGCCGGCACCTTCCAGCGTGTCGACGAATACCGCAAGGCCGCCGTCGACGTCGCCTGCCGCGATCTTCTCGGCCGAGGCCGTGAACCGCGCCAGCAGCGGCGAAGGGCCGCCGACGTAATCCGGATCGAGGCTCGCATCGAGCTCGCCGCCGGGCTCGGCCAGGATCAGCCGCCGCAACAGGTCGGGCCGCGCCTGGGCCGCACGGAAGCAGATGTGTCCGCCGCGCGAATGGCCCATCAAATCGACCGGCCCGAGGTCGAGCTTTTCGATGAAGGCGATGACGTCCTGGACGTGCTGCGCGATCGAATAGGTGTCGCCAACACCGTCCCAGCGTGCGGGGAAGAAGTGCCGCAAGCTGACCACGATCATCCGGTGCCGCTGTGTCAGCGGCCCGAGCAAGCAGCCCCAGACGCGGAAGTCGTTGAGCGAACCATGCACGCAGACGAGCGGCGCCCGTCCCCTGTCTTCGCCCACGTCGAGATAGGGCATGTCGTATCCGTTGACGTGGAGGCTTTGCATTCGGGGCTCACGGGAAGGGGGCAGAACTCCTGTGCACGATCCCCGGAAACCGGGTGGATCGCAACTATTTCCAAGCCTAGATTTGGGCACAGACGACAATAGGGGCATGCGACAAGGACGCAGCCAGGAACCAGGCCATGACCAACCAGCATTTTGCCCTGTTCGACACCAGGATCGGCCTCTGCGCCATCGCGTGGGGTCCGCGCGGTATCAACGGCACGCAGCTGCCGATGGGTGGTGAGGACAGGATCCGCACCCGCATCAGCCAGCGCCATGCCGACGCCACCGAAGCCGAGCCGACCGCCGAGGTGCGAGAGGCGATTGACCGCATCGTCAAGCTGCTCGCGGGCGAGCCGGACGACCTCACCGACATCCCGCTCGATCTCGACGGCGTGCCCGACTTCAACCGCGGCGTCTACGAGATTGCCCGTGCCATCCCGCCCGGCAAGACCCTCACCTATGGCGACATCGCCAAGCAACTCGGCGGCGTCCAGCTGTCGCGCGATGTCGGCCAGGCGCTCGGGCACAACCCGTGTCCGATCGTCGTGCCCTGCCATCGCGTGTTGGCGGCCGGCAACAAGCCCGGTGGCTTTTCGGCCAATGGCGGCGTGGTGACGAAGCTGAAGATGCTGGAGATCGAAGGCGCGCTGGTGAACCACACGCCGAGTTTGTTTGATTGATCTCTTCTTTACCCTCCCCTGGAGGGGGAGGGTCGGCGCGTAGCGCCGGGGTGGGGTGATCTCTCAATTCGGGCACTGTACGATGTGGAGAGACCGTCACCCCACCCCGCTGCGCATTCCGCTCCGCTGCATGCGCATCGACCCTCCCCCTCCAGGGGAGGGTTAGCAAGGGCGCCCTAGATCTTCGCGGTCGCCTTCGGCCAGTATTTATCGCGCAGATGCCGCTTCACCAGCTTGCCCGTTGGCGTGCGAGGCAGCTCGGCTTCGAAGTCGATCGAGCGCGGGCATTTGATCGCCGAAAGCCGCGTCCTGCAGTAGGCGATCAGGTCGGCCTCGAGCGCCTTGCCGGCGCGCGTCATGTCGTGCGGCTGCACCACCGCCTTCACCTCTTCGCCCATCTCCTCGTTCGGGACGCCGAACACGGCGACGTCGGCGATATCAGGATGGGTGATGAGGACGTCCTCGGTCTCCTGCGGATAGATGTTCACCCCGCCCGAGATGATCATGTAGGACTTGCGGTCGGTGAGGAACAGGAACCCGTCCTTGTCGAGATAGCCGACGTCGCCGAGCGTCGACCAGCCCTTGGCATTGTAGGCCTTCTTCGTCTTCTCGGGATCATTGTGATAGGTGAAGGCGGGCGCGTCGGCGAAATAGACCGTGCCGATCTCACCTAGCGGCTGCTCCTCGTCGTTCTCGTCGAGAATCTTGATCTTGCCGACCACGGCGCGGCCGACGCTGCCGCGATGCTCCAGCCATTGCTGCGAGCTGCAGACGGTGACGCCGTTGCCTTCCGACCCTGCATAGTACTCGATCAGGATCGGTCCCCACCAGTCGATCATCCGGGCTTTGACGTCGACCGGGCAGGGCGCGGCGGCATGGATCGCGCCCTTCAGCGTGGAAACGTCGTACCTGGTGCGGACATCATCGGGCAGCTTCAGCATGCGCACGAACATGGTCGGCACCAACTGGGACTGCGTGACCTTGTATTTCTCGACCAGCTTCAAGAACTCTTCGGCGTCGAAATGCTCCATGATGATGGAGGTGCCGCCCAGCACGGTTGCCATCATGTTGAACCGCAGCGGAGCTGCGTGATAGAGAGGCGCCGGCGACAGATAGATGCTGTCCGCGTTCATGCCGCACATGTCGGCGCACAGCACCCGCAGGAGCGGGTTCGGCGCGTCGATGGTCTTGCCTTCGAATGCCTTCTTGACGCCTTTGGGCCGGCCGGTGGTGCCGGACGAATACAGCATGTCGTAGCCCGCGACCTCGTCCGCGATCGGCGTGGTCGGCTGCGCAGCTGCTTCCTTGTCGTAGGACCTGAAGCCGGGCAGCGGCTCGTCCATCATGTAGAAGATGGGCCCGCCCTGCGGACCCTCGATCAGTCCCTTGATCTGGTCGGCGCATTTCGGTGTGGTGATCACGACCTTGGCGCCGCAATCGGCGATGATGTAGTCGATCTCGTCCTGCTTCAAATAGCGGCTGATCGCGGTGTAATAGAGCCCGCTGCGTTGTGCTGCCCAGCAGATCTCCATGAAGGCGAGCCGATTCTCCATCAACAGCGCGATGTGGTCGCCGGCCTTCAGGCCCAGCGAGCGGAACAGGTGTGCGCCTTGGTTCGAGAGTTCATCGAGCTCTCGATAGGTGATTGCCTTGCCGGTCCTGGCCATCTGGTAGGCGATCTTGTCGGGGGTGGTGCGGGCGTAGATGGAGGGATGGGTCATTAGCGTTGGTCCCAAGGCATGCGAGATGTCGTCCCGGCGAACGCCGGGACCCATAACCACAGGGTGTAGTTTGGCGGAGGATCGTGGTCCGGTACCGTGACCGACCACGATCGATGGATTTCGCGGTATGGGTCCCGGCGTTCGCCGGGACGACACCGTGAATGTGGCCGCGGCTTACAGTCGCTCGACGATCGTCACGTTGGCCATGCCGCCGCCTTCGCACATGGTCTGGAGACCATAGCGCTTGCCGCGCTGGTGCAGGGCGTGGACCAGAGTCGTCATCAGCTTGGTGCCGGAGCCGCCGAGGGGATGGCCGAGCGCGATCGCGCCGCCATTGACGTTGAGGCGCTCCGGATCGGCGCCGGTGGTCTTCAGCCACGCGGTCGGCACCGAGGCGAAGGCCTCGTTGACCTCGAACAGATCGATGTCATCGATCTTCATGCCGGACTTCTCCAGCGCGCGCTTGGTGGCATGCAGCGGCGCGTCGAGCATGATGACGGGGTCGCCGCCCATCATGGTCATGTGATGGACGCGCGCGATCGGCTTCACGCCAAGCTGCTTCAGGCCGCGCTCGTTCACCACCATGACGCCGGAGGCGCCGTCGCAGATCTGGCTGGCGCTGGCCGCGGAGAGCTTGCCGTTCTCGGCGATCAGCTTGACGCCCTTGATGCCGTCGAGCGTGGCGTCGAAACGGATGCCCTCGTCGATGTGGTGGGTGTCCTTGCTGCCGTCGGCGCGGGTGATCTCGAGCGGAACGATCTCCTTCTTGAAGTGACCGGCCTGGGTCGCTGCGATCGCGCGCTGATGGCTGTTGTAGGAGTACTCGTCGAGCTCGTTCTTCGACAGGCCGTACTTCTCGGCCATCATCTCGGCGCCGGTGAACTGGCTGAACACGATGTTCGGATAACGGTGCTCGATGCCCGGGCTCTTGTAATTGCCAAAGCCGTTCTTGGCCGGGAGCTGCGACGACAGCCCCATCGGCACGCGTGTCATCGATTCAACGCCGGCCGCGATCACGACGTCCATCGCGCCCGACATCACCGCCTGCGCCGCGAAGTGCAGCGCCTGCTGCGACGAACCGCACTGGCGGTCGATCGAGGTGCCAGGAACGCTCTCCGGCAGCTTCGAGGCGATGATGGCGTTGCGGGCGACGTTGTTCGACTGCTCGCCGACCTGCATGACGCAGCCCATGATTACGTCCTCGACCAGGGCCGGATCGACCTTGGTGCGGTCGACCAGCTCGTCCAGTACCTTGGCGGCGAGATCGGCCGGATGCCAGCCGGCGAGGCGGCCCCCCTTGCGCCCGCCGGCGGTACGCGCAGCGGCGACGATGTATGCCTCGGCCATTTCGGTCTCTCCCTGAATTGTTCTGTATCGCGTTGGGTTGTCGGGCGGATTTAAGGGTCGAGCTATCGATTAGTCAATCGATCAATTAACTCTTGTGATGAGGCGCTGCTTCGGCTTATCTGCGCCCGCTTCAAGCGGCGAGAACAGGGATCTCCGTGACTACCAGCGTACCGAACAGGCTCCCCAGCGCGAAGAATTCCACGGCGGAGAAATTGCTCGTGGCCGCGAGCGAGCTGATGATCGAACGCTCCTCGATCGAGATTTCCCTGAGCGACATCGCGCAGAAGTCGGGCGCCAACGCCGCATTGGTCAAATATCATTTCGGCAACAAGGACGGCCTGCTGCTGGCGCTGCTCGAGCGCGACGCGGGGACCGAGCTGTCCAATCTCGAATATCTGCTGGCCCAGCCGATCACGCCGACCGCGAAGCTGAAGCTGCATATCGGCGGGATCATCCGCGCCTATTACCGGTTCCCTTACATGAACCGGCTGATCCACTATCTCCTGCATGAAACCAACGCAGGCTCCGCCGACGAAGTCTCGAAGTTCTTCGTCGCGCCTCTGCTCGACTTTCATCGCCGCCTGCTCGCCGAAGGCGTCAGCCGCGGCGAGTTTCATGCCACAGATCCGGTGCTGTTCTACACCAGCCTGATTGGTGCCTGCGATCACCTGTTCTTCGGCCGGCACGCGATGTCGCGCGCGACCGGCGTCGGCCCGGTCACCGACGACGTCTGCCGGCAATATATCAGGCACATGGAAACGCTGATCTGCGGCGGCATCCTCACGCAAGCCGGGGAAGCTGCTGCGGCCGGATAATCCGGTCGAAACTTTGAAGTCTAGAGAAGAAACGCCCAAGGAAAGGTACAAGCGATGGAATTGAAAGATGTAGCCGTTCTCATCACCGGCGGCGGTTCGGGCCTCGGCGAAGCGACCGCCCGCGCCATGGCGGCCAAGGGCGCCAAGATCGGCGTGATCGACCAGAACAAGGACAACGCCGAGAAGGTCGCCGCTGAAGTGAAAGGCATCGCGCTCCACGCCGACGTCACCAGCGAGGAGCAGATCAAGGCCGCGATCGCCAAGGCGGAAGCCGCGCATGGCGTTGCCCGCGTGCTGATGAACTGCGCCGGCATTGGCGGCTCGCAGCGCATCGTCGGCCGCGACGGCGTCTATCCCTTGGAAAAGTTCGCGCGCATCATCAACGTCAATCTGATCGGCACCTTCAACTGCCTGCGGCTGTTCGCCGAACGTCTCGTCACGATCGAGCCGGTCGGAGAGGAGCGCGGCGTCATCATCAACACCGCTTCGGTTGCCGCTTATGAGGGGCAGATCGGCCAGATCGCCTATTCGGCCTCGAAGGGCGGCGTCGTCGGCCTCACCCTGCCGGCCGCGCGCGACCTCGCCAGCCAGAAGATCCGCGTCAACACCATCGCGCCGGGCCTGTTCTTCACCCCGCTGCTGATGGGTCTGAACGAGGAAGCCCGCAAGAGCCTGGGCGCCCAAGTGCCGCATCCCTCGCGCCTCGGCGATGCCAAGGAGTACGGTTCGCTCGCCGTGCACATCGTCGAGAACCCGATGCTCAACGGCGAGACCATCCGTCTCGACGGAGCCATTCGTATGGCCCCGCGGTAGAGCGGGCTTCTTACCCTCCCCTGGAGGGGGAGGGGCGATCGCGCGAAGCGCGCGCGGGGAGGGGGGATCTCTCCACACGGGCAGCGTCTCAGGTGGAGAGACTGTCACCCCACCCCGTCTCACATTTCGCTGCGCTCAACGTGAGCCGACCCTCCCCCTCCAGGGGAGGAGGGTGGCAGACGGCCTCCGTGTCGCACGAAAGGACGAGGCTCCCATGTCCCAACCGCTGCTGATCGAGCATGACGACGGCGTCGACCGGGTGACGCTCAATCGGCCTGAACGCCTCAACGCGCTCGATCCTGCCCTGATCGACGCGCTCAACGTCTACTTCCAGGGCCTGCAGCGCAACCGCGACACGCGCGTCGTGGTGCTCAAGGGCGCCGGCAAGAATTTCTGCGCCGGCCTTGATCTCAAGGCCGCGATGGCACGCCGTGCCGGGCAACAGGAGCCGCCCGGCGTCACGGAGTCGCTGGACTCGCAGCGGCACATCGCCGACATCGTGATGCTGATGCGGCGCTGCCCGCAGCCGATCCTGTCGCTGGTGCAGGGCGCGGCTGCCGGCGGCGGTTTTGCGCTGGCGCTCGCCTCCGACATCCGCATTGCGACCAAATCGGCGCGGATGAACTGCGCCTTCATCAAGCTCGGCCTCGGCGGCTGCGACATCGGCACCAGCTATTTTCTGCCGCGGCTCGTCGGTGTCTCCGTGGCGTCCGAGCTGATCCTCACGGGGCGCTTCATCGGTGCCGAGCGGGCGCTTGCGGTCGGGCTCGTCTCCGAGGTCGTCGATGAAGACAGGCTCGATGCCGCCGCCGCGCCCTATGTCGATGCGATGATGATGGCCTCGCCGGTCGGACTGCGCCTGTCCAAGGAATGTCTCAACGTGAGCGTGGACGCCGGATCGCTGGAAGCCGTGATTGCGATGGAGGATCGCAACCAGGTCCTGTGCAGCCGCTCCGAGGAGTTTTCGGAAGGCATCAGGGCCTTCCTTGAGAAGCGAAAGCCTGTCTATATCAAGCGCTGAAACACGAAGATCCGCAAAGGACAGTAATTCCGGGAGACGCAAAATGAGTGGAAGCGCGGCGGCGGTGATGACGAAGCCCGCCTTTCGCAAGGTGGAGTGGCTTAAGCGCGACATCGATGTCGAGCGGCGCGGCGACGGCACGGTGGTGCTGAAGTCGCGCATTCCGCTGCAGGCTTACGAGAAGCATCTTCCGGCCTCGCTCGCGAAATGGGCGAGGCAAGCGCCTGAGCGCACCTGGCTGGCACAGCGCGGCGGGCCGAGCCGCGAATGGCGCAAGGTGTCCTATGGCGAAGCCAAGCGCACCGTCGATGCGCTGACGCAGGCGCTGCTCAATCTCAGGCTCGACGGTCGCCCTGTCACGATTCTCTCCGGTAATTCGATCGAGCACGCGCTGATGACGCAGGCGGCGATGCAGGCGCGCTCTCCGGCCGCACCGGTGTCGCCGGCCTATTCGTTGATGAGCCACGATCACGTCAAGCTGAAGTACCTGTTCGACCTGATCAAGCCGGCCGTGGTGATGGTGCAGGACGGCCCGACCTTCGAAAAGGCGCTGAAGGCGCTCGATCTCACCGGTGTCACCGTCGTTCACGTCGTACGCCCCTGCGACGGCATCAAGAGCGTCAGCTTTGCCGAACTCGCGGCGACGCCTGTCACGGCCGACGTCGAAGCGTCGATCGCGAAGATTACGCCGCAGACGGTCGGCAAGCTGCTGTTCACCTCCGGCTCGACCGGCATGCCCAAGGCCGTCATCAACACGCAGGAGATGATGTGCGCCAATGCGGCGATGATGATGCAGGTGCGGCCCCGCTCGCCCGACGGACCGATCGCGACGATGCTCGACTGGATGCCATGGAACCACACCATGGGCGGCAACGCGGCGTTCCATCCAATCCTGGTCGATGGCGGCACGCTCTATATCGACGATGGTCGGCCGATGCCGGGTCAGTTCGATGAGACGCTGAAAAACCTCCGCGAGATCTCGCCGACCTATTACGCCAACGTGCCGGCCGGCTACGCCGCGCTCGCGGCTGCGATGGAGAAGGACGACGCGCTGTGCCGCTCCTTCTTCAAGAACCTGTCGATCATGGCCTATGGTGGCGCGCGGCTGCCCGACGATCTCTACGACCGCATGCAGGCCCTTGCGGTGAAGACCACAGGCGAGCGCATCGTGTTCTACACCGGCTGGGGCTCGACCGAGACGGCGCCGACGTCGACTGGTACCTATTGGGACACCGAGCGTGTCGGCCTGATCGGCCTACCGTTTCCCGGCGTCGAGTTGAAGATGGTGCCGTGCGGCTCGAAATACGAGCTGCGCCTGCGCGGCGTCAATGTCACCCCCGGCTATTTCGGCCAGCCGGATCTGACGAAGAAGATGTTCGACGAGG
>Ga0102590_1003035_pt1 | contig 17952 bp, 12 predicted proteins | sample AraplaMF_Col_mMF_FD_76859 | JGI IMG/M metagenome (GOLD analysis project Ga0102590, IMG submission 76859) | Arabidopsis root microbial communities from the University of North Carolina, USA - plate scrape MF_Col_mMF | ecosystem: Host-associated > Plants > Roots > Endosphere | place: USA...
AACACCCCGCTTACCTTCGACATTTATGATACATGGTCGAAGCGTTCGATCGGCGGCTGCATCTATCATGTTGCCCATCCGGGCGGGCGTAACTATGACACCTTCCCGGTCAATGGTAACGAAGCGGAAGCAAGGCGTCTGGCGCGATTCGAGCCGTGGGGGCATACATCGGGCGGCTATATCCCGCGCACGGAGACAGCTTCGCCGGAATTCCCGCTGACGCTCGATCTTCGCAGGCCGGTGGGAATCTAGACGTTAGGGCGAAATGGGCAAAAAACCGACGGCAGAACTGAGGGAAGCACCACGCAACCGCACCGGAAACGATGCGGTGCTCAGCTACGCCCCGCTGCCTGGCGTGGCCGACGAAATGGTCGATACCAACGGCGCCATCCGTCCGGTCTGGCAGCGTTTCTTCGCGCATCTGAGCGGCATGCCCGAAAAGGACCTGACCGAGCGCTTCGCTCGCGCCGATCGCTATCTCCGCGATGCCGGCGTGTTTTATCGCGCCTATGGCAGCACCGGCAGCGCCGAGCGCTCCTGGCCGCTTTCGCATGTGCCCGTCCTGATCCACGCCCGCGAATGGGAAGCGCTGTCGGCCGGCCTCGTGCAGCGCGCCGACCTGCTTGAGGCGATCGTTGCCGACATCTACGGCGAAAACCGGCTGGTCGCGGATGGCGTCCTGCCACCCGCACTCATCGCCGCCAATCCGGAGTACCAGCGTCCACTCGTTGGCATCACTCCCGCGGGCGGTCATTATCTGCATTTCTGCGCCTTCGAGATCGGCCGCGGCCCAGACGGCAACTGGTGGGTGCTGGCCGACCGCACCCAGGCTCCGTCGGGCGCCGGTTTCGCGCTCGAAAACCGCGTCGCGACAACCCGCGCCTTCTCCGACATCTACGCCGAAACGCCGGTTCATCGGCTGGCCTCCTTCTTCGGCGCCTTCCGTGATGCGCTGCAAGGCATGAAGCACAGCGGTGATGACCGCATCGCCGTCCTGACCCCCGGCCCCGCCAACGAGACCTATTACGAACACGCCTATATCGCCCGCTACCTCGGCTTCATGCTGCTCGAGGGCGAGGACCTGACGGTCGTCAACGGCAAGGTGATGGTGCGCACCGTTTCGGGCCTGAAGCCGATTACCGTTCTCTGGCGCCGCCTCGATTCCGCCTATGCCGACCCGCTCGAACTGAACCAGAATTCGCACATCGGCACGCCCGGCCTCGTGGAAGCATTGCGCGCCGAAAGCGTCACCATCGTCAACGCGCTCGGCAGCGGCATCATCGAGACCCGCGCGCTTCTCGCCTTCATGCCGACCATCTGTCGCCGCCTGTTCGGCGAAGAACTGAAGCTCCCCTCGATCGCGACCTGGTGGTGCGGCCAGAAAGGCGAGCGCGAACATGTCGCAAAGAACATCGGGAAGATGGTGATCGGCCCGGCTTATTCGCGCGCGCCCTTCTTCGATGACAGCGGTGAATCCGTGCTCGGCTCGAGCCTGCGCGCCACCGCCAAAGACTCGATCGCCGACTGGCTGAATTCCGACGGCACAAAGCTCGTCGGCCAGGAAGTCGTGACGCTTTCGACAACGCCCGCCTGGATCGACGGCAAGCTGACGCCACGGCCGATGTCGCTGCGCGTCTTCGCGGCTCGCACGGCCAATGGCTGGCAGATCATGCCCGGCGGCTTTGCCCGCATCGGCGGCAGCGACGACGTGGCGGCCATCGCCATGCAGTCTGGCGGTGCGGCCGCCGACGTCTGGATTGTCAGCGACAAGCCGGTGGAGCGGCACACGCTGCTGCCGGCCGAAGGCAGCTTCACCCGCAACATGCCGGGCAGCCTGCCGAGCCGCGCCGCCGACAACCTCTTCTGGCTTGGCCGCTACATCGAACGCGCCGAAGGGGCACTGCGCATCCTGCGCGCCTGGCACGCCCGCTTCGCCGAGGCCGCCGATCCGAGCCAGCCGCTACTGGCCGACGTGACGGCCTATCTGACAGCCGTCGATATCGACACCAAGGACGCGGTGCCGGACACGCTGCTGCGCAACATCGACAGCGCCGTCTATTCCGCCAGCAACATCCGCGACCGCTTTTCACCCGACGGTTGGCTGGCGCTCACCGATCTCGCCAAGACCGCGCGGCGTTTCCATGCGACGGTCTCATCGGGCGATGACGCAAGCCATGCGATGACGATCCTGCTGCGCAAGCTCGCGGGTTTCGCAGGTCTGGTGCACGAAAATATGTATCGCTTCATGGGCTGGCGGTTCCTGTCGCTCGGCCGCCATATCGAGCGCGGCCTGCACATGACGCGGCTGCTCGGCCACATGTCGGGACCGGACGCCCCCGACGGCGCGCTCGACATGCTGCTGGAGATCGGCGACAGCGTCATGACCCATCGCCGTCGCTACAACGTCAACACTGCCCGCCTGACGGTCACCGATCTTCTGGCGCTAGATCCACTCAACCCGCGCTCAATCCTCTTCCAGATGAACGAGATCCATCGCGAGGTGGAGCAATTGCCGAACGCGCTCGTCAACGGCCAGATGTCGCCCTTCTACCGCGAAGCAATGCGGCTCCACGCAGGTCTTGCGGTGATGACGCCGGAGACGATGAGCGTCGATGTCTATCGCCGTCTCGAACGCGAGTTGGAACAACTGTCCGACCTTCTTGCCCAAACATATCTCGGGTGACTCAGGTGCTCTACGATCTCTCCCTGCACATGGGCTACATCTACGACACCCCGGCCTCCGGTGCCCGCCACATCATGCGGCTGATGCCATTGTCTCTGCCAGACCGGCAGCGGCTGATTGCCGGCTCCATCAAGGTTTCGCCGACGCCGGACGAACAGACCCACTTTGTGGATTTCTTCGAGCATCCCGCGACTTCCTTCATGTTGCGCGCGCCGCACGAAAAGCTTGATATCCGCATGCAGGCCCGCGTGCAGGTGGAGAGCCATTCGATCGCGGCGGATTTTTCGCCAGTGCTTGCGAAGCTGCCGGATGAGATTGCTGGCGTCTGGTCGCTGAAGCCCGATGCCCCGCACCACTTTCTCGGCAACAGCCCTCGCCTGCTGGAAACGCGCGCCATTTCGGACTATGCGAAGGCCTGCGCCGAAGCGTCATTGACCGTGCTGCAGATCGCCACTGCGCTTTGCGCGAAAATCCACCGGGATTTCAAGTACGATGCCGAAGCGACGACCGTCGATACGACGCCGCTTGAGGCCTTCCAGTTGAAGAGCGGCGTCTGCCAGGACTTCGCCCATGTCATGATCCTTGCACTCCGCAGTCTCGGCATTCCGGCAGGCTATGTCTCCGGCTTCCTGCGCACCATCCCGCCGCCCGGCAAGGAACGGCTGGAGGGCGCCGACGCCATGCACGCCTGGGTCAGGGTCTGGTGCGGCGAAACGATCGGTTGGGTCGAACTCGACCCGACGAACAACATCCCGGCCGGCACCGACCACATCGTCGTCGCCTATGGCCGCGACTACGCCGACGTCGCCCCGGTCATCGGTGTCTTGAAGAGCTACGGCGGCCAACGCGCCGTCCAGGCGGTAGACGTCGTCCCGCTGGGGTGAACATTCTATAGCTGCATCAATGTCAAAAATCCCTCAAAGAGGGCATTTTTCATTGAGGCTGCGCACAAGAAAGCGACATTCCGCTAGAATCTTAACGATCCGATAAAGGCGAGCTCAACAATTGCCGGGCATGAATTAGGCATTATTGGGGCACTTAACTCAGGTGAACATGATGAGCACCTTTCAATCGCTGAAGTCGAGCCTGTCTCGGCTGCAGAAGGATCGGCATGGCAATTTCGGGATGGTTACTGCGATCCTGCTACCGATCGCAATAGGAGCCGGCGCGGTCGCGGTTGACGTAACCAACGCTGCGTTGGCGAAGCATCAGTTACAGGAAGCCTCCGACGCGGCGGCACTTGCCACCGCCTCCGCCCTTGCCGAGGGAAAGATCGACACAACGACTGCCTCTGCGTTCGCGAAGGATTTCGTTGCCGGTCAGATGGCAAACTTCATTAGCGACACGACCGCACTCCGGGCCGCCACAACGGCCACAGCGACCAAGACAACGTCCGGGAGTGCTGCAAGCTACAGCGTGAACGTCTCATCGTCTTACAGCATGCAACTCAGCGGCCTTGCGCGGGTCATCGGCTTCCAGACTGCCAACATCGCTACGTCAAGCCAAACAGCAAGCGGCTATTCCGAGAAGCAGGGTTCAGTTTCGATATTCCTGGCTCTCGATAAATCGGGCTCGATGGGCGACTACACAACGACGTCCTACACCTATACCTGCGGTAAAAACCACAATAAGACGTGCACAGCCTACTACACTAAAATTGCAGCCTTGAAGCTCGCGGTCGGTAACTTGACGGCAGAACTCGACAAGGCCGACCCAACGCACATCCATTCCCGCACGGGTGCGGTCTCCTACGATCTCATTACGTATCCGGAAACCAAGCTCGCCTGGGGAACCAGTGCCGTCACGACCTATGTCAACGCGCTCTCGGCGGCCAACGGCACGAATTCCAGCGGCGCGGTGAGCATGGCCTATAACTCGTTGATCGCGAAAAACAACGCCGGCAACGACAGCGAAAACGCTCTGCATCAGGCGAAAACCGGCCAGACGCCCAAGAAATATATTGTCTTCATGACGGACGGTGACAACAACGATGATCCGTCAGGCGGCCGCTCCTATGACACGTTGACGAAGGGCACGTGCGATAAAGCGAAGGGTGATGGCATTGAGATCTACACGGTCGCCTTCATGGCGCCTGAGAACGGCCAGGCGCTGCTGAAGTATTGCGCGACGGATGACAACCACTACTTCAAGGCAGAAAGCATGTCCGACCTTCTCGCTGCCTTTAAAGAGATCGGCGCAAAAGCTTCCGACCAGACGACGCGCCTGATCAACTGATCTCTAGACTATCTCAAGCAACAAGCCGCTCCGGAACAAACCGGAGCGGCTTTTCGTTTGCTTGCAAAAACGCGCGTATCAAAATCGGAAAACCGATTGAAATCAAGCTCTTTCCGCAATGGAACGTCGAGCCTCGTCAATTTTTTCGTTTGGGTAATTCCCTTGTTGCAAGTGCGTTGTAACGATGCATAAACTGCGTCTTTAGTGCGCGGTAAACCGATTGAAATTGGCATAAAGCACTGAAACAGAACAGAATTGGCGAGGACTGACGATGAACACCGTTTCGAAACCGACCATCCCCTCCCCCGCCCCCCGCAGTTCCAAGCCGGAAATTCTCGCTGAAGAAATCATTGAGCGTTTGACCTACCGCATCGGCAAGGATGCGAAGGTCGCCAAGCCTCATGACTGGCTGACTGCCACGATCCTCGTCGTGCGTGACCGCATCATCGACAAGTGGATGGAATCGACCCGCAGGGTCTATGCGACCGGCGACAAGCGCGTCTACTACCTCTCGCTGGAATTCCTCATCGGCCGCCTGATGCGCGATGCCATCTCGAACCTTAATCTGATGGAACAGGTTCGCGACGCACTCGCCTCGCTCGGCGTCGATGTGGCCGTCATCGCTGGCCTCGAGCCCGATGCCGCCCTCGGCAATGGCGGCCTCGGCCGTCTCGCTGCCTGTTTCATGGAAAGCATGGCCACCGTCGAGGTGCCGGCCTATGGCTACGGCATCCGTTATGTACACGGCCTCTTCCGCCAGCAGCTCGCCGACGGCTGGCAGGTCGAGCTGCCGGAGAGCTGGCTGGCGCACGGCAACCCCTGGGAATTCGAGCGTCGCGAAAGCGCCTACGAAATCGGCTTCGGCGGCACGGTCGATGTCGTCAACAGTCCCGAGGGCGAGCCGCGCTATGTGTGGAAACCAGCCGAGCGGGTGATTGCCGCGGCCTTCGATACGCCAGTCGTCGGTTGGCGCGGCAAGCGCGTCAACACACTGCGCCTCTGGTCGGCGCAGCCGATCGATCCGATCCTGCTCGATGCCTTCAACGCCGGCGACCATATCGGCGCGCTGCGCGAAAGCAACAAGGCGGAAAGCCTGACGCGCGTTCTCTACCCGGCCGATGCGACGCCGGCCGGCCAGGAGCTGCGCCTGCGCCAGGAGTTCTTTTTCTCCTCCGCGTCGCTGCAGGACATCCTGCGCCGTCACCTGCAGCAATACGATGACTTCACTTCGCTGCCCGACAAGGTGGCGATCCAGCTGAACGATACGCATCCGGCCGTCTCCGTCGCCGAACTGATGCGTCTGCTGTGCGATGTTCACGGCCTCGACTTCGACCAGGCCTGGGACATCACCCGCGGCACGATCGGCTACACCAACCACACGCTCCTTCCCGAAGCGTTGGAAAGCTGGCCGATCCCGCTCTTCGAGCGCCTGCTGCCGCGCCATATGCAGATCATCTACGCGATCAACGCCAAGGTGCTGCTCGAAGCGCGCAAGACCAAGACATTCTCCGAAACCGAAATCCGCTCGATTTCGCTGATCGAGGAAAGCGGCGAACGCCGGGTTCGCATGGGCAATCTTGCCTTCGTCGGCGCCCATTCGATCAACGGCGTTTCGTCATTGCACACCGACCTGATGAAGGTCACGGTGTTTGCCGACCTGCACAAGCTTTATCCCGACCGCATCAACAACAAGACGAACGGCATCACGCCCCGCCGCTGGCTGCAGCAGTGCAATCCTGGCCTGACCTCGCTGATCCGCGAAACGATCGGCGATGACTTCCTTGACGATGCCGGAAAGCTGAAACCCCTCGACAGGTTCGCGAACGATGCAAGCTTCCAGGAGAAGTTTGCTGCGATTAAGCGTGACAACAAGGTGGCCTTGTCCAATCTTGTCGCCAGCCGCATGGGCATCAAGCTCGATCCGTCGGCAATGTTCGATATCCAGATCAAGCGTATCCACGAATACAAGCGCCAGCTGCTCAACATTATCGAGGCCGTCGCCCTCTACGACCAGATACGCTCGCATCCTGAATTGGACTGGGTGCCGCGCGTCAAACTCTTCGCCGGCAAGGCGGCGCCGAGCTATCACAATGCCAAGCTGATCATCAAGCTGATCAACGACGTCGCCCGCACCATCAACAACGATCCGGCCGTCCGCGGTCTCTTGAAGGTCGTGTTCGTACCAAACTACAACGTCTCGCTGGCCGAAGTCATGGTGCCCGCCGCCGACCTGTCCGAACAGATCTCGACGGCTGGCATGGAAGCCTCGGGCACCGGCAACATGAAGTTTGCGCTCAACGGCGCCCTGACGATCGGAACGCTCGACGGTGCCAATGTCGAAATGCGCGATCATGTCGGCGAGGACAACATCATCATCTTCGGTCTGCGCGCCGACGAAGTCGCCGCCGCCCGTGCCGACGGCCACAATCCCCGCGCCATCATAGAGGCGTCGCGTGAACTGTCTCAGGCGCTCCAGGCGATCAGTTCCGGTGTCTTCTCGCACGATGATCGAAACCGATACGCGGCGTTGATCGAGGGCATCTATGCCCATGACTGGTTCATGGTCGCGGCGGATTTCGATGCCTATGCGCAGGCCCAGCGCGATGTCGACCAGCTCTGGGCCGATCCATCAGCGTGGAACGCGAAGGCGATCTGCAACACGGCGCGGATGGGCTGGTTCTCGTCTGACCGCACGATACGGCAATATGCCAAGGAAATCTGGAGAGCCGGATGAAGACGCCGAAAGCCACCCCTGAAGTCAGACTTCCCTGGGAGATTTCGGCAGACGAGATAGCGGCAATCCTCGCAGGCTCGCATTCCAACCCATTCGCCGTTCTCGGCGTTCACAAATCAGGCAGCGCCTACGTCGCCCGGTGCTTCATTCCGGGCGCCGAAGAGGTAACGGCGATGGCGCTCGATGGTAGCGTCATCGGCGAACTGGAGCAGCAGCACCCGGACGGCTTCTTTGCCGGGTCCGTCTCTGTCAACAAGCAAGTGCCGGTTCGCTATCGCGCCCGGCGCGGTGATGCCGAATGGGCGGTGACCGACCCTTACAGCTTCGGACCGGTCCTCGGCCCGATGGATGACTATTACGTGCGGGAAGGCTCGCACCTGCGCCTCTTCGACAAGATGGGTGCGCACTGGATCAAGCACGAGGGCGCGCAGGGCATCCATTTTGCCGTATGGGCGCCGAACGCACAGCGCGTCTCCGTCGTCGGCGATTTCAACGGCTGGGACGGTCGTCGCCATGTGATGCGCTTCCGCTCCAGCGCCGGCATCTGGGAGATCTTTGCACCCGATGTCCCGACCGGGGTGGCCTATAAGTTTGAAATCCGCGGTCACGATAGCGTTCTTCTGCCGCTGAAGGCCGACCCATTTGCCCGCCGCAGCGAGCTGCGGCCGAAGACTGCCTCGGTCGCGGCCTCAGAACTGCTGCAGGAGTGGGACGACGAAGCGCATCTGAAGCACTGGAGCGAAACCGACAAGCGCCGTCAGCCGATCTCGATCTACGAGGTTCATGCCGGCTCCTGGCAGCGTCGTGACGACGGCTCGTTCCTCTCCTGGGACGAGCTGGCCTCGCGGTTGATCCCCTATTGCGTCGATATGGGCTTCACCCATATCGAGTTCCTGCCGATTACCGAGCATCCCTACGATCCGTCCTGGGGATACCAGACGACCGGGCTCTATGCCCCGACCGCCCGCTTCGGCGAGCCTGAGGGTTTCGCCCGTTTCGTCAACGGCTGCCACAAGGTGGGCATCGGCGTCATCCTCGATTGGGTGCCTGCCCATTTCCCGACCGACGAACACGGCCTCGGCTGGTTCGACGGCACGGCGCTCTACGAGCATGCCGACCCGCGCCAGGGCTTCCACCCGGACTGGAATACGGCGATCTACAATTTCGGGCGCACCGAAGTCGTCTCCTACCTCGTCAACAATGCACTCTATTGGGCCGAGAAGTTCCATCTCGATGGCCTGCGTGTCGATGCCGTCGCCTCGATGCTCTACCTCGATTATTCCCGCAAGCACGGCGAATGGATCCCGAACGAGTACGGCGGCAACGAGAACCTGGAAGCGGTCCGCTTCCTGCAGAACATGAATACCCGCATCTACGCAGAGCATCCCGGCGTCATGACCATCGCCGAGGAATCGACCTCCTGGCCGAAGGTGTCGCAGCCGGTGCACGAAGGCGGCCTCGGCTTCGGCTTCAAGTGGAACATGGGCTTCATGCACGACACGCTCTCCTACATGAGCCGCGATCCCGTGCACCGCAAGCATCACCATAACGAGCTGACCTTCGGCCTGCTCTACGCCTACTCGGAAAACTTCGTGCTGCCGCTCTCGCATGACGAGGTGGTGCACGGAAAGGGCTCGCTGATCGCCAAGATGCCGGGCGACGATTGGCAGAAGTTCGCAAACCTGCGTGCCTACTACGCCTTCATGTGGGGTTACCCTGGCAAGAAGCTGCTTTTCATGGGCCAGGAATTCGCGCAATGGGCCGAATGGAGCGAGGCGAAGTCGCTCGATTGGAACCTGCTGCAGTACCGCATGCACGAGGGAATGCGCCGGCTGGTGCGTGACCTCAACTTCACCTATCGCAGCAAGCCGGCCCTGCACGCCCGCGACTGCGAGGGCGACGGCTTCGAATGGCTGATCGCCGACGACCACGAAAATTCCGTCCTCGCCTGGATCCGCAAGGCACCGGGCGAAAAGCCGGTTGCCGTCATCTGCAATCTGACGCCTGTTTATCGCGAGAATTATTCCGTCCGCCTGCCGACCGAGGGGCGGTGGCGCGAGATCCTGAATACCGATGCCGACATCTACGGCGGCAGCGGCAAGGGCAATGGCGGCCGCGTCCAGGCCGTCAACGCCGGCGGCAACATCGCCGCATCAATCACCTTGCCGCCTCTGGCGACGATCATGCTTGAACCTGAGAACTGAAGACTGGTGGGAGGATAAAAATGGTAGAAAAACGTGTTCAGCCACTTGCCCGTGACGCAATGGCCTATGTTCTCGCCGGCGGCCGGGGGAGCCGCCTGAAGGAACTCACCGATCGCCGCGCCAAGCCGGCAGTCTACTTCGGCGGCAAGACCCGCATCATCGACTTCGCCTTGTCGAACGCCTTGAACTCGGGCATCCGCCGCATCGGCGTCGCGACCCAGTACAAGGCGCACTCGCTGATCCGCCACATGCAGCGCGGCTGGAACTTCTTCCGCCCGGAGCGAAACGAGAGCTTTGACATTCTGCCCGCCTCCCAGCGCGTCTCCGAGACGCAGTGGTACGAAGGCACGGCCGACGCGGTCTACCAGAACATCGACATCATCGAGGATTACGGCGTCGAATACATGGTCATCCTCGCCGGCGACCATGTCTACAAGATGGACTATGAATACATGCTGCAGCAGCACGTCGATTCCGGCGCCGACGTCACGATCGGCTGCCTGGAAGTGCCGCGCATGGAAGCCGTCGGCTTCGGCGTCATGCATGTCGATCAGAACGACCGGATCATCGACTTCATCGAAAAGCCTGCCGACCCGCCGGGCATTCCCGACAAGCCTGAGTTCGCGCTGGCCTCCATGGGCATCTACGTGTTCCATACGAAGTTCCTGATCGATGCGCTGCGCCGCGACGCCGCCGACCCGAACTCCAGCAAGGATTTCGGCAAGGACATCATCCCCTACATCGTCAAGAACGGTAAGGCCGTGGCCCACCGCTTCGCGCAATCCTGCGTCCGCTCCGATTTCGAGCATGAGCCCTACTGGCGCGACGTCGGAACGATCGACGCCTACTGGCAGGCCAACATAGACCTGACCGCAGTCGTTCCCGAACTGGATATCTACGACAAGTCCTGGCCGATCTGGACCTACGCTGAAATCTTGCCGCCGGCGAAGTTCGTCCACGACGATGAAGACCGCCGCGGCTCCGCCACGTCCTCCGTCGTCGCGGGCGACTGCATCATATCGGGCGCGACACTCAACAAGAGCCTCCTGTTCACCGGCGTGCGCGCCAACTCTTATTCCAAGCTGGAGGGAGCGGTCGTCCTGCCGAGCGTCAAGATCGGCCGGCATGCACAGCTCAAGAACGTGGTAATCGACCATGGCGTGGTGATCCCGGAAGGCCTCATCGTCGGTGAGGACCCGGTCCTTGACGCCAAGCGTTTCCGTCGCAGCGAAGGCGGCATTTGCCTCATCACGCAGCCAATGATCGACAAGCTGGGTCTGTGACCGATGAAAGTTCTTTCGGTTTCGTCCGAAGTCTTCCCACTTATCAAGACAGGGGGCCTCGCCGATGTGGCGGGCGCCCTGCCGATCGCGCTCAAGCGTTTCGGCGTCGAAACCAAGACACTCATGCCCGGCTATCCGGCGGTCATGAAGGCGATCCGCAATCCAGTCGTCAGGCTTCAATTCGACGATCTGCTCGGCGAGCCGGCCACGGTGCTGGAAGTGGAGCATGCCGGCATAAGCATGCTGGTGCTCGACGCCCCTGCCTATTACGACAGGTCAGGCGGTCCTTATCTCGACGCGACCGGGAGGGATTACCCTGACAATTGGCGCCGTTTTGCGGCACTGTCCCTTGCCGGAGCCGAGATTGCCGCAGGCTTGATGCCGGGCTGGCGGCCGGACCTCGTGCATACGCATGATTGGCAGTCGGCGATGACCTCAGTCTACATGCGCTACAACCCGACGCCGGAATTGCCGAGTGTACTGACGATCCACAACATCGCGTTCCAGGGGCAGTTCGGCGCTGATATCTTTCCCGGCCTTCGCCTGCCGCCGCACGCCTTCGCGACGGAAAGCATCGAGTATTACGGCAACATCGGCTTCCTCAAGGGCGGCCTGCAGACCGTTCATGCCATCACCACCGTCAGCCCTTCCTACGCCGGCGAGATCCTGACCCCGGAGTTCGGCATGGGTCTCCAGGGTGTCATCGCAAGCCGAATCGATTCGCTGCACGGCATCGTCAATGGCATCGACACGGATGTCTGGAACCCGTCGACCGATCCCGTTGTCCACACGCATTACAACGGCGCCACCCTGAAAAGTCGCTTCGAAAACCGCACCTCGGTCGCCGAGTTCTTCGGACTGCACAACGACAATGCGCCGATCTTCTGCATTATCAGCCGGCTCACCTGGCAGAAGGGAATGGACGTCATCGCCGCCACTGCCGACCAGATCGTCGACATGGGCGGCAAGCTTGCGATCCTCGGATCAGGAGACGCGGCGCTCGAAGGTTCGCTGCTCGCCGCCGCCGCCCGTCATCCCGGGCGGATCGGCGTTTCCATCGGCTACAACGAGCCGATGTCGCACCTCATGCAGGCCGGCTGCGACGCCATCATCATCCCATCGCGCTTCGAACCCTGCGGGCTGACGCAGCTTTACGGCTTGCGCTACGGATGCGTGCCGATCGTTGCCCGCACCGGCGGGTTGAACGATACGGTCATCGACGCCAACCATGCCGCGCTTGCGGCGAAAGTGGCAACCGGGATACAATTCTCGCCTGTGACGGCATCAGGCCTGTTGCAGGCCATTCGCCGTGCGCTACATCTCTACGCCGATCAAAAAGTCTGGACCCAATTGCAAAAGCAGGGCATGAAATCGGATGTCTCGTGGGAAAAGAGCGCCGAGCGCTACGCTGCCCTCTATTCAAGCCTCGCCCCCAAAGGCAAGTGAGAGAAAATGATAAAATCCGTATCCACTAAGCCCTACCAGGATCAGAAGCCCGGCACGTCTGGCCTGCGAAAGAAGGTTCCGGTATTCCAGCAACCGAACTATGCCGAGAACTTCATCCAGTCGATCTTCGACTCATTGGAAGGGTTCCAGGGCAAGTGCCTCGTCATCGGCGGCGACGGACGCTACTACAACAGGGAAGTTATCCAAAAGGCGATCAAGATGGCCGCCGCCAATGGCTTTGGCAAGGTCATCGTCGGCAAGGGCGGCATCCTGTCGACCCCGGCAGCCTCCCATATCATCCGCAAATACAAAGCCTTTGGCGGCATCATTCTGTCGGCCAGCCATAATCCCGGCGGTCCGACGGAAGATTTCGGCATCAAGTACAACATCGGCAATGGCGGCCCGGCACCGGAAAAGATTACCGACGCCATCTATGCGCGCACCAAGGTGATCGATACCTACAAGATCGCCGATTTCCCGGACGTGAACCTCGATCGCATCGGCAAGGACGAACTGCCCGGCGGCATGATTCTCTCGGTGCTCGATTCGGTGGAAGACTATACAGCGCTCATGGAAGAGTTGTTTGACTTTCCCGCGATCCGCAACCTCATCAGCCTTGGCTTCCGCATCGCCTTCGATGCAATGAGCGCCGTCACCGGCCCCTATGCCAAGGAAATCTTCGAAAACCGCCTCGGCGCCCCGTCAGGCTCGGTCCGCAATTTCATGCCGCTGCCCGATTTCGGCGGCCATCATCCGGACCCGAACCCGGTTCACTGTAAGGAACTCTATGACGAGATGATGGGCGATGATGCGCCCGATTTCGGAGCGGCATCCGACGGCGATGGCGACCGCAACCTTATCATCGGCCGTGACATCTTCGTCACGCCGTCCGACAGCCTTGCGATCCTCGCTGCCAACGCCAACCTGGCGCCCGGCTATTCCGGCGGCCTGGCCGGCATCGCCCGCTCCATGCCGACCTCGGGTGCGGCGGATCGTGTCGCTGAGCGCCGTGGCATTGGCATGTACGAGACGCCGACCGGTTGGAAATTCTTCGGCAACCTGCTCGACGCCGGCATGGCGACGATCTGCGGCGAGGAAAGCGCCGGCACCGGCTCCAACCATGTGCGCGAGAAGGACGGCCTCTGGGCGGTTCTGCTCTGGCTGAACATTCTGGCGGTCCGCGGCGAGAGCGTCCAGGACATCGTCACCCAGCACTGGCAGACCTACGGCCGCAACTACTACTCGCGCCACGACTACGAAGGCGTGGATACGGACGCAGCAAACGGCCTGATTGCTAACCTGCGCAGCCAGCTTGCTTCGCTGCCGGGCCAAACCTTCGGCCCGCTAAAGATCGAGAAGGCGGATGATTTCGCCTATCACGACCCGGTCGACAAGTCCGTCAGCGAGCATCAGGGCATTCGCATCCTGTTCGAAGGCGGCTCACGCGTCGTCTTCCGCCTTTCAGGAACGGGAACGTCGGGCGCCACCTTGCGCGTCTATCTGGAGCGGTACGAGCCGGATTCCACCCGCCACAATATCGAGACACAGCAAGCGCTCGCCGATATTATCGCTGCCGCCGAGACCATCGCGGATATCCGCAGCCGCACAGGCCGTGATGCTCCTTCCGTGATTACCTGACCGGAACGGCATGGCGGCGAGCAAATCCGGGCAAGGCGGAGCAACCATCTTCGAGACCGGCGTTGATTTCGCCGTCTGGTCGCATAATGCCGGACAGATCGAATTGTGTCTGTTCGGCGACGATGACAAGGAACTGGCCCGCCTGCCGATGGAACGGGGCGATGACCATGTGCATCGCCTCTTCGTCGACGGATTGAAGGAAGGCGCGCGGTATGGCTACCGCGCCGATGGCGTTTATGCGCCCGACAGCGGTCTTTGGTTCGACCCATCGAAACTGCTGGTCGATCCGTACGCTAAGGAGCTTGATCGCCCGTTCCACTACGATCCCCTTCTCGGCACTTTTGGCGCCGAAACGCAGCATCTCGTGCCCAAGGCGATTGTCACCCGCGACATCAGCGTGAAGCCGGCAAAGCCGCTCTTCAAGCCCGGCGGCTTCATCTACGAGGTCGCTGTCCGACCTTTTACTATCCTGAATCCGGATATTCCCGAAGCCCAGCGCGGCACGGTCGCGGCTCTGGCGCATCCCTCGGTGATTGCCCATCTCAAGCGCATCGGCGTCGATGCCGTCGAACTCATGCCGATCACCGCCTGGATCGACGAACGCCATCTGCCGCCGCTAGGCCTCAGAAACGGTTGGGGTTACAACCCCGTCGCCTTCATGGCGCTCGACCCGCGGCTCGTGCCTGGCGGCATGGCGGAGTTACGAGAGACGGTCACAAAGCTCCGCGCCGAAGGCATTGCTGTTATCCTCGATCTCGTCTTCAACCACACCGGCGAAAGCGATCGCTTCGGCACGACGCTGTCGCTGCGTGGCCTCGACAACCTCTCCTTCTTTCGCCATCTCCCCGGCCGGCCAGGCGAACTGGTCAATGATACCGGAACGGGCAACACCGTCGCCTGCGATCACCCCTATGTCAGGCAGCTGATCGTCGACAGCCTTCGGCATTTCGTGCTCGGCGCCGGGATCGACGGCTTTCGTTTTGACCTCGCCCCTGTCATTGGCCGCACCGCAAACGGCTTCGAAGCACATGGGGAAACGCTGACCGCGATGCTCGCCGACGACATCCTGGCCGATCGCCTGATGATCGCCGAACCCTGGGACATCGGCCCCGGCGGCTATCAGCTTGGCAATTTCCCGGCCCCCTTCCTCGAATGGAACGACCGCATGCGCGACGACGTCAGGTGCTACTGGCGCGGCGATGATTGGAAAACAGGACCATTGGCGACTGCGCTTGCGGGATCCTCCGATATCTTTGGCCGCAATGGCGGAAATGCGACGCGCAGCGTCAACTTCCTCGCTGCTCATGATGGATTCACGCTGAACGATCTCGTCTCTTACCGCGGCAAGCACAACGAGGCGAACGGGGAAGAAAACCGCGACGGTCACAACGAGAATCACTCTTGGAATAATGGCGTCGAAGGCGAAACCCGCTACCCCGACATCATCCGCCGGCGCCGCGACGACCTGAAGGCGCTTCTCTCGACGCTCTTTGCCACCCGCGGCAGCGTCATGCTGACAGCAGGCGACGAGGCTGGCCGCACCCAACGCGGCAACAACAATGCCTATTGCCAGGACAATGAGATCACCTGGGTCGACTGGGCAGTGCTCGATGATGAACTTGTCGCCCATACGGCCTTCGTCTCCAGCCTGCGCAAACGCTTCTCCGCCTTCTCCGAGATGGACTTCCTCAGCGGTAACGGCGACGTCGAATGGATATCGCCTTCCGGCCAGCCGATGAGCGTACAGGACTGGGAGACGCCGAACTTTTCCACGCTCGGAATGCTGCTTTCGACGCGCGATGGCCAAACCAACAAGGCTACGCGGCTGGCGGTTCTCTTCAATCGCTCGGGCGGCGAGGAGATCTTCACATTACCTGGACCGTCCTTGTGGCGGCCTCTCGTCCCCGATGCGCCGAAGAAACCCGCAACTTCCGCCATCGTGCCGCGCCGCTCGGTTGCTTTCTATCTCGAAAGTTGATCCGACGGGCTCCCGCCTGCAATTCCTTGTCGCAATCGTCACAATCCCATTGTAAGGCTTGCGGAGCCGCTTTCTCATGGGGAATCAATGGCCAAGGAAATTTCGCTCGCGGATGTGCAAGGGCTGGTCGGCACTGAAACCGGCCTCTCGGACTGGATTGTCGTCGATCAGGCGATGATCGATGCGTTTGCGCATGCAACCAACGATCATCAGTTTATCCACGTCGATCCAGAGCGCGCTGCCAACAGTCCCTTCGGCGGCACCATCGCCCATGGCTTCCTTACGTTGTCGCTGCTTTCGGCCATGAACTACAACGGCCTGCCCAAAGTGCGCGAGCAGACGATGGGCATAAACTACGGCTTCGAGAACGTCCGCTTCCTGTCGCCGGTCAAATCGGGGGCGCGCATCCGCGGCCACTTTGTCCTCGCCGAAGCCCGCTTCCGCGGCGCCGGCATGCTGATGACGACCTATGACGTCTCGATCGAGATCGAGAACGAAAGGAAGCCGGCCCTCTCTGCGCGCTGGATCACCATCATCCAGTTCGACCCCAAGGATCGGCCTGACGACGCCTAGACCTTATGCTCCCGGCTTCGGTGGGCGACGTCTAACGCAACGCTATGGCGCACCGTTGATTTCAACGATGTTGCGATCGGGATCAAGCAGATAGGCTTGCGGAAATCCCGCCGGCCCGTCGCGCCTGAGACGCAGCCGCCAGGGATCGCCCTCTGGCGCATCCTCGCGAAAACCCTTCGCAATCAGCCCCTGGATACATCCCTCAAAATCATCGGTACGGAACGCGAAATGCCCGTCGGTCGTGTCGATGGTCGCCGCATGCCGGAAGGTCCCGGCCGGGTTGACGATCATGTGGATCTGCAGTGCGCCGCAGGCGAACCACGCTCCAACGGAGCTGAACGGCGGCCGCGCGATCCGTTCGAGGCCGAAGACGTCACGATAGAAGGCGACCGAACGGTCGAGATCCGTGACGACAATGGAAACGTGATGCAGCATCATCAAAGACACCCCGCCCTGCAACTGCGCTCCGATAAAGAGCGCACGCTAGGGTGGATGATGCATGAGTGAGGGCAGTCCTGCAACGCAAAGACGATCGGGAACGGCACCAGAGCACCGTCCCCGACCGGAAATTGCAAGTTGGCAGCGCTTAGTGCGCCGCGTCTTCCGCGCCCTCGGCCAGCAGGCCGAAAACGAAATCGGCAAACGAACGCCAGCACTCGACGCGGAACGTATCGCCCTCGGTGCGGAAGAGCACGATCTCCGCCTTTCCGAATAGCGTGCGCGAGCAGGCGCCGACCGGAAAGACCTCGAGCGACAGATCCTGCGGGCAACCCGCGGAAATCGTCGCCTCGGCCCCGGGACCGGAGACGATGATCGCGACGTTGCGATGCGAGACGTCGGTTGCCGAATGCAACACGCCTGACTTCGCGAGCGCACCCATAAGGTCTGCGCCGGACTCGTCGATGACAAGCCATTCATCCGGGCCGAGCCAGAGGGCGGCACGGCCACCCTTGCGGCCTGACGTCTTCGGGGAAGCCGGGATCGTGACACCGAGCGCGGAGGAAAGAGCCTTGAGCGACTCCCCTGGTGCGCGAAGCGCCACGCGGGTCGCCGCTGGTGCCGGCGTCAGCCGCACCGTGGCCGAGCCACCGTGGCGACCAGAAAGCACAGACTTGCGAACTGCCGTATCAGCCATTGATGCGGCCTCCTTCCTTGTCAAAGAACACCATGTCAGTCAC
>Ga0102590_1003037_pt1 | contig 17937 bp, 16 predicted proteins | sample AraplaMF_Col_mMF_FD_76859 | JGI IMG/M metagenome (GOLD analysis project Ga0102590, IMG submission 76859) | Arabidopsis root microbial communities from the University of North Carolina, USA - plate scrape MF_Col_mMF | ecosystem: Host-associated > Plants > Roots > Endosphere | place: USA...
GCTCGACGCCAGCACCGTGGCGGCGGAGGAGGACGCGTGGGGCGGTTTGGACGCGGTCTGAGCCATCCACGATTAATGGACCGGGAGGTGCCGGCTGTCCAATAGATTCCATAAGTACGCCTATATCGTCCAATATGTGGACAAGTCTGCGTATCTCGGGTGCAGACAAAAGGATGCGCGCAAACCGCCCCGCACACAGAATTTTGTCGTGATTGCATGGCCCGTTGTGACAGGATTATTACGAAGACGTGTCACATCGATTACAGCGGAGCGATTCATGTTGCAGTGGCAGGCGCGGTCCAATCCTCTCGCATGGTGGTGGGGGTCCCTGACGCTTGTCAGCAACGTCAACATCCTGGTCTGGTTCATGCTGTACCGGGAGTTCTACGAGCCGGTCGGCGGCAACTTCGCCGTGCCGTCGGGGATGGGCGTGATGCTGGTGCTCTGCGCAGGTTATGTCTTCGGCTGCGCCTTCCGTTCGTTCCTGCCGCGCGCTGATGTGCAGCGCATCTGCCTGTTCGACACCTGGCTCTCCAGCGTGTTCGTCGGCCGCACCGTGGCGACCGTCGCCGAAGTGTGCTTCGCCGCGCAATGGGCCATCATCCTGCATCAGCTCGGCGGCATGGCCGGTGCCGAGACCACGCTGAACATCGCGCTCGTGATCGTGCCCGTGATCATCATCGCGGAGTGCTTCTCCTGGTACGCGGTCGTGACCACCAACTATCTCTACAACGCGATCGAGAATTCGTTGTGGGCGGTGACCTTCTTCCTCGTCGGGATCGCGCTGTGCCGCCTGATGCCGGAATTCCAGGGCGTGGTGCGTTGGGCGCTGATGTCAGGCATCTTGGGCATCGCCTGCTTCCTCGCCTTCCTCGTCACCGTCGATGTGCCGATGTATCTCAGCCGCTGGCGGGCAGGGCATGCAGAGGGCGGTCGATTTTTGGGCTTGCTCGAAGGCCTGCATGACGTCTCGACGCGCTGGGTGGTGACCCACGACATCGCGCACTGGAAGGGTGAGTTGACCTGGATGTTCCTGTATTTCAGCGCCGCCGTTTGGTCGAGCCTTGCGCTTTGCGCGCTCTACGCGATGGAAGGCTATCTCACGCGTTATCTGACCTGAGATTTCTTTTTTGACGCGTTTTCATGACGCGAACCGGTATCCACTTCGCTTGAAAGCGCTCTATTTGCCGACCAGGCTGCACTTGCTGCGCTCGAGCGGGCGGAAGGCCTGGTCGGGCGGGATGGTCGCGACCAGCTTGACGAAATCCCAGGGACCTCTGGCCTCTTCCGGCGTCTTGACCTGCACCAGATAGAGATCGTGCACCATGCGCTGGTCCTCGCGGATGCGGCCGTTGGTGGTGTAGGCGTCCGAGACCGGCGTCGCCTTCATCTTCGCCATCACGGCCGCGCTGTCGTCCGAGTCAGTGTCCTTGACGGCCTGCAGGTAGTGGCGCACGGCGGAATAGACGCCGGCCTGGATCTGCGACGGCATCGCCTTGCGTCGGGCATAGAATGCGTCGGAGAACTTCCGCGCCGCCGGCGAGACGTCCTCGAAGAACGAGGTGACGATGAGATCGCCGCGCGTGGCTTTCAGCCCGACCGCCTCGATATCGACGTTCTGGAACGACATCGGCACGATCTTCATGCCCTGCGCGGCAAGACCGAATTCCTCAGCCTGCTTGATAGCGGTGGCGTTGTCCCCGGCGACATTGATCGCGAGGATTTTGGCGCCCGAGGACTGCGCCTGGAGCAGGAACGAGCTGTAGTCGGGGGTGCCGAGCTGCGCCTTGACGCCGCCCGCGACCTTGCCGCCAAGTTCAATGATACGGGCGCGCGCGGTTGCCTCGATCGAATGGCCGAAGGCATAGTCGCCGGTGATGAAGAACCACGGTTCCTTGCTGGTCTGCATGATGCCGGAGACGACCGCGGTCGCGGTGGAATAGGCGTCCTGGGTCCATTGCACGCTGGTCGGCGCGCAGGCTTCGTCGGTGAGCTGATTGGCGCCGGCACCGGAGACGAGGAAGATCTTGCCGTTGCCGCGCACCAGCTCCTGCACCGCGAGCGCCGCACCGGAGCTGCCGCCGTCCGCGATCGCCTGCACGCCGTCGCTGAACCATTTGCGGGCGAGCGAGGCGGCGAGGTCCGGCTTGTTCTGGTGATCGGCCTGCAGGATCTCGATCGGCTTGCCGTTGATCTTGCCGCCGAACTCCTCCGCCGCCATCCGCGCCGCCTCGAACGAGCCCGGGCCCATCGCAGTCGCGAAAATGCCGTTCATGTCGGTAAGGACGCCGATGCGGATGGCATCGCCCTTGATCTCGGCGCGCGCGGTGGTGCCTGCGAGCGCCAGCGTGACCAGCAGAATGGCGGTCGATGCCGTGCGGAGTGTGGCCATGGCGTTTCCCGATTTTGTTGTCGTTGCGATTGATCGGCGTCGAAGGTCAGGCCGTCTCGGCGACGACCTTGTTGCGCAGGATTCCGATGCCGGAGATTTCGACCTCGACGGTGTCGCCGGGGCGCATCCACAGCGGCGGCGTGCGCTTGGCGCCGACACCGCCGGGCGTCCCTGTCACGATGACATCGCCGGGGACGAGCGGGCAGATCGTCGAGATGTAGGCGATCAAATCAGGGATGGCGGTGATCAGGAGATCGGTGGTGGTGTCCTGCACCACAGTGCCGTTCAGGCGCGTCTGCAAGGTCAGCTTTGACGGATCGGGGATCTCGTCCGCCGTCACCAGCCACGGACCGAAGCTGCCGCTCTCCGCAAAAGTCTTGCCGGAGAGGAACTGGCTGGTGTGGCGCTGCCAGTCGCGGATGCTGCCTTCATTGTAGCAGGAATAGCCGGCGATGTGCTCGAACGCGCGGCTCGCAGGGATATGCCGGCCTTCCTTGCCGATCACGAGCGCCAGCTCGCCTTCATAATCGAAATCGTCGCTCACTTTCGGCTTCACGATGGGCTGGAGATGGCCCACCTGGCTGCAGGGAAAGCGCACGAACAGTGCCGGCTTCTCGGTGACGGTGCGTCCGGTTTCGGCGACGTGGTCGCGATAGTTGAGGCCGACGCAGATGATCTTGCCGGGATCGGGGATGACAGGTGCGAAGGCGATCTTGTCGAGCGGATGATCCGGGGCCGTGGACGCGACCAGCCTGGCCGCCTCGGCAACACGGCCGGACTCGAGCAACTGCCGCAGCGTGGTACAGGGCGCCATGCGCGTGCCGAGATCGACGATGCCGTCGTCCTTGACGGCTCCGAAAGAGGCGCGTCCGCCGGCGATGAAAGAGAGCAGCTTCATGAGATGTCCTGGTGTTCGGTCAGGCCGCGGACGGCGCTTGGTTTGAAGAAATTTGGGTTGGAGGCGAGATAGCGGCGATGAGCCGGTCGAGGTCGCTGTCGTCGCGCGCGGTGCCGCGGACATAGCGGTCGGGGCGAACCAGCGCGGCGATGATGCCGTGCGCGCGGAGCCAGGGTCCGACGCCGTCGGCATCGTCGGCGGCCAGGATCTTGATTCCTGACCGTGGAACAGCGTGACGCGCGGCGCTGTCGATGAGCAGCACGTGGTCGTAGCCGATCGCGTCGTCGCCGCGGCGGCCGTCCTTCATGTTGAATTGCGGCGCGAGATGGCCGGCCAATCGCAGGTCGCCGAGCGCGAGACCGGGGCCGAGCAGGGGCTTCTTCACCTCGAGCTTGACCGGCGCATTCTCCCGGGCTTGCCCGGCGGCAAGGCCGGCCTCGATCGCCTTGGTGTTGATGACGCCGCCGAGGCGGATGGCGAGCTCGATGAACTCGCGCACGTGCGGCTGGCGCTCGCTTTGATAGGTGTCGAGCAGGTCAGGCGAGGCGCCGACGCGGATGATCGCGGCCAGCTTCCAGGCAAGGTTGGCGGCATCGCGGATGCCGGCGCACATGCCCTGGCCGAGGAAAGGCGGGGTCTGGTGCGCGGAATCGCCCGCCAGCAGCAGCCGTTCATGGCGCCATTGCTGCGCGATCACGGAATGAAAAGTATAGACCGCGGCGCGCTCGATCGCGGCATCGTCGGGCGTGATCCAGCGCGACAGCAGCTCCCAGACTTTTGCCGGCTGCGCGACCTCCTGGGAGTCCTCGTCGGGCAGCACCGTGATCTCCCAGCGCCGCCGTGTGCCGGTGCCGCGGACATAGGTTGCCGGCCGGCGCGGATCGCAATGCTGGAGGCTGTAATCGCCGAGATCGTCGCGCGCGCGCTTCAGCAGGACGTCGATCACCAGCCAGCGCTCGTGAAAGCCGAGATCGTCCATGCCGGAGCCGATGAAGCGGCGGACCAGCGAGCGGGCGCCATCGCAGCCGACGACATAGGCCGCGCGGACCTCGCTGAGCTTTCCGCTCGTGAGGTCCTCGTAGCGCACGCGCACCCCGGTCTCGTCCTGGTCCAGCGCGAACACGTCGCAGCGGCTGCACAAGGCGACGTGCGGCCAGCGCGAAAGGCCGGCGATCAACGCGTCCTCCAGGTCGGGCTGGTGGAAGCGATAGCTGAGATTCCAGCCCATCGGCGTCAGTGTCTGCGGCCGCGACCAGTCCAGCAGCATCCGGCCGTCCGCGTCGAGGAAGAGCATGCCGGGACTGAGGATGACATGCGGCAGGATGTCGTCCGCAAGGCCAATGGTCTGGAACACACGCATGCATTCGTCGTCGAAATGCACTGCGCGAGGCAAATGATAGGTCCGCGCCTCGCGCTCCAGCACCAGCGTCCGCACGCCGCAGAGGCCGAGCAGGTTGGCCAGCGTAGCGCCGACCGGGCCACGGCCGACGATGACGACATCAAACTCTTCGGGGCCGGATTTATCTTGCATGGGGCTATCTCTTCCCCAAGCCGCGCCGCAGCATCAACGCCGCCGCGCCAAGTGTCCGCCCAGCGGACACCAGTCGTCTTTGGGCCAGTTGTCCACCAGCCGGACAACTCGATGATAGCGCTAAGCGCTGCAGGCTCGTTGTGGCTAAGGAAGAGAACAACAAGCAATAAAGTGCAGGCCGCCCGCGAGGCGGCCGACGGGAGGAGACAGCGATGCTGCGATCTATGCTGGGCGTGTGCCTTGCGGTGCAACTGTGTGCGGCGCCGGCGCTCGCTGCCGATATCAATGTCGGGATCATCCTGTCGGCTACCGGACCTGCCGCAGCGATCGGCAATGCCGAGCGGAATGGTACGCTTTTCGGCCCGACCGAGATTGCCGGCAAGAAGGTCAACTATCTCTTCCTTGACGAGGCGTCCGACAGTACCGCAGCGGTCGCCGCGCTGCGGAAGCTCTACCAGGAGAGCAAGATAGACATCCTTGTCGGACCGACCTCGACGCCGGGCTCCTTTGCCGCGATCGATCCGGCGGTCGAATACAGGCTGCCGATGATCACGCTGGCGCCCGTCAACGCACTGGTCGCCCCGGTCGATGCCAGGCGGCGCTGGATTTTCAAGACCACGACCAATGACGATCACGAAGCCACGCCGCTGTTTGCGAACATGAGGAAGACCGGCGTCAAGAAGCTCGCGCTGATCGGCTTTGGCGACTCCTACGGCGATGCCTGGAGCAAGGTCAGCGCCGACATGTGCGCGGCCGCCGGCATCGAGCTCGTCGCCGACGAGAAATATGCACGGACAGATACCACGGTCGTTGGGCAAATCCTCAAGATCATCGCGGCGCGGCCCGATGCAGTTCTGATTGCGGCCTCGGGCGCACCGGCGGCCCTTCCGCTGCTGCAATTGCGGGAGAAAGGATATGAAGGCCAGATCTACGGCACGCTCGGCGCCACATTCGGTGATTTCCGCAAACTGACCGGCGTGCAGGGCGACGGCATTTTCGTGCCGCTGAGCCCGGCAGTGGGCGCGGCGTCTTTCCCGGACGACTATCCCGCCAAGAAGGCGGCGCTCGAATTCATCCAGCGCTACGAGGCCAAATTCGGGCCCGGCAGCCGCAACATCTTTGCGGGCTCGGCCTATGACGCACTGCTTCTGATCGAGCGTGCGGTGCCTGCGGCGTTGAAGGCGGGAGAGCCCGGAACGGCGGAATTTCGGGAAGGTTTGCGGAGCGCGATCGAGGGGCTCAAGGGCGTTGCTGGATCGCGCGGTGTCTACAATTACGGGCCGAACGACCACACCGGACTGGACCAGAGTGCGCTGACGCTCGGCAAGCTCGACAAGGGCGAATGGATCGCAGTGCGCTGAGCAGCAGAACGGAGCAGGGATCATGCCCGTAACGGAGTGTCCGGTCTACGACGTCGATCTCTACAGCGACGAGGTCCTGCGCCAACCCTATCAGCACTATCGCGCGCTGCGCGATCTGGGCGCGGCGGTCTGGCTTCCGCGCAACGGACTCTACGCGGTCGGCCGTTTCGAGGACGTCCGGGCAGCTTTACGCAGCCCCGTCCTGTTCTCCTCCGCGCAAGGCGTTGCCGCCAACGACCACGTCAACGAGATGTCGAAAGGCACGACGCTCGCGAGCGATGCGCCGCTGCACGACCGGTTGCGTGCGATCATCGCGGCGCCCTTGCTGCCGAGAGCGCTGGAGCAGATCGGCCCGGAGATCAGGGCCGAGGCGCGGCGGCTCGTTGAGGATCTCGTTAGCCGGGGGCGGTTCGACGCCGTGACAGACCTGGCACAGCATCTGCCGCTGACCATCGTCTCCAAGCTCGTGGGTCTGGAGGACTATGGGCGCGGCAGCATGCTGCGATGGGCCTCGGCGACGTTCAATGTGCTCGGTGCGATGAATGACCGCGGCTGCGCGGCGATGACCGACGTGCAGGAGATGCGTCACTATCTCGGCGGCTCCGGGATCCGCGAGCGCTTGCGGCCGGGCAGTTGGGGCGAGCGGATTTTCGAGGCTGCAGACCGCGGAGAAGTCGAGGCGGAGCGCTGCCCGGTCCTGATGCGTGATTATCTGGGGCCGAGTCTCGACACCACGATCTTTGCGACGGCCAACCTGATCCTTTTGTTCGGGACATATCCCGATCAATGGGATCTGGTGCGGAAGGACCCGGCGCTGATCCCGGGCGCGATCAACGAGGCACTGCGCCTGGAATCGCCGATTCGAGGATTTACGCGACATCTGACCGACAACGCAACGATCGGGGACGTAACCGTCCCAAACGCAAGCCGCGTGCTGCTACTCTATGCATCAGCCAATCGCGACGAGCGGAAGTGGGAGGACCCGGAACGCTTCGATGTGCGCCGTCGTGCCAGCGATCATCTCGGGTTCGGCAATGGCACGCATATGTGCGCGGGCCTGCATCTGGCCCGGTTGGAGATGACCGCGCTTCTCGAAGTTCTGGTCGAGAAGGTGCGGCACTTCGATATCGGCGAGCCCGTGCTGGCGCTCAACAACGTGCTGCGGGGCCTCGCATCCTTGCCCGTGCGGGTGAGCTAGGGACTGACCGCGATCGCTTCGGACGCATCGCGCATCGGGCCGACGAACTGTGCCACCGCTTCCTCGATCCCCAGGGCCGAGCGGATCCAGATGATGGAGATGCAGCCGAACACCACACCGTTGCGCACGATCGGAACGGCGATCGAGGCGGTCTTCGGGTTGTATTCGCCCTCGCTGCGGATCGCGTAACCTCGCGCTTGCGTCTCCGCGATCATGCGGTCGAGGCGGGTTTCGTCGAGGAAAGGGCGGTCGTCAGCCTCGTCGATCCGGCGCAGATGACCGACGATCAGGTCGCGCTCGCGCGCCGGGCAGGCGGCGAGATAGGCGCGGCCCGCGGACGTCCGCAGCATCGGCAGGCGCTTGCCGATCATGCCGCGGTCGATCGAAAGCGGGCTGCGCGAATGGGTGGTCTCCTGCACCACCATCGCGGCGTTCTCGTAAGTCGACAGATCGACCGGCCAGACCAGGGTCTTGCTGAGTTCGGCGAGAAAAGGCGCAGCCGCCTGGCAGATCACCACGCCAGGATCATAACCGTCGCCGAGACTGAGCGCGAGGCGCGTGACGCGAAAGCGGTCGTCGCTGGCGCTGCGCGCGACATAGCCGAGTTCCTCCAGCGTCTCGAGCAGGCGGTAGACGGTCGGGCGGGGCAGGTCGAGCGCGCGGGCGACGTCGCCGGCGCGGATGCCGCCGGAGCGGTTGACCTCCTGCAGCACGTCCAGCCCGCGCTTGAAGGCGCGGACGCCCTCCGACTGCCGCGGCCGATCGGCACGCGTCCGCTCCTTGGACACTTCGCATTTCCTCCCTTGTGCCGCGTCGCCTCGCGACTATCGTCGTTGCAAACGCGAAGCGATTGCGGAGGCCACCGTAGGAGCGTGCGCGGCCGGTATCAAGTTCGCCGCACTGCAGCGGATGCGATGCCTCAATGCGATTCCTTGGGAGGAATTCGATGGAAATCACCGCACTCGGCTATGTCGGGATCAACTCGACCCAGCTCGATCAGTGGGGCCGGATGGCGACCGGACTGCTCGGCATGCAGCAGGTCGATCGCGGCGGCAAGATGCGTGCGTTCCGCATGGACGATCGCAAGCAGCGGTTGATCGTCGACGGCAGCAGCGATGCCGGGCTCGCGGTGATGGGATGGGAAGTGCCCTCGACCGCCGAGCTCGACCGTCTCGCCGGCCGCCTGGAAAGCCACGGCGTGAAGGTGACGCGCGGCTCGCGCGCGCTCGCCGACGAGCGCCATGTCGCCGAACTGATCGGGTTTGCGGACCCCGCCGGCAACCGGCTCGAGGCCTTCTGCAAGCCGGAGCTCGCGAGCGAACCCTTCAAGCCGGGACGGCCGATCTCGGGTTTTCGCACGGGCGCGCTCGGCATGGGCCATGTCGTGCTCAACGTCGAGGACGTCGAGCCGCTGCTGCCGTTCTACCGCGATGTGCTCGGCTTCCACGTCTCCGACTTTGGCCTGAAGCCCTATGGGCTGTATTTCTTCCACGTGAACGGCCGGCACCACAGCTTTGCGATGGTCGGCTCGGGACGAAAGGCGCTGCACCATTTCATGGTCGAGCTTGGCAGCCTCGACGATGTCGGGCAGGGCTACGACCTCGCGCAGATGGACGATGGCCGCGTTGCCTATACGCTGGGCCGGCACACCAACGATCACATGACGTCGTTCTACGTGAACACGCCGTCGGGTTTCTTCATAGAGTATGGCTGGGGTGCGCGCGTGATCAATCCCGAAACGTGGCAGCCGCACGAGACTTTTGACGGACCGTCGCTGTGGGGCCACGAGCGGCTGTACATGCCGGAAGAGCAGCGCAAGCGCCTGCGCGACATGCGGCTGGATGCGGCCGCGCGCGGTGTCCGCGTCGCCGATCCGCGCGTGCCGCCGCTGAACTGTGCGTGGCTCGACCAGGTGGTCGCACGCGAATGATCCGCCGTGGGGCGGTAATGATCTGACATCTGGAAGGGACGATATGCTCAAGGCTCTCTTGCGGGCCGGCCTCCTGCTGCTCGCGTTCACAACATCTGCCTCGGCCGAACCGATCAAGGTGACGCTGCTCGGCACCGGCGTGCCGACGCCGCGGCCGTCCAGCTTCAGCGCCTCGACGCTGGTCGAGGCAGGAAGCGAAAAGCTGCTGTTCGATCTCGGCCGCGGTTCGACCATGCAGCTCTACAAGCTGAAGATTCCGCTCGGTGCGATCACGGCGAACTTCATCACCCATATGCATTCCGACCACCTCGTCGGGCTTCCCGACATGTGGCTGACCGGCTGGCTCGCCACGCCCTGGGCCTCGCGCAAGGGGCCGATGAAGCTCTACGGCCCCAAGGGCACCGTGGCGATGACAGAGAACCTGACCAGGGCATTCGCCGACGACATCCGGATTCGCATCGACGACGAGCACCTCGATCCCGCGGCGATCGCCTTTGCGGCGAAGGATATCGAGCCCGGGCGCGTCTATGACAGCAACGGTGTGAAGGTCACCGCAATCGAGGTCAATCACGGCGACAAAATCAAGCCGTCGTTCGGCTACGTCATTGAATATGACGGCCACAAGGTCGCGCTGTCGGGCGACACCAAATATGACGAGCGCATCGCCAGGGCGGCCGAAGGCGCCGATCTGCTCATCCACGAAGTGGCTGTCATCGAGCCGGAACTGCTGGTCAGGAATCCCGTCTACAAGGACATCGGTGCCCACCATACCTCGCCGGAGGAAGCCGGCCGCATCTTTGCGTCCGCCAGGCCGAAGCTGGCTGTCTACTCCCACATCGTATTCGGCACGGTGAAACCGGCGCCCGACATTCCGGAGGAGCCGCTGATCCTGCGCACGCGAACGGAGTACAAGGGGCCGCTTCTCGTCGGCCGGGACATGATGTCGTTCAGGATCGGCGACACCGTGGAGGTGTTCGCGCCCGGCGGTGCCAGGCTCGAGCCGTAACGCAGCCGGCAATCAGGCCTCGCCGAGATCGACCTGCGTCAACAGTCCCTGACGCAGCGCCAGCCGGACCAGCTCGATGTCGGAGCCGACGCCGAGCTTGTCCTTGATCAGCGAATGCAGATTCGCCACCGTCTTCGGGCTGACGTGCAGCGTCTCGGCGATCTCGTCGGTCGTCTTTTCGGCTAGCAGCAGCCGCAGCACCTCGAATTCGCGCGGCGTGAGCACGTCGGCGGCCGAGCTTTCGCCGGCAAGGCGGCTGAGCGTAAGCTCGTGGTCGATGTCGGGGCTGATGGCGATCCTGCCGGCGAGCACGTCCATCACCGCGCGCACCAGCGTCTCCGGCGGGCTCATCTTGGTGACATAACCCCTCGCGCCGGCGCGGATCGCCTGCACGGCGAATCCGGCATTCTGGTGCATGGTGAAGACCAGGATCCTTGCCGCCTTGTCCCATTGCCGGATGCGTCTGACGGCCTCGATGCCGCCGATCCCGGGCATGCTCAGATCCATGATGACGAGGTCGGGTGCCTCGGACTTGAACAGGCGATAGGCCTCGGCGCCGTCGGCGGCTTCGGCGATGACGCGAAGTCCCGGCTGCTTCTGGAGTACCGAGCGATAACCCTCGCGGACGACGGAATGGTCGTCGACCAGCAGAATCGTCGCGTCGGCCGCGCTCATGCCGCGCGCTCCAGCACCGGCGGATCGGCAGTGGAGATCGGAATGACGACGCGCAGCGCGGAGCCTCCGTTGGAGCCTGTCTCAAAGCTCAACTGGCCGCGCAAGGCCGCGACGCGCTCGCGCATGCCGAGCAGGCCCATTCCGGATTTCGCGGCGGGGTCGTTTGAACGTCCGTCGTCGTCGATCGCAAGCGCGATCTCGCCGGCCCGCATCGCCAGTTCGAGGCTGACCCGCGTGGCGCCGGCATGCTTGGCGGCGTTGGTGAGTGCTTCCTGCACGATGCGGTACAGGTTGTCGCTGATCGCGGCCGGAAGGGTCTCGAACGCGCCGTCGAACCGGATCGAAAAACGCGTCTCGCCGCGGCTGCGCCCGTTCCAGCCCGCAACGAGGCCTTCGAGGCTGGCGACAAGTCCGAGTTCCTCGACGTCGGGCGGGCGCAGCCGGAACAGCGTGCCACGCAGCATCTCCATCATCCCGGTCGCGGTCCGCGCGATGCCGTCGCATTCAGAGAGCAGGGAAGGGCACTCCTGCGCCGCAGTCGTACGGGCGGATGAGGCGAGCGCGCGGATGGCGGCCAGCGACTGGCCGAACTCGTCGTGCAGCTCGCGCGCCAGATGGCGGCGCTCCTCGTCCTGAAGCGCGATCAGCTTTCGCGTCAGTTCGGCGCGCTCGGCCAGCGCGGTGTCGAGGCTTTCGGCGAGATGGTTGAAGACGTCGCGGATGGCGGACAGCTCGGCGAGATCGAACGGCGGCAGCCGCGCGCTGAGATCGTTGGCGGCGATCCGTTCGAGGCCGTTGCGGATCATGCGGGTCGGGCGCAGCGCGCGGGCGAGCACGGCATAGACCAGCGCGCAGAGCAGCGGCAACGCGATTGCCAGCGCGATCATCAGGCGGCCGGCCTCGTGCCAGGCCTCCGCCGTCTGCACGGCCGGATCGACCGAGACCACGACGTCGCCGAGCTTCGCACCGCGCACGACCACGGGCCTTGCCGCCTCGCGGCCGGGGTCGAACATGCCGCGATAGAAGGCCGCGAAAGCCTGCGGTGGCAGGTCCGCAGGACTGGGCGCGCCACTGCAGAACCGCTGGAGCATGTCGCCGCTCGTGCCACGAAATGCCAGACACAGGCCGGGCGTCATCACGTAGGCCGAAACCGGGTCAAGGTTCGGAAAGTCCGAGCGCGGGCTAGCCACCCACTGGATCTTGCCCTGTTGCAGCTCCAGCGTCTTGGCCACGATGGCGGCGATCCCGTCGATCCGCGCATGCGCCGCGCGGTCAGCCGTGACAAGGAAGTAGGCGGAGATCGCGGCGAAGCAGGCAGCCGATATGGCGGCCACGCGCAACGTCAGACGGACCTTGAGATCGAATCTCGGGCGGTTCCACATCGGCGGGCACCTGGTGCGAGCGGGTTTGTCGCCCCCGCATTAAACGGCAGAACGGAAGCGGCGGAAAGCGCGACGCCATACCGCGGTGCAGCGTCGTGAAATTTTCCCGGCGCTCGCCGGGACGGGCCCGGCTGCATGACGCCAATCCTTGGTCCAGATATGCGGGGCCGCTCCATCATGCGAGGCCTGTTCATGCATCTTTCCCGGTCGATCCTCCCTGCGCTTCTCCTCATCGTCTTCCCGGCGGCTTATTCCCCAGCGGGGGCCGAGGCCGCCATCGGCGTTGCCATGGACGACTTCAGCTATACCGATACGTCGGCCGAGCCGGCCAACCAGACCGCCGCCCACGAGCGGCGGCTGTCCGCGTTCATGGCCGCGCTCAGGCGGGATATCGGCGCGGACGGCCGGTACCGGCCCGTGGCATCGGCCCAGGGCGGCGCGGCGTTCAAGGTCATCGGCGGTATCCAGAAGACGAGCACCCTGGTGCAATGGGCCAAGGTCGCCGTGATCGACGTCGGCGCCAGGAAGCTGGTGATGGACAAGCTCTACACGTTCCGCGGCGACAATGATGAATCATGGCAGCGCGCGGAGATGTTCGTGTCGCGCGAAATCATGGCTGCGCTCGCCACACCCGCACCGGTCGCGCTGGCGGTGTTCGAATTCGAGCTCGAGGACACGACCGCGGCCTCAGCAGGCGCCTCAGCGGCGTCGGATGCGTCGTACCTCGCCGAAGTCACCGCAAGCGTTCGCGAAGCGCTGGGCCGGTCCGGCCGCTATCGGCTGGTCGATGTCGCGGGCGCGAACGAGCAGGCCGTGAAGGCGCGCGCCTTGCGCGACTGCGACGGCTGCGAAACTGCGATCGCGCAGAAGCTCGGCGCGGATCAGTCGCTGATCGGCGTGGTGCGGCGGGTCAGCCGTACCGAATACACGCTCGGCTTCCAAGTGCGCGATGCCAGGACCGGTGCGGTGGTGGCGCGCGGCGACAGCGGCCTGCGCCTCGGCGCGGACTATTCGTGGAAGCGCGGCGCCGTGCGGCTGGTCAGCGAACGGCTGGTCGAGACCAGGTAGCGCCCACTTGGCTCAGAACGTCAGCTGCACCTTCATCGACTGCGAGCGGTCGCTGGCAAGCTCGAACGCCGCGACCGCGTTCTCGAACGGCATCGTCGCCGTGATCAGCGGCTTCACGTCGATCAGGCCTTCGCCCATCAGCCGCACCGCGAGCTCGAACTCGGGATCGAACCGGAAGGTGCCGCGCAGCTGCAATTCCTTGGCGACGATGGAATTGATCGGCAGCGTCATCTCGCCGCCGAGGCCGAGCTGCACCAGCGTCGCGCCAGGCCGGAGCACGTCGAGCGCGGCGCGCAGCGCGGTCTGGTTGCCGGAGGCTTCGAACAGCGTGTCGAACACCCCCTTGCCGGCGCGCCAGGGATCGAGCGCAGCGGCGTCGGTCGCGACATTGATGGCGTGGGTGGCGCCGAGTTTCCTTGCGACCGCCAGCGGCGCATCGGCGACGTCGGTGACGACGATTTCCGAGGCGCCGCCGAAGCGCGAGACCAGGATCATCAGCGCGCCGATCGGGCCGCAGCCGGTGATCAGCACGCGCTTGCCGAGCAGGGGGCCGGCCTGCTTGCCGGCATGCAGGCACACCGCGAGCGGCTCGGCGACCGCGGCCTCCGCCAGCGAGAGCTTGTCCGCGATAGGCACGGCCTGCGTCGCATCGACCGTGATGAATTCGCGAAAGCCGCCTTGCACATGGGGAAAGCGCATCGCGCTGCCGAGGAAGCGCATGTCGAGGCACTGGTTGCGCATGCCCTCCTGGCAATGCGGGCACTGGCCGCACGGCTTGCTCGGATTGACCGCGACGCGCGTGCCCGCACTTACATTGGTGACGCCGTCACCGACGGCAGCAACCACGCCGGCGATCTCGTGCCCCAGCGCCATCGGCTGCTGGATGCGGACGACGCCGAAGCCGCCGTGATGGTAGTAGTGCAGGTCCGAGCCGCAGATGCCGCCATTGGCGATTCTAACGCGGACCTCGCCCGGGCCCGGTGCCGGATCGGGGTAGCTATCGATCCGCAAATCCTTCGGGGCGTGGATGACGACGGCGCGCATGGCTCGCTCCTTGTTCGCGATTACATCGCGGCGATCATGCCGCCATCGACATAGATGATCTGGCCGTTGACATAGGTCGAGGCATCCGACGCGAGGAAGATCGCCGCGCCGACCAGCTCGTCCGGCTTGCCCCAGCGCTTGCTGGGGATGCGGCCCATCAGCCAGGTGTTGAACTCGGTGTTGTTGACCAGCGCCTCGTTCATGTCGGTCAGCATGTAGCCGGGGCCGATCGCATTGGCGGTGATGCCATGCTGGGCCCATTCCACCGCCATCGAGCGGGTCAGGTTCTTGATGCCGCCCTTGGCCGCGGTGTAGGGCGCGATGGTGGGCCGCGCGAGCTCGCTGCCGAGCGAGCCGATGTTGATGATCTTGCCGTGCTTGCGCGGGATCATGCGCTTGCCTGCCTCGCGGCCGATCACGAAGGCGCTGGTGAGGTTGGTCTCGATCACCTTGCGCCATTCGTCGGTGGTGAACTCCACCAGCGGCTTGCGATGCTGGATGCCGGCATTGTTGACGAGAATGTCGACGGCAATGCCCTTCTTGTCGAAGTCGTCGAAGGCGGCGACGATCGCTGGCTCGTCGGTCACGTTGAACGCGGCGCCTTCGGCCTGATGACCGGCGGCGCGAAACTCGACAACGGCCTGTTCGACGCGCTTGGGATCGACGCCGTTGATGATGATCTTTGCGCCGGCTTTCGCCATGCCCTCGGCAATGGCGCGGCCGAGGCCGCGGGAGGAGCCGGTGACGAGTGCGGTGCGGCCGGAGAGGTCGAACAAGGCGGTGCTCATTTCAAATGATCCTCAGACGTTGGAGCGGCGCACGGTGAGATCGCTGCGATCGAACACCGCGGGCAGGAGGTCGACGCCGAGGCCGGGTCCTTCCATCGGATAGACGAAACCGTCCTTGATCGTCGGCATCGTGGTCACGAGCTCATTGTACCAGCCCTTGTAGAAGGCGCGCACCGATTCCTGGATCAGCGTGTTGGGCTGGCTGAACGACATGTGGATGGCCGCGATGAAGCCGATCGGGCCGATGCAATCGTGCGGTGCGAAGGGCCGGTGATAGGTCTCGGCCATCGCCGCGATCTTGCGGCCCTCGGTGAGGCCGCCGGTCCAGCACAAATCGGCCATCACCACATGCATGGCGTCGCGGTCGAGCATGTCCTTGTAGGGGAAGCGCGAGCCAAGCGTCTCGCTGGCGCAGACCCAGACGTCGGTCGACCGCGCATATTCGGCCAGCGCCTGCGGGGAGTTCATGCGGATCGGGTCTTCGTACCAGGTCGGCTTGTAGGGCTCGATCGCGCGCGCGATCTGTTTGGCGGTCGGCAGGTTCCAGAGCGAATGGAGCTCGACCATGATCTCCATCTTGTCGCCGACGGCCTTGCGGATTTTTTCGAACGGCTCGAGCGCCTGCTTCATCTGCGCGGCGGTGATGTAGAGCCCCTTGTTCTCCTGGGCGGCCGGATCGAATGGCCAGATCTTCATCGCGGAGATGCCGCTTTCCAGCAGGCTTTCGGCCAGTGCATCGGCGTGGTTCATGAAGCCGTCGAGATCTTCGTACGGTCCCTTGGACGCGCCGAGATTCCAGTTCGACACCGGGCTGATATTGGTCGAGCGGACGTATTGCGTGCCCGCGCAGGTGTTGTAGATGCGCTGCTTGTCGCGGCAGAGGCCGCCGAGCATCTGATGCACCGGCTGATTGCAGACCTTGCCGAACAGGTCCCATAGCGCGATGTCGATGGCCGAGGCCGCGCGATATTCGACGCCGGTCGAGGACTGCGCCATCGGCAGGTTCAGCATGTCGCGATGGATGGCTTCGATGTGCAGGGGATTGCGGCCGAGCAGGCGGCCGGCGAAGGTGTCGTGGATCTGCGCCTCGACCGCGCCTGCGCCATAGAAGGTCTCGCCGAGACCTATCATGCCGGTGTCGGTGTGAACGCGAACCCAGATGACGTTGGAGAATTCCTCGGTACGCAGCGTCTCGATCGACGTGATCTTCACGGCAATTGTCCTCCCGTCACAGGCGCCTCGCGCCCGTCGTCTCGTTTTGCACTGCAGCATGTGGCAGATGGCGCGGAAGTCTTACCTCTGCTTGTAATATATCACAACATGTTTTAAGGCTGCGACAAATAGGGCGCCATCCAGCAACGAGAGCGCGGGCTGACGGGAGAGAACGACATGGCAAAGCGCAAGCGCGCGCTCGAGGTGGTGAGAAACGACGACGACGGCGAGGGCAAGCCCTCGCGGCGCAACCGGCTCAATTTCTTCGAGCTGGCCTATCAGAAGATCGAAGAGCTGCTGGTCCACTGCGAGCTCAAGCCCGGACAATTCATGACGATGCTGGAATTGCAGCACATCACCGGCTTCGGGCGCACGCCGGTGCATCACGCCGTCAATCGTCTTTCCGCCGACACGCTCATCATCATCCGTCCGCGTCACGGCCTGCACATCGCGCCGATCGATCTTGCCCGCGAACGCATGCTGCTGGCCTTGCGCCGCGACATGGAGCGCTTCGTCGTCCGGCTTGCGGCGGATCGCGCCAGCCTCTCGCATCGCAATCAGGCGCTGCACATCGAGCGTGTCTTGCGCGAGCGCCGCGGCAGCCTGACCCTCGACGAATTCAACAGCATCGATCGCCGCATCGACGCACTGGTGCTGGAAGCAGCCGGCGAACCCTTCCTGGTGCACACGCTGCGACCGCTGCACACGCTGTACCGCCGCATCGGCTACATCCACCACCGCTTCATGCCGGGACAGGCCGAGCTGTCAGGCACGATCGATCGCCACCTCGCCATCCTCAGTGCGGTCGCCGGCCGCCACGTCGAGGACGCCGTGAAGGCGAGCGATGCGCTGATCGACTACATGGACCAGATGTTCACGGGCATGGAGGCGGGAATCGATCCGCGCCTGCTCGATTGCAGCATCGAGCCGCTGCTCGGCACTTGAAAAGTACCTGGCGTAGAGAGTTTCGAAGAGAGGACCCAAGAAAATGTCGACGATGGCCATGCCACAACCGACCGCGAGCGAAGCCGCGGTCCGCTACCTCATCACGAACTACAGTCCAAAGGGCAACAAGGTCGGCTGGCTGATGATGGCCTCGATCCTGGTCGAGGCCTGGGATCTCTATTCGATCGCCTTCGTGCTGATCTTCATCAAGGAGCAGTTCAATCCCGATCCCTTGATGTTGGGCCTTGCCGCCGCTGGTACGCAGGGCGGCGCCCTGATCGGCGCGCTGCTCGGCGGCTGGCTCTCCGACAAGATCGGCCGCCGCGTGATGTTCCTGGTGACGATGGTGATGTTCATCGTGCTGGCGCTGGCGCAGGCCTTCGTGCCGAACGTGACATGGCTGATCGTGATCCGCTTCCTGCTCGGCATCCCGCTCGGCTCGGACATCTCGACCGGCTACACCTACATCATGGAATCCATGGCCAAGGGTGAGCGCGAGGTCATGGG
>Ga0102590_1003040_pt1 | contig 17922 bp, 10 predicted proteins | sample AraplaMF_Col_mMF_FD_76859 | JGI IMG/M metagenome (GOLD analysis project Ga0102590, IMG submission 76859) | Arabidopsis root microbial communities from the University of North Carolina, USA - plate scrape MF_Col_mMF | ecosystem: Host-associated > Plants > Roots > Endosphere | place: USA...
CGCATATCTGGGAGATCGTCATGCTGTCAGTGCATGAAGTCACGACCGCCTATCAGGGCCTGGTCGCGATCTCCGCGGTCTCGATCGAGGTCCAGAAGGGCGAAATCGTTTGCGTGGCCGGCGCCAATGGCGCGGGCAAGTCGACGCTGCTCAAATCCATCGCCGGCGCCGAGCGCCCGCGTTCGGGCACGGTGACGTTCGACGGCAAGCGCATCGACGGCATGGCGCAGCATCACATCACCGCCACCGGCATCGCCTATGTGCCGGAGAACCGCCGACTGTTCCCGCGCCTGTCGGTGCGCGACAATCTTCGCCTCGGCAGCTATCTCTATCGCGGCGAGGCGGATCGCGAGAGCCCGCTCGATCTCGTCTTCACACTATTTCCGCGCTTGTCCGAACGCCTCGAGCAGCGGGCCGAGACGCTCTCCGGCGGCGAACAGCAGATGCTTGCGATCGGCCGCGCGCTGATGACGCGCCCGCGGCTTCTGATGCTGGACGAGCCGTCGCAAGGCATCATGCCCAAGCTGGTCGACGAGATCTTCCAGGCGGTTCTGCGTATCCGCGACGCCGGCATGACCGTGCTGATCGTCGAGCAACGCATGGCCGAGTGCCTGGAGATCGCCGACCGCGCCTACATCCTGCAGACCGGCCGGGTGCTGATGAAGGGCCCGGCGGCCGAGATCAGGGGCAATCCGGACGTGCGCAAGGCGTATCTGGGGCTGTAGCGGCAGGCGCAACGATCGTCTCGCTCCACAATTGCAGGCGTCATCCTGAGGTGCGCGCCCTTCGCGCGCCTCGAAGGATGGGCCGCGAGCGCCTGTAGCCCATCCTTCGAGGCTCCCGGCGCGATGCAAAGCATCGCGCCACTCGCACCTCAGGATGACGTCGGTGTGTGTGGTTCGTGCCCATGCTCCGGCAACGTCACCCCGAACACCTTCACCAGATCCTTCACCTGCTCGGGCGACAGATAGCGCGGGTTCATCCCGCGTAGCAGCAGGTACAGCTTCGCCGTCTCCTCCAACTCCTCGGTCGCGAACACCGCGGCCTCCAGCGTGTCGCCGGCGACGACCGGGCCGTGATTGGCGAGCAGCACGGATGAGTATTTTCCCGCCAGCCCCTTGATGGCGTCCGCGACCGCGGGATCGCCGGGGCGGTAATAGGGCACGAGCGCGGTGGCGCCGCATTTCATCAGATAATAGGCGGTCATCGGCGGCAGTGTGGCGCGCGGGTCGATTTCGGGCAGCATCGAGAGCGCGACCGAATGGGTGGAGTGCAGATGCACGATCGCGCGTGCGCTTTCGCGCGTATCGTAGAGGGCCGTGTGCAGCGGAACTTCCTTGGTCGGCGCATCGCCCGAGAGCAGGCGGCCCCGCCCGTCCAGCCGCGACAGCCGCGCCGGGTCGAGGAAACCAAGCGAGGCGTTGGTCGGGGTGACCAGCCACCCGCCATCGTGCATCTTGACGCTGATATTGCCGGAGGATCCCGGCGTCAGCCCGCGCTCGAACAGGGACCGTCCGAAGCGGCAGATATCCTCGCGCAGCTGCGTCTCGTTGCTCATGGCCGCCATGCCTGCTTGTCTCACGCTTTGGCAGCGCGGCCAAGCCGTGTTATTCGAGCTGAGAGCCGCCGCAAAGGGCGGCCATCCGGGAAACGTTCGCAAGGGTCAGTTGCATGTCCGCCTCCACCTCACAGAATCAGCGCATCGCCGTCATCGGGCTCGGCTCGATGGGGTTTGGCATGGCGACCTCGCTGAAGCGCGCCGGCCATGCCGTGACCGGCTGCGATGTTTCGACTGACGCCGTGGCGCGCTTCGTAAAGGATGGCGGTGCGGGCGCGAAGACGCCGGCTGAAGCGGCCAAGGACGCCGACATCGTCGTCAGCGTTGTCGTCAATGCGGCGCAGACCGAGACGATCCTGTTCGGCAAGGATGGCGTCGCCGAGACCCTGCCGAAAGATAGCGTCTTCATTTCTTCCGCGACCATGGACCCGGATGTGGCGCGGCGTCTCGCCAAGCAGTTGGAAGCGACCGGCCGGCATTATCTGGATGCGCCGATCTCCGGCGGCGCTCAGCGCGCAGCCGAGGGCGAGCTGACGATTTTGGCGTCCGGCAGCGCGGCGGCCTTCGCAAAGGCGAGGCCGGCGCTCGATGCCATGGCGGCAAAGCTCTACGAGCTTGGCGATGCCGCAGGGCAGGGGGCGGCCTTCAAGATGATCAACCAGTTGCTGGCCGGCGTGCACATCGCAGCAGCGTCCGAAGCCATCGCGTTTGCCGCAAAGCAGGGCCTCGATATCCGCAAGGTCTACGAGGTGATCACGGCCTCCGCGGGCAATTCCTGGATGTTCGAGAACCGCATGCCGCATGTGCTCGATGGCGACTACACGCCGCGCAGCGCGGTCGAGATCTTTGTGAAAGACCTCGGCATCATCCAGGACATGGCGCGCAGCGCGCGATTCCCGGTGCCGGTCTCCGCCGCCGCACTCCAGATGTTCCTGATGACATCCGCCGCCGGCATGGGTCGCGACGACGACGCCTCGGTGGCGCGGATGTACGCGCAGGTCACCGGCGTGAAGCTGCCTGGCGACAAGTAAGGAAGAGGATTCCAATGCCCCGTTTTGCCGCCAATCTCTCGATGATGTTCACCGAGGTGCCCTTCCTCGACCGCTTCGACGCCGCCGCACAAGCGGGTTTCACCGCGGTCGAATTCCTCTTCCCTTATGAGCATCCGGCCGAGGCGGTTGGCGAGCGGCTCAAGCGCAACGGCCTGACGCAGGCGCTGTTCAACCTGCCGCCGGGCGACTGGAATGCCGGGGAGAAAGGCTTTGCGTCGCTGCCGGCGCGGTTCTCCGACCTCAAGGCGAGCCTGGAGACGGCACTGCCTTACGCCAAGGCGACCGGCGTGAAGCGGCTGCACCTGATGGCCGGCATCGCCAACCGCGGCGAGCGCGTCGCGATCGAGGCATTTTACAAATCGGTGGCCTGGGCCGCCGAATTCTTCGCAGCCCACGGCATCGACATCGTGCTCGAGCCGATCAATGCGCGCAACGTGCCCGGCTACTTCCTCAACGATTTCGGCTTCGCGCGCGACCTGATCCAGGAATTGCGGCTGCCGAACCTGAAGCTGCAGTTCGACATCTATCACTGCCAGATCATCCATGGCGACGTCACCATGCGCCTGCGCGAGATGATGCCGATCATCGGTCACATCCAGATCGCCAGTATTCCCTCGCGCAACGAGCCCGATGGCGAGGAGCTGAACTATCCGTTCCTGTTCGCCGAGCTTGATCGGCTCGGCTATGCCGGTTTCGTCGGCTGCGAATACAATCCGCGCGGCAAGACCACCGAAGGCCTCGCCTGGTTCAAACCCTATGCGGGAGTGACGCCGTGACGCTCGCATTGGGCTGCATCGCCGACGACTACACCGGCGCCTCCGATCTCGCCAACACGCTGACGCGCGCGGGCCTGCGTACGGTGCAGACCATCGGCGTGCCAGCGGATGATCTCGCGCTGCCCGAGGTCGACGCCGTCGTCGTGTCGCTGAAGAGCCGCTCGATCGAGGCGGGGCTTGCCGTAGCGCGCTCGCGCGCGGCGGAGAAATGGCTGCGTGGCCGCGGCGCAGGCCATGTGATGTTCAAGATCTGCTCGACCTTCGATTCCACCGACGCTGGCAACATCGGCCCGGTCATGGACGCCCTGCGCGCCGATTGCGGCGAGGCCATCGTGCTGGTGACGCCGGCCTTCCCGGAGACCGGCCGCACCGTCTATCAGGGCAATCTCTTCGTCGGCACCGTGCCGCTGAACGAGAGTCCGCTGAAAGACCACCCGCTCAACCCGATGCGTGATTCCAACCTGGTGCGGGTACTGGCGCGCCAGAGCAAGACGCAGGTGGGTCTGGCCGATCTGCCGACCGTCACGCGCGGCGCGGAAGCCGTGCGGGCGCGGCTGGCTGACCTCGCGGGCAAGGGCATTGGCGCCGCCATCATCGACGCGGTGTTCGACCGCGACCTCGAAACCGTCGGTCTTGTTGCAGCCCGGCATCGGCTGTCGGTCGGCGCCTCCGGCATGGGGCTTGGCCTCGCGCGCGCGCTGGTCTCGACCGGCAAGGTCCGGTCGGCTGCGGCGAGCAATGGACAGGGCACTGCGGTCGGCGGTGCGGCGGCGTGCCTTGCCGGAAGCTGCTCGCAGGCGACGTTGCAGCAGATCGCCAGGGCTGAATCCGTCATGCCGGTGCTCCGTCTTGACCCGGACCGTGTTCTTACGGACAACGGCGAAGTGGAGCGCGCGCTGGCCTGGGCGAGGCCCCGACTCGCTGAAGGCCCGGTGCTGATCGCGTCGAGCTCGACGCCGGATCAGGTCGCCGCACTGCAGGCGCGCCACGGTCGCGACGCAGCCGGTCATGCGATCGAGCAGGCGATGGCGGACATTGCGGAAAGCCTAGTGAAATCAGGTGTTCGGCGCCTGATTGTCGCCGGCGGCGAGACCTCCGGCGCGGTCGTCGATCGACTCGGCATTCCCGGTTTTCTGGTCGGTGCGGAGATCGCGGCCGGTGTTCCGGTGCTGCGCGCCGTAGGCGCGGACGCGGGCGACATGCTGCTCGCGTTGAAGTCCGGAAACTTCGGCGGCCCTGAGTTTTTCGCCGATGCGCTTGGGCTCATGCGCTGAGCGCGGGGCGTTTTTAGTCCCTCATTCATTTTTTTAAGGTTCCGTACTCGTACGGAGTCGTAGTTAACAACTGCTCAGTCGCTTTGTTGTTGGATATCGGCGCCGCGCCTTTTGGTTGATTCCGATTTGAGTCGCGCGCCCGCGCCAACGCAAAGAGACCCATTATTATGCTCGCCACCATCTCGATCCGCGCCAAGATCATCAGTGTCGTGGCGTTCCTGCTGGTCGCCATGACCGGTATGGGCCTGCTCGCCGTCATGAAGATGCGGACGATCAACGCCAGCACCGTCGACATCTCCACCAACTGGATGCCCAGCGTCCGCACGATTGGCGACCTGCGCGCCAGCGTCATCACCTACCGCAACGTGGTCCGCCAGCACATGCTCGCCGAGACCCTCGAGGACAAGCTCGCGACGGAAAAGACTGCGGCGACCGTGATCGATGCGCTCGCCAAGACTCGCACGAAATACGAGGCGATGATCACCTCGCCGGAGGAGCGGAAGCTTTACAACGATTGGTCGAAGCTCTGGGAAGACTACAAGAAGGGCACCGAAGAGGTGTTCGCGCTGTCCCGCAAGGAGGTCGGCAAGGTCCCGCACGACGCGCAGGAGCTGAACTCCAAGACGGTCAACAAGATCGGTCTTGCGGCGGATGAGGTCCTGACCAAGGACATCGAGCTCAACGCCAGGGGCGGTGATCAGGCCGCCGTCGATGCCGCCGATACCTTCTACTACGCCTTCATGCTGGTCGCGATCATCCTCGGTGCTGCGGTCATTGCCGGCCTCGGCGTCGGCTTCTATCTCGTCCAGGACGTCTCGCGCGGCATCAACTCCATCATCGAGCCGATGCAGGCGCTGGGCCGCGGCGATCTCTCCGCAGAGGTCCCACACCGCGGCGAGAAGACCGAAATCGGGGCGATGGCCGACGTGCTCCAGGTCTTCAAGCAGGCGCTGATCGCCAAGAAGGCCGCTGACGAGGCTGCCGCGGCCGATGCCGAAGCCAAGATCGAGCGCGGCCGCCGCGTCGACAACATCACCCGCGAGTTCGAATCGATGATCGGCGAGATCGTCCAGACCGTGTCGTCGGCCTCGACCCAGTTAGAGGCCTCCGCCTCGACGCTGACCTCGACCGCCGACCGTTCGCAGCGGCTGGCGACCACGGTTGCTGGCGCTTCGGAGGAAGCCTCGACCAACGTCCAGTCGGTGGCTTCGGCGACCGAGGAGATGGCCTCGTCCGTCGGCGAGATCAGCCGTCAGGTGCAGGAATCGGCGCGGATGGCGGGCGATGCCGTCAGCCAGGCCCGGACCACCACCGAGCGCGTCAGCGAGCTGTCCAAGGCAGCCGCCCGCATCGGCGACGTCGTCGAGCTGATCAACACCATTGCCGGCCAGACCAACCTGCTGGCGCTGAATGCCACCATCGAGGCGGCGCGCGCCGGTGAAGCCGGCCGCGGTTTCGCGGTGGTCGCTTCCGAGGTGAAGGCGCTCGCCGAGCAGACGGCGAAAGCGACCGGCGAGATCGGCCAGCAGATCTCCGGCATCCAGGCGGCGACCAACGATTCGGTCGGCGCCATCAAGGAGATCTCCTCCACCATCGAGCGCCTGTCGGAAATCTCCTCGGCCATCGCGGCCGCGGTGGAAGAGCAGGGCGCCGCGACCCAGGAGATCTCCCGCAACGTGCAGCAGGCGGCCCAGGGCACCCAGCAGGTCTCCTCCAACATCACCGACGTGCAGCGCGGCGCGACCGAGACCGGCACGGCCTCTTCGCAGGTGCTGTCGGCGGCGCAGATGCTGTCGAACGACTCGACCCGGCTGAAGACCGAGGTCAGCAAGTTCCTGACCAACGTCCGCGCGGCCTGATCTCGGATACACGTAATACTTTACGAGAGCGGCGCCCTTTGCGCCGCTCTCTGCGTTTTGCAGCACGCATATGATTCCGACGTCCCGCCTGCTCGCTGCCATTTTCCGACATGCCGGTAAAAATGCGGGGCTCTATCATCCGTTACCTCAGTAGTAGTGCGGAGTGCCGTTACACATTCAATCATGAGCCGATTGTATGAAGATGGAGCCGAATTCAGCATGCGACCGGGCAAGCTGTTCAAATTGATGGGCATCCGTGCGCCGGTCATTTCTGGGGAAATAGATGTCTTGGATCAATAATATTCGCGTCTCTGCCAAAATTTCTGCGGTGTTCGCCGCGATCTGTCTCGTCGTCGCCATCAGCACAGGGGCGATCTACAATTCGCTGAGCGTGATGAACTCGACGGCGAAGATGACGGTTCATACCTACCAGGTGCTGGAGCAGCTTAACGAGGTCGTCAGCGCCATGGTCAATTCCGAAACCGGCGTGCGCGGCTACCTTGTCTCGGCGGATACCGGCTTTCTCGCTCCCTACGAGGCAGGCCAGAAGCAGTTTCAGGCGGCAACGGCCAAGGTCGGCAGCCTGACTTCGGACAACGCGACTCAGCAGAAGCGCCTCGAACGTGTCAAAGCGCTCGCGAGCGACTGGATGACCAATGTCGCACAGCGCGAAATCGCGCTGATGAAGGAGCCCGCGACTCAGGCGAAGGCGCGTGAGCTCGAGGCATCCGGCGCCGGCAAGAAGGCCATGGACGGCCTCCGTGCCGTGGTGCAGGAGATGGATGCAGAAGAGCGTTCGCTGCTCACGGTCCGTGCCGTGGCCTCCGACGCCGCGTCCGCAAACGCGACCATCGCGATGGCGGTCGGCGGCATCGTCACGCTGTTGCTCTCGCTGCTGGGTGCTTTTGGCGTCGCAGTCGTGGTCACCCGCCCGATCCAGCGGATCACCACTGAGATGGGCGTCCTCGCCAAGGGTGATACGTCGGTGGCAATATCGGGCACCGAGCGTAAGGACGAGATCGGCCAGATGGCCGGGGCAGTCCAGGTGTTCAAGACCAACGCGATCGAGGTCGAGCGGCTGAAGGCTGAACAGGTTGCAGTCGAACGCCGCAACGCGGAACAGCGCAAGGCCGACATGACCAGGCTCGCCAACGACTTCGAAAGCGCGGTTGGGGAGATTATCCAGACCGTGTCGTCGGCCTCGACCCAGCTCGAGTCCTCCGCCTCGACGCTGACGTCGACCGCGGACCGCTCCCAGCAGATGGCGACCACGGTTGCCGCGGCTTCGGAAGAAGCGTCCACCAACGTGCAGTCGGTGGCTTCGGCAACCGAGGAGATGGCCTCGTCCGTCGGCGAGATCAGCCGTCAGGTGCAGGAATCGGCGCGGATGGCGGGCGATGCCGTCAGCCAGGCCCGGACCACCACCGAGCGCGTCAGCGAGCTGTCCAAGGCAGCCGCCCGCATCGGCGACGTCGTCGAGCTGATCAACACCATTGCCGGCCAGACCAACCTGCTGGCGCTGAATGCCACCATCGAGGCGGCGCGCGCCGGTGAAGCCGGCCGCGGTTTCGCGGTGGTCGCTTCCGAGGTGAAGGCGCTCGCCGAGCAGACGGCGAAAGCGACCGGCGAGATCGGCCAGCAGATCTCCGGCATCCAGGCGGCGACCAACGATTCGGTCGGCGCCATCAAGGAGATCTCCTCCACCATCGAGCGCCTGTCGGAAATCTCCTCGGCCATCGCGGCCGCGGTGGAAGAGCAGGGCGCCGCGACCCAGGAGATCTCCCGCAACGTGCAGCAGGCGGCCCAGGGCACCCAGCAGGTCTCCTCCAACATCACCGACGTGCAGCGCGGCGCGACCGAGACCGGCACGGCCTCTTCGCAGGTGCTGTCGGCGGCGCAGATGCTGTCGAACGACTCGACCCGGCTGAAGACCGAGGTCAGCAAGTTCCTGACCAACGTCCGCGCGGCGTAAGCTCCGCAACCAACTGTCGATCCGACGACGAGCGGCGCCAAAGGCGCCGCTCGTTTTGTTTGCCGTATCGCGATCGGTCCGGTGAACCAGTTGGTAAGCCTGTCGTTCAACCGCAGGGCGAACTGGCGGGGTTCCACCACGTTCCTTGACGTAGGACAATTTCCCGTCGCCGACCTCGGATATTCCTTTTCGCCTGCCGCTCTCTGCCCCTGAGGCCGGTGCTGACGAGAAGGATGCGAACAGTGAATTTGAGAATCGGAACGGTCCTCCCCCTTGTCATTGCGGCGCTGGCTCTGATGGGCGTGGCCGCGACCGGTTATGCATCGCTTCAGGCATACCGCGACCGGCAGGCGGCGGACGCCTTCGTCGATCTCAACGGCGTCTCGCGGCTGTTGCTGCAGAGCGCGGGGCAATGGGCCCTGGAGCGAGGCATGACCAATGCCGCGTTGAGGTCGCCGGAGGTGACGGCCGCCGATCGCCGATCCGAGATCATGAAACTACGAATCGGCTCGGACCAGGCTTTTCGCGAAGCTGCGCGCCGCCTTCGCGCGATGAGCGAATTCAACGTGGCCGACCCCCGCATCGATGCGACGGAACGAGCCCTCCAGAATGTCGAAGATCTGCGCCGCAAGGCCGACGAAAACCTCGCCAGGCCGGCGGCGGGGCGCAATGCGGACATCGTCAACGGATTCGTGCCCGCCGTCACCGAGCTGATCGAATTGACCTCCATCCGGCTGCGCCTGGTCCTGGAAACGCTGGCTACTCCGCCTTCGTCGACGATGTCGCGTCTCGTCGGTCTTCGGCATCTTGCTGCGGAGATGGCCGAGAAGGCCGGGCGTGAACGGGCTTTCCTCGGAGGCGCGATTGGCTCGGGCAGCAGGATGACGCCCGAAGAGTTGAGCCGGATTGCCGGTTTCCGGGGCTACGTCGAGCTTGCCTGGGGGACGATCGCGCCGCTGGCCGAGCGAGCCGACATTCCAGGCGACGTCGCCGGAGCGATCAAGGGCGTCGAGCAGGACTACTTCCGGATTTATGACGCGACCCGCAACCGCGTGCTCGCGGCGGCGGCCAGCGGAGACTACAGGATCAGTAGCAATGACTATTTCGCCAGCGCGACGACGGGGATCAATGCGATCCTTCGCCTGTCCGAAGCGATCGGAGCGGCCGCGGATCTCGAGGCGACCGGGCAGGCCGCCAGGGCAACGTCCAATCTGATCGTCGCCGGCCTGATCCTGGCGAGCTGCGTTGCGCTGGTCTTGCTGAGTTTCTGGATCGCGTTCTCCCGGATCGTGCGGCCGCTGTCCGCACTGACCCGCGCCATGGGCGAACTCGCCGCCGGCAATTTCGCCGTGGCTCTCCCCGGTCTCGATCGAAAGGACGAGGTCGGCGACATGGCCCATGCCGTGGAGCGGTTCAAGATCGTGGCGGAGCAGAAGGCACGCGACGAAGCGGAGGCCAAGGCCCGGCAGGATCGGATTGCCGCCGAGCAGCGCAAGACCGAGATGCACAGGCTCGCGGATCAGTTCGAGGCTGCGATCGGCGAAATCGTCGACACCGTCTCGTCGGCGTCCACGGAGCTCGAGGCCTCGGCGAGCACGCTGAATGCCACCGCAGGGCGCGCCAAAGAGCTCGCCGTAGCGGTCGCCTCAGCCTCGGAGGAGGCTTCGACGAACGTGCAGTCGGTGGCATCGGCGACCGAAGAGCTGTCGTCCTCGGTCAACGAGATTGGCCGCCGCGTCCAGGATACGGCGCGAATGGCCAACGCAGCCGTGGATCAGGCGGGAAGGACCAACGAGCGCATCGGCGAACTGTCGCGAGCGGCTGCGAAGATCGGCGACGTGGTCGCATTGATCGACTCGATCGCGGGGCAGACCAATCTGCTAGCGTTGAACGCCACGATCGAAGCGGCGCGCGCGGGCGAGGCCGGTCGCGGCTTCGCGGTGGTGGCATCGGAAGTGAAGGCCCTGGCGGAACAGACCGCAAAGGCGACCGGGGAAATCGGCCAGCAGGTCTCCGGGATGCAATCTGCGACGCAGGAATCCGTCGATGCGATCCGCGACATCGGCGGCACGATCACCCAGCTGGCCGAGATCGCCTCGGCGATCGCCGCGGCGGTGGAGGAACAGGGCGCGGCGACGCAGGAGATCGCACGCAACGTGCAGCAGGCTGCGCAGGGTACACAGCAGGTCTCGTCCAACGTCGGAGACGTCGAGCACGGCGCTGCGGAAACCGGGGCAGCCTCGACGCAGGTGCTTTCAGCGGCGCAGATGCTGTCGAGGGACTCCACTCGGCTGAAGACCGAGGTCGGCAGGTTCCTGACCAACGTCCGCGCAGCGTAAAGTCTCCACGAGATTTGTAGATGCGACCTTTCGACAACACCCGACGATCTGACGACGGGCGGCGCTAGAAGCGCCGCTCGCCTTTTGCCGCCGGCAGCTTGATGTGTCCTATGAGTGGTATCGTGCATAATTACCCGTAGTCGCACGGGAAGAGGATTTCATCGATAGTTAAATTCGTTTGATCAGAATTGTTAAAGACGTTTTGAACAGCGCAGTCCGGATAGGATTGACCGCATCGCGTTTCATTTGGGGGCTTTTGATGCGCAAGAATTTTCCGATCACCGAAATCGAATATCCCGTCAGTGATGAGACGCTCATTGTCTCCCGTACGGATCTGAAGGGCAAGATTGCCTATTTCAACGAGGACTTCGTTGCCGCGGCGGGTTTCACCTCCGAAGAGATGATGGGGCAGCCGCACAACATGATCCGTCATCCGGACATGCCGCCGGAAGCCTTCCAGAACCTTTGGGATACGCTCAAAGCCGGCAAGCCATGGCTGGGCGCGGTGAAGAACCGCCGCAAGAACGGCGACTATTACTGGGTGCTGGCGACGGCCTCGCCGATCCGTCAGAACGGCCAGGTCACGGGCTTTACCTCGATCCGAACCAAGCTGCCGGCCGATCAGCGCAAGCTTGCCGAAGAGGTCTACGCCGCGATTCGCGAGAAGAAGCCGCACGGCTATCGCATCGACGGCGGCATCATCCGCCGCCGTTCGATGCTCGACCGCTTCGCGATTTTCACGCGCACGCTGAAGGCGCGCCTCGTCACGATGATGGCGGTGCAGGTGCTGTTCATGCTTGCCCTCGGTATCTGCGGTGCGCTCGCGACCGGCGGTTCGACCAGCATGGCTCTGGTGCTGCTGGCCCTCGTCGGCACAGCGTTCGGCGGTTTCGTCGGCGTGGCAACCATGCGTGCGATCCGGGGGCCGATGCAGCAGCTCAACGACACCATGCTCAATCTCGTGCAGGACAAGCTCGACAACCGCATTGTGATCGAACGCGATGACGAGATCGGCGAGGCCCTGCGCAATCTCCAGACGGTGCAGACCATCATCCGCTTCAGCCGCGACGAGGTGCAGGCGGTGCAGCGCCGCGCCGAGGCGCAGCGCAAGACCGACATGACGAAACTCGCCGATGGCTTCGAGGCTGCGATCGGCGAGATCGTCGAGACCGTCTCGTCGGCCGCGACCGAGCTCGAGGCTTCGGCCTCCACATTGTCCTCGACCGCTGGCCGGGCCCAGGAATTGGCGACGGTCGTCGCGGGCGGTTCCGAGGAAGCTTCCGCCAACGTTCATTCGGTGGCATCCGCCGCCGAAGAAATGTCATCGTCGGTCCGGGAGATCAGCCGGCAGGTGCAGGACTCCTCCAGGATCGCCAGCGAGGCGGTCAGCCAGGCCCAGGCCACCACCGAGCGCGTCGGCGAGCTGTCGCGGGCGGCGGCGCGGATCGGCGATGTCGTCGAGCTCATCAACGCCATCGCCGGCCAGACCAACCTGCTGGCGCTGAATGCCACGATCGAGGCGGCGCGAGCCGGCGAGGCCGGCCGTGGCTTCGCCGTGGTGGCATCCGAGGTGAAGGCACTGGCCGAGCAGACCGCGAAGGCAACCGGCGACATCGGTCAGCAGATCGGCGGCATCCAGGCCGCAACCCAGGAGTCGGTCAGCGCCATCGGCGGGATCAGCGGCACCATTGCACGCCTCTCCGAAATATCGTCGGCGATCGCCGCGGCTGTGGAGCAGCAGGGCGCCGCGACGCAGGAGATCGCCCGCAACGTGCAGCAGGCCGCTCAGGGCACCCAGCAGGTCTCGTCCAACGTCGGTGACGTCCAGCGCGGCGCTGTCGAGACCGGCTCGGCGTCCGCGCAAGTGCTGTCGGCCGCGCAGATGCTGTCGCGCGATTCGAACCGGCTGAGGCTCGAGGTCAGCAAGTTCCTGGGCTCGGTCCGCGCAGCCTGAGGTGCGTCGATTCCGGGAGCGGCGCTTCCGGGCGCCGCCTCGACACGTCAAAGACTGCTTCTGCCACCCAGTCGGGGCGTAAGCTGCATATCTGGAATGCGATTTCGCCGTGCGATAGCAGGGAAGTGACCATCTGTGACCCGCTGTCGTTAGCCATTTCAGCGGTGTTCGGGTAAATCAGCGGGGGAACCCGCGGGGGCGCGTTCCCTGTCCCCCGATTTGGAATTACCCGACGAATGATTGCTCTGGTTCGTATTGCCCTGAGCCGACCCTACACGTTTGTCGTGCTCGCGCTCCTGCTCCTGATCATCGGACCGCTGGCGGCACTGCGGACGCCGACGGACATCTTTCCCGAAATCCGCATCCCCGTGATCGGCGTGGTCTGGCAGTACACCGGCTTGCCGCCGGACCAGATGTCGGGTCGCATCACCACGCCGTTCCAGCGTTCGCTGACGACGACGGTCAACGACATCGAGCACATCGTCGCCAACTCCTATAACGGCTTCGGCATCGTCAAGATCTTCTTCCAGCCGACCGTCGACATCCGCACCGCCAATGCCCAGGTCACCGCGATCTCGCAGACGCTGCTGAAGCAGCTGCCCCCCGGTGCGACGCCGCCCTTGATCCTGAACTACTCCGCCTCGACCGTACCGATCATCCAGGTGGCTCTGTCTGGCGACGGCCTGACCGAGCAGAATCTCGCCGATATCGGCATCAACAATCTGCGTACCCCGCTGGTCACCGTGCCTGGCGCGGCAATCCCTTATCCATTCGGCGGCAAGCAGCGCCAGGTCCAGATCGACCTCGACCCGACCGCGCTCCAGGCCCGCGGCCTGTCCGGTCAGGATGTCGCCAATGCTCTGGCGGCGCAGAACCTGATCACGCCGGTCGGCACCCAGAAGATCGGCACCTTCGAATACAACATCCAGCTCAACAACTCGCCGCTCAGGATCGAGGAGCTTGGCAATCTACCGATCAAGACCGTCAACGGCGCAATGGTTTACGTGCGTGATGTCGCGACCGTTCGCGACGGCAATCCGCCGCAGACCAACATCGTTCATGTCGACGGCAACCGTTCGGTCCTGATGATGGTGTTGAAGGCGGGCGCGACCTCGACGCTCGATATCATCGCCGGCATCAAGCAGAAGGTGATCGACGTCAAGGACCAGCTGCCGGACGCATTGAAGATCGGCTTCATCGGCGACCAGTCGGTGTTCGTCCGCGGCGCGATCCAGGGCGTCGCGTTCGAGGGCGTGATCGCAGCGCTGCTGACCAGCGTCATGATCCTCCTGTTCCTCGGCAGCTGGCGCTCGACCGTCATAATCGCGGTGTCGATCCCGCTCTCCGTGCTCGGCGCGATCATCATGCTCTCGGCGATCGGCGAGACCTTGAACATCATGACGCTCGGCGGCCTTGCGCTGGCGGTCGGCATCCTGGTCGACGACGCCACGGTCACCATCGAGAACATCAACTACCATCTGGAGCAGGGCAAGCCGGTCGAGCAGTCGATCCTCGACGGCGCCAACCAGATCGTGACGCCGGCCTTCGTCTCGCTGCTCTGCATCTGCATCGTGTTCGTGCCGATGTTCTTCCTCACCGGCGTCGCGCGCTTCCTGTTCGTGCCGATGGCGGAAGCGGTGATGTTCGCGATGATGTGGTCGTTCATCCTGTCGCGCACTCTGGTGCCGACCATGGCCAATTATCTGTTGCAGCCGCATGTGCATCACGAGGGCGAACCGCCGAAATCGCGCAATCCGCTGGTCTTGTTCCAGCGCGGCTTCGAGGCGCGGTTCGAGCGCATTCGCGGTGGCTATCATGACTTCCTCGGGCTCGCACTCGGGCACCGCGCGGTGTTCGTCGTCGGTTTTCTCTGCGTGGTCGGCGCGTCCTTTGCGCTGGTGCCGTTCCTCGGGCGCAACTTCTTCCCCGCGGTCGATGCCGGCAATATCCTGATGCATGTCCGCACCCAGGTCGGAACGCGCGTTGAGGAGACGGCCAACCAGCTCGCAGACGTGCAGAAGGCGATCCGCAAGCTGATCCCCGGCGAGATCGAGACGCTGACCGACAACATCGGGATGCCGATCTCCGGCATCAATATGACCTACAACAACACCGGCGTGATCGGCCCGCAGGACGGTGACATCCAGATCAAGCTTAGGGAAGGCCACAAGCCGACCGAGGAACACGTGAAGGTGCTGCGTGAGCAGTTGCCGCGGCTGTTCCCTGGCGTCAGCTTCTCCTTCCTTCCGGCCGACATCGTCAGCCAGATCCTGAATTTCGGCGCGCCGGCGCCGATCGACCTGCAAATCCGTGGCGCCAATATTGCCGGCAACTTTGCTTACGCCAACGGCCTGCTGGCCAAGGTGCGCAAGATTCCCGGCGTCGCCGATGCGCGCATCCAGCAGTCACCGAACAACCCGACCTTCAACATCGATGTCGATCGCACCCGCGCGCAATATGTCGGCCTGACCGAGCGCGACGTCACCAACAGCCTCGTGGTCAATCTCGCCGGCTCCTCGCAGGTGGCGCCGACCTACTACCTCAACCCCGACAACGGGGTGTCCTACTCCATCGTGATGCAGACGCCGCAATACCAAATGGATTCCCTCAGCGCCCTCCAGACGCTACCGATCACCGCAGCCGGCAATGCGCAGTCGCCGATCCTTGGCGGCATCGCCGACATCAAGCGCTCGACCTCGAGCGCCGTGGTGTCGCAATACGACATCCAGTCGATGGTGCAGATTTTTGCGACGACCTCGGGCCGTGATCTCGGCGCGGTTGCCAATGATATTCGCCAGGTCATCGCCGACACCGCCAAGGACGTGCCGAAGGGTTCTTCCGTCGTGCTGCTCGGTCAGGTGCAGACCATGAATAGCGCCTTCACCGGCCTTCTGTTCGGGCTGCTGGGGGCGGTCGTGCTGATCTACCTGCTGATCGTCGTGAACTTCCAGTCCTGGTCCGATCCGTTCGTGATCATCAGCGCGTTGCCGGCTGCACTTGCCGGCATCGTCTGGATGCTGTTCACGACGCAGACCACGCTGTCGGTTCCGGCGCTGACCGGCGCCATCATGTGCATGGGCGTCGCCACCGCCAACAGCGTGCTCGTGATTTCCTTCGCCCGCGAGCGCTACGCGGAGCTTGGCGATCCCATCGCGGCTGCGCTGGAAGCCGGTTTCGTCCGGTTCCGCCCGGTGCTGATGACCGCGCTCGCCATGATCATCGGCATGGCGCCGATGGCGCTGGGGCTGGGCGAGGGCGGCGAGCAGAACGCACCGCTTGGCCGCGCGGTGATCGGCGGCCTGATCTTTGCAACGTTCGCCACGCTGATGTTCGTTCCCGTGGTGTTCAGTATGGTACACAAGAAACAAGGCGCCACAGCCGCCGCCCCATTGGAGTCTCCGCATGTCGCCCACTGAACCCCGCTCCCCGGTGTCGCACCGGAAACTGGGCATCGTCGGCGTGGTGGCGCTGATCGCGGCAGGCCTCATCGTCGGCACCGGCATCCGCGCCCGCGAGGAGCAGGGCTCCAGGCTGAAGGAATGGACCGACGATCAGGCTGTTCCCAGCGTCGCGGTGGCGCTGCCCAATGCCAAGGCCCGCAGCGCCACCATCGATCTGCCGGGTCGGCTCGAAGCCTATTACCGCGCCCCGATCTTCGCGCGCGTCTCCGGTTACCTGAAGAGCTGGAACGCGGACATCGGTGCCCGCGTCAAGGCGGGGCAGGTGATCGCCGAGATCGAGGCGCCGGACCTCGACCAGCAGCTCCTGCAGGCCCGCGCCGACCTCGCCAGCCAGCAGGCCAGCGCCAGGCTGTCGGAAGCCACGCTGAACCGCCGCAAGACGCTGGTCGCCTCGAATTTCGTCTCGGCGCAGGAGATCGACGAGCGCACCGCCGACCTCTCCAACAAGAACGCCGCGGTCCATTCAGGCCAGGCCAATGTCGAGCGGCTGGAAGCGCTGGCCGGCTACAAGAAGATCACGGTGCCATTCGACGGCGTGGTGACGGCGCGCGATACCGACGTCGGTGCGCTGATCAACGCGGGCGGCGGCTCCGGTCCGGCGATGTTCGTCGTCTCCGACATCACCAAGCTGCGCGTCTACGTCAACGTGCCCCAGAATTACGTGCCGGCGATCAAGATCGGTGCCAAGGCCACCATGGTGATGCCGGAGTATCCGAACCGGACGTTCCAGGCGACGGTGGAGGCGTCCTCGCAGGCCGTCGACGTCGCCTCGGGCACCACGCGCATGCAGCTCGGGCTCGACAATTCGAGCGGCGAACTGATGCCCGGCGGCTATGCCAGCGTGAAACTCAACTTGCAGCGCGACAGCGCGCCTCTGAGCATTCCGGCCAGCGCCCTGATCTTCAACGGCAGCGGCTTGCGTGTCGCCACCGTCGGCCCGGACGACAAGGTGCTGTTCAAGCCCGTGACCATCGCCCGCGATCTCGGCCGTGAGATCGAGCTCGCCTCGGGTATCGCAGCGGACGACCGCGTCATCACCGCCCCGCCGGACGGCCTGTCCGACGGTGACGTGGTGCGTGTGGTCGGCGCCGACAAGAGCAAGCCGGCCACCGCGTCGGAAAAGCAGGCGCCGAAGAGTTAAATGCGGTCGTCTCGTGCCCCGGACGCAGCGCAGCACGAAGCGATGCGCCGCAGAGCCGGGGCCCAGTTTGTCTCGCAGAGTTCAATGCAGCTTTCTGGGTCCCGGCCCTGCGGAGCGGCATTGCATGCCGCGCCGCGTCCGGGACACGAGAGCTGACTAAACCACCCGCCACTCCGGCACGGCGTCCGCGGCCATCGAGATATCGCCTAGCGAGCCCACCGGCGTGCGGTCCATGTCGAGCAGATGCGCCAGCGTGGCCGTATCGCTCGCAGGAATCCTTGCCAGCGTGCGCCGGTCGTCCTGCGTCCGCAGCATGGCCACGCCGTGCTCGACATCGCCGCCGCGGCCATAGAGCACGGTAAAGCTCTCGACCTTGCCTGTGCCGCCCGCCTCCGTCACGAACTCGGGTACCGCCCGCTTGTTGCGATCAGCTTCGGCCTGCACGCTGGTGTCCTGCGCCAGCGCCTCGCGTGGCGGGGCCGTCGACACCACCAGCGCATGATGCTTGGTGACGAAGCCGCCTTGTCCATAGAGCA
>Ga0102590_1003041_pt1 | contig 17918 bp, 15 predicted proteins | sample AraplaMF_Col_mMF_FD_76859 | JGI IMG/M metagenome (GOLD analysis project Ga0102590, IMG submission 76859) | Arabidopsis root microbial communities from the University of North Carolina, USA - plate scrape MF_Col_mMF | ecosystem: Host-associated > Plants > Roots > Endosphere | place: USA...
GAACTTCTCGTAGACGCCGAGGTAGTCCTGGCAATCCGGATGCTCGACCAGCACGCCGCTGCACTCGGCCGGGTTTTCGGAGATATGGGTGTTGACCCAGCAGTCCGGATGCTCGTGCTTGAGGCGTTGACACGCCTTGAGCAGCTCAGGCGAGGCACCGAAAGCGAAGCGTGGCGTGATGGCGTAGAGGTTGCGGCCCTTGTTGTGATACTGCGCGATCAGACGCTTGCTGTCGCGATAGAAATTCTCGGGCGTGTCGACATAGTCCGCCGGCGCGTTGCGATCGATGCCGGTGAGGCCCGCGATCACGCGCATGTTGCGGCGGGCAGCTTCCTCGAACAGTTCTTCGGTCGAGACCGGCGAAGAACTGGTAAACGCCTGGCAGGTGGTGGTTCCGGAGGCCAGGAGTGCGTCGAGGAAGCGCTTAACGCCCTCGCGCGCGTAGTTCCGATCCTTGTACTTCAGCTCCTCCGGATAGATCCACATTTGCAGCCACGGCAACAGCTGCTCGCCATAGGCACCAAGCACCCGGGTCTGCGGCAGATGGATGTGTCCGTCGATGAAGCCCGGGACGATGATGCGGTCCTTGATGTCGGTGATCTGCACGCCCGGATGCGCAGCGGAGATCTTGTCATAAGGACCGAACGCCTTGATGACGCCGTCAGTGACGATCAGGAGGCCGTCCTGATGAAAGCGCGCGGCCGCCTGCTCATTGCCGACGTGCTTCCAGGGATCGTCGACGAAGTCGAAGAACGTGCCGCGAATACCGACCGTGGTCATGATTGATTCCTTCCTCAAGTCTGTGTCGCGCGGCGTGGCGCAGGCAGCGAGATGGCGAGCAGCGCGCCGGCGATGGCGCAGAGGCCGAGATAGAGCCAGCCGATCGGCGCCTGCGTCGCTTCAGGCAGCACCGCCGCGATCGCCATGGCACCGCTCACGGCGAGATAGCAGAGCGCGCTGATGAGGCCGCCGATCAGGCCGTGGTCGCGCTCGAACAGGCCGAGCGCCATGCCGTACATCATCGGACACAGCACGCCGCAGCCGCCGAGCACCAGCGCGCCGCCGATCGTGATCGACGTGAAATCGAGACCGAGAGTCATACCTGTTACGGTCAGCACCGCGGCGCCGGCAAGGAACAGCGCGAAGGCACCGAAGCCCATCACGCGGGCCGGTATGACGCGTGCGAAATGCGCGCAGCCAAGCTCACCGGCGAGGTTCACACCACCAAGGCCGAGCGCGACGAGGCCATAGATGGCCGCCGAATGGCCGAGACCGGTCTGGTAGAAGAACGGCGCGACGACGCCGAATGCCAGCTGTGCACTTGCCGCAGCGGCAAAGACCAGCACGAAGGCCAGGAAGCCCGGACGCACCAGCGCCTCGCGCAGGATACCGGCGGTGCGGCGCGGATCGAACGGCGCGCGCCGCTCGGCCGGCAATGTCTCGGGCAGAAACAATACGACGATCGCAGCGACGATGGCCGCGGCGATCGCGATGACGACGAAGACGCCGCGCCAGGACGTCAGCTCGACGATGAAGCCGCCGGCTGCCGGCGCCAGCACGGGGGCGAGCCCCCAGGCCGCCCCGAGCAGGCCGGAGATGGCCATGAGCTCTCGGTCGCGAAAACAATCGGCCGCCACCGCATAGGCGACCACGAGGCAGGTGCAGCCGCCGATGCCTTGCAGGAACCGCAACGCCAGCAGCAGCGAGGCGCTGGTGGCGAGCGCGCAGGCAATGCTCATGGCGATGAGCACCGTCATGCCCGCGAGCAGAACGTTGCGGCGGCCGAGCGTGTCGGAGGCGATTCCGACCGGCACCAGCGCCAGACTCATGCCGAGCATGTAAGCGGTGACGGTGTTCTGCATCGACGCTGAATCGGTGGCGAGGTCCACCACCATCTGCGGCAGGCCGGGCGTATAGGCGTCAAGCGGGATCTGGCTGAACGGCACGACGCACAGCAGGATCGGCACGATCCCGCGCCTGGCGCAACCGGCGTCCGAAGCAAGTGCAGTCATGAAGCAACGCCCCCTCAGTGCCTGCCCGTCTTTTCGTGCACGCGTTGAGACGCGACGATGCGGATTGCAGGTCTTGACCGGGGCAGCGTGCCAGAACTGTGTATAAAAACCCTTAGGGGTTCCTGTTCAATCTTGTCGGCTCAGGCTTCGAACCCTGTGGCGTGGTGACGCTCCAACACCAAATGCGAAAACAACCCCATGCACAGTAAGGATCGCGCCGAAATCATTGACCTTTTCTAGACTTCGGAAGGAGCGAAATATTCACTTGCTCCGTCGGGCAAAACAGGCGCAGAATTGCATCATCGCCGATCGGGCACGCCGCCGCGCCAACGCTAGCGGCCGTTCGCAAGGCATCGCGGTTTCTCATGCAAAGCCAGCTTCGACCAAGCCCAAATCAGATCAAGAAGTCCTTGAGAGCTCCGAGAAACTGCCGCGGCGATTGAAGCTGCGGCACGTGCGCACATCCCGGAATGATCTTGAGTTCGGCGTGCGGCAATCCCGCCGCCAGCTCGCGCGACATCGGCGGAGGCGTTGCTTCGTCGTGCTCGCCGACCAGAACGAGGACCGGGACCTTCACCGCGGCAAGCTCAGCGCGAAGATCGAGGCCAGCCAACGCATCGCATGCGCTGCGAAACACGTCGGGATCCGTCCGCAAAAATGCTTCACGACGGTCCCGCATCAGTTCGGAGTGCTGGGCCTGAAAATCCGGCGCGAACAGGCGGCGCATCGCAACGTCAGTGATGGCCTCCAGCCCTTTCTCGCGCGACACTTTCGCCATGTTGCGAAACGCCTCGCGGCCAGGCTCCGAGAACGCCGCGCCGCTGTCGGCCAGAACAAGCTTGCTGGCGATCTCCGGATGCCGGATCGCCATCTGCAAGACAACGAAGCCGCCGTAGCCATTGCCGAGCAAGATCGCCGGCGCACCACCGGCCGCATCGCGCACGGCCTCGGCCATCCGATCCGCGACCGCGGCGAGACCACCCTCCACCGCGCGTGAACGGCCGAACCCCGGCAACTCCGGCACGATGGCCTGAAAAGATTTTTCAAGCTCCGGCACGATCGCATCAAAACTCGCGCGATCCGACAGCAGCGAGTGGAACAGGAAGAGCGGCGTCCCCTCGCCCGATTGCGCTGCGTTGACGGTCCCGTTGGCAAGAAGCCTGTCCATGTCTGGTCTTTCCTTAACTTCGTCGGCGGGATCACGCCCGTTCGCGGACCGCGAGGCCCCGATTGATAAATCAACTGTCAGGGAATTCAAGCATTTGGCTCTTGACGTGAAATATCAGGATTGTCAGATTGGAGCGAGCAAGATCCGGAGCAATCATGCTTTTACGCGAAAACATCTATGATCTTCTCAGGTCTGATATTTTAGCCTGTCGATTTGCGCCGGGTGATGAAATGCGCGAACAGGACTTGGCAGAGCGCTATTCGGTGAGCCGGCAACCGGTTCGGGATGCGCTCTTGCGGCTGCAGCGCGAGCACCTCGTGACGGTGCAGCCACGGCAGGGCTACCGGGTCACACCGATCTCGCTGTCCGATGCCCGCGATCTCCTGCGCTTCCGCCTCGCACTTGAGCCGGCTTGCGTTGCCGAGGCGATCGAGAGCGCCCCTGACAGCGTCTTGAAATCGCTCGACGAATTTCGCCGCTTCTCGGGCAACCACGAGGATTTCATCGCCTACAATCGCGGTTTCCATACAGCGCTCGCCAACGCGTCCGGCAATCGCCGTATGGCGACAGCGCTGTGCGACCTGATCGGCCAGGCCGACCGGCTGGTCCGCGTCAGCGTGTCCAACCTGAAGGGGCACGACCCGGCAAAGCTCGTCGCCGAGCACGTCGCCCTGATCGACGCCATGCAACAGCGCGAGACGCGAACCGCCGCGCGCATCATCAAGGCCCACATCGGTGCCACAGAAAAACGCGTCCTGCCGGCGCTCAAGCGCAACGCCGTCATCGTGGAAGAGAGGTCGTCATGAACATCCCGGCAAAACCTGCGTCGATCGACGTCGAAATCCATGGCAATTTCATCGATGGGCGTGAAGTCGAGGCCGGGGGCGGCGCTATGCTTGACGTTCGCAATCCCGCGACCGGCGACGTGATCGCCCGCATCCCCAATTCCACCGCTGAGGACATCGACCGCGCCATGAAGAGCGCGCGCGCCGCGTTCGAAGGCAAAGCCTGGGGCGGCATGGACACACGCGCGCGTGCCAGACTGGTCAACAGGCTCGCGGATGCTTTCGAGGCCAATCTCGACAGCCTGTACCGGCTGGAAACCCTCAACAACGGCCGGCCGATCAACGAGACCCGTGCCCAGCTCTCCCGCCTGCCCGATTTCTTCCGCTACTTTGCCGGCGTTGCGCTCGCACGTCGGGACTCCGTGATCCCCGTCGAAGGAGCATATCTGAACTACACGCTACGCACCCCCATCGGTATCGTCGCCAATTGTACGCCGTTCAATCACCCGCTGATGATCCTGTGCAAATCGCTCGCCGTGGTGCTGGCGACCGGATGCGTCACCGTGGTCAAGCCGTCCGAATATACGCCGCTGACGACACTGAAGCTGGCGCAGATCTTCACCGAGGCCGGCCTTCCGCCCGGCGTCTTCAACATCATTCTCGGCCTGGGCCAGAGCGCCGGCAAGATGCTGGCCGAGCATGGCGACATCAACAAGCTGGTCCTGACCGGCGGCACCGAGGCCGGCCGTATCGCCGGAAGCGCGGCCGCAAAAGTATTCGCGCATCAGACCATGGAACTGGGCGGCAAGACGCCGGTGATGGTGTTCGACGATTTCGACGTCGACCGTGCTGTGAACTACGCCGCGTTCGGCGCTTTCATCGGCGCCGGACAAACCTGCGTCTGCGCTTCGCGCCATATCGTCCAGGCCTCGATCTACGACGAATTCGTCGAGAAGCTGCAGGCCAAGACCCGCACGATCCGCGTCGGAGATCCCTTCGATGCAAACACCCAGATGGGCCCCGTGATCTCCGCCCGGCAGCGCGATCGCGTTCTCACCTACGCAGGCTACGGCCATGCGGACGGCGCGCGTCTCGTCACCGGAGGCGTTGCCGCAAAGGTGCCGGGCCATGACAACGGCTATTTCGTCGAGCCGACCGTGTTCGCGGACGTCACGTCCGACATGCGCATCTTCCAGGAGGAAGTGTTCGGTCCCTTCACCTCGGTGACGCCGTTCAAGGACGAGGCCGATGCGCTTCGGCTTGCGAACGACTCGCCGTTCGGCCTCGCCGCCGCGATCCGCACCCGTGACGTCGGGCGCGCTCATCGCGTCGCCGCGTCCGTCAAGGCCGGCATCGTCTGGATCAATGATCACCACCGGCTTGATCCGGCCTCCCCCTGGGGCGGCGTCGACGATTCCGGCATCGGTCGCGAATGCGGCACCGAGAGTTTCAACGACCACTTCAACACCAAGAGCGTGATGGTCGCGACCCACGAGCAGCCGTTCGACTGGTACCGCGACACGGCCAATCAGAAACGGCTGAACTAGCAGAACTGCAAGCGGCCGACCGCCCGTAGAAGGCGGCCCGCATCAACCAGAACAACAGTCAAGGGAGAGCGTAAATGTCGACATCGGTGAACGCAGGCGGCCGTCTGGATCGGCTGCCGATCGGGCCATTCCATCGCCGCATCATGCTGCTGATCGGCATTGGAATGTTCTTCGACGGTTTCGACATCTATATCGCCGGGACCGTCCTCAGCGTCACCCTGAAGACGGGCTTTTCGACACTTGCGCAGAACGCGGCCTTCATCTCGGCGACCTTCGTCGGCATGATGCTGGGGTCGTTCGGCACCGGCTTTCTCGGTGACCGCTACGGTCGCCGCTTCACCTACCAATTCAATCTGCTCCTTTTCGGCATCGCTTCGATCGCCGCGGCGTTCTCTCCGAACATGGCCTTCCTCATTGCCTGCCGCTTCGTGATGGGGGTCGGGCTCGGAGCCGAGAACGTCGTCGGCTATTCGACGATGACAGAGTTCGTGCCGGCGCGCACCCGCGGCAAATGGCTCGGCTTGACGGCCGTGTGCGTGGTGACGGGCCTGCCCGTCGCATTGCTGGTCGCGTCCGTGCTGGTACCGCAATTCGGCTGGCGCTCCATGTTCGTGCTCGGCGGCATCGGCGCGCTTGTCGTGTGGTACATGCGCAAGTCGCTGCCGGAATCGCCGCGCTGGCTGGAGGCAGTGGGACGCACCACCGAGGCGGAAGCGCTCATGCAGGCGATCGAAAAGGAGGCGGCCCAGGGGCAGCCCCTGCCCGCGCCTGCGGCCACCATACCGGCGCCGGTGTCCCCCGATCTCGGCACGCTGTTCACTGCGCCCCTGCTGTCGCGGATGATCGTCGGCGCCGTCTGCCTGATCACGATCAACACCCTGCTGTATGGTTTCGTCACCTGGCTCCCCGTGTTCTTCGTCAAGCAGGGTCTCTCGGTCGCGACCTCGTTCGGCTATTCACTGCTGATGGCGCTCGGTGCACCGATCGGCGCGGCCATTGGTGCATTGACCGCCGACCGCTGGGGCCGGAAGCCGACCATCATCGGCGCGTCCCTGATCACGGTAGCATTCGGCATTCTCTATCCGATGATCTCGGATCCGATCCTGCTGCCGGCCGTCGGCTTTGCACTGACAGTGCCGATCTACGTGCTGGTCGCCCTGCTGTTCGGCATCTACATCCCGGAACTGTTTCCCACCGAAGTCCGCCTGCGTGCGTCCGGCATCGTCAACACGCTGGGACGCGGCGCGACGATCGTCACGCCATTCCTCGTCGTGTCGCTGTTCGAGTCGCGCGGCGTGGCCGGGGTGATGGCGCTGATGATCGGACTGCTGGTGGTGCAGATCGTCACGGTCTGGGCGCTCGGGATCGAGCCGCGGCATCGCAGTCTCGAGGAGATGAAGGCGGAGGAAACGGCAGCGCCGGTGCTCAAGGAAGCTTCCTGAGTATCACTCTTGCCGATCGGCGTATGATCCGAGTCCGACCTCGGGACGCCGGACTTTGGCGTCATGGCCGGGCTTGTCCCGGGCATGATGCCCCCTGCAAATGTTCGGCCCCTCCGTCCCGACCGGCGGGCAGATCTGGTTCCCGTCGCGCCACCTCCTCATCCCGCTCCCAAAATTGCATGGTCGTCGCCCGGATCGGTTTGCCGGGACGATGCGATACCATGGAGTTCGTGATGACCGCAGAGGCCGCTGACTTGAAGTACGGCTCGATCAGCGAATTGCTGAGCGCCCTGCGCGCGCGCAAGGTGTCGGCGTCGGAATTGCTCGAACACACGATCGCGCGCATCGAGGCACTGGACGGACCGATCAACGCGATCATCGTTCGCGATTTCGATCGCGCCAGGGACGCCGCGCGCGCCGCCGATGCCGCGCTTGACCGCGGCGAGCGACTGCCGCTGCTCGGCATCCCCGTCACCATGAAAGAACCGTTCAACGTGGCTGGTCTGCCGACCACGTGGGGCTTTCCACACTTCAGGGATTTTCAACCGGCGGAAGATGCTCTCGTCGTCTCGCGGTTGAAGGCGGCGGGCGCCGTCATCATCGGCAAGACCAACATCCCGATCGGCTTGCGGGATTTCCAGAGCTACAACGAGATTTACGGGACAACGAACAATCCGTGGGATCTCGGCCGATCGCCCGGCGGCTCCTCGGGCGGATCGGGGGCGGCGCTGGCCGCCGGTTTCGGTCCGCTCTCGATCGGCTCGGATATCGGCGGCTCGATCCGGGTGCCTGCGCATTTCTGCGGCGTGTTCGGACACAAGCCGAGCCTCGGTCTGGTCCCGCTGCGCGGATACAGCCTGCCGCCGGCACCGCCCGTCCCCGGCCAGGGCGATCTCGCTGTCGTCGGACCGATGGCGCGCACTGCTGCGGACCTTGCGCTGGCGCTCGACGTGATCGCCGGCCCCGACGAGACGCGCGACGGGATAGGCTATCGCCTTGCACTGCCCGCCCCGCGCCATGACCAGCTCAAGGATTTCAGGATCCTCGTGATCGATACGCATCCGTTGATGCCGACGGGAGACGCGGTGCGTTCCGCGATCGGACGGCTGGCCGAACGGCTCGAACGATCCGGCGCACGGATCGCACGCGCGAGCGCGTCGCTCCCCGATCTTGCCGACTCCGCGCGGCTCTATATGAAGCTGCTGAACGCCGCGCGAAGCCCGCGCCTGACACCGGGCGCCCTCGCCGAGGCGCAAGGCGTGGCCGCTGCTCTCTCGCCAGACAACCGCAGCCTGCAGGCCGAGCGAGCCCGCGGCTGGGGCATGATCCATCGCGAGTGGCTCGCGATGGATGCGGCCCGCCTGCAGCTGCAGCAGAAGTGGCACCAATTCTTCCGGGAGTTCGACTCGGTGGTCTACCCGGCTGCCGCCGTGCCGGCGTTCCCACACGATCATTCCGAGCCGTTCGACGCGCGGCAGCTCGACATCGATGGAAAGCTCTACAACTATTCCGATGCGTGCTTCATCTGGGCCGATCCCGCCTCGACCTGCGGATTGCCGGCGACCGCCGTTCCGATTGAGCGCACGCCGTCAGGCTTGCCGATCGGCGTCCAGATCATCGGGCCTTATCTCGAAGACCGCACGACGATGGCCCTGGCCGAGCTGATCGAACACGAGTTCGGCGGCTTCGTGCCGCCGCCGTCGCTGTCTGCAATCTAGGCGGCGTGGACAAATTTGAGCCAGTATCTGGCGGTGGCGAGATGGACCATGCCGAGGAAGCTGTTGGCCAATTGATCGTAGCGGGTGGCGATGGCGCGATTGATCTTGAGGTGGCCGAACATGCGCTCGATGCGTTTGCGCTGCTTGTAGAGCGTCCGGTCATGCTCGATCTTCACGCGACGGTTTGATCGGCCGGGAATGACAGCTTTGATCTTCCGTTCGGAAAGGTCGGTCCGGATGGCGTCCGCATCGTAGCCCTTGTCTGCAAGCAACGCGTCGGGCGTTTTCTCGGGCAGGCCGATCAGAGCATCATACGCCTTGCAGTCTGCCGCCTCACCGACGGTCAGGTGGAAGGCGAGCGGCCGCCCGAGGGCGTCAGTCAGGCAGTGAAGCTTACTGGTGAACCTGCCCCGCGAGCGGCCAAGAGCGCGTCGATGAGCCCCCCTTTTCCGCCCGCTGCCGAGACATGGGCGCGGACTGTGGTGCTGTCGATGCTGTAGTGACCGCTGTCCGCCATGATCTCGGCCAACGTCACTGCCACGGTCTCCCAGACCCCGGCTTCGCTCCATCGTCGGAATCGGCGATAGATGGTGTTCCAGCTCCCATATTTGGGCGGCACGTCGCGCCATGGAGCACCGCACCGAAGTCGCCAGAGTATGCCGTTGACGATAGAGCGGTTCTGCTCGGGAGGACGTCCTCGACCACGGTTCGCAGGCCCGATGGGTAGCAAGTCTTTCAGGATGCGCCATTCCGCTTCAGTGAGATCGCCCCGACTCAAGCCTGCCTCCAAAAAGCAGCCTTGAATCAACCCACTGGCTCCACGTCAATCGCCTTGGCCGATCGCCATCACTTACAGCGGAATTTATGGCGCATCGGGCCCGCAGGCGATAAGCTCGTACTATGGGCAAGCTAAAACTCGAAGATCGCACGATAGAATATCAGTGGGCGTCGGATGTAGACTTCGACGGCATACGCCTGGAGGTGCTCTCAGACGAAGGGAATGAACTCTTTGACGTCAGCATCACAGATGATGGTCACATCGCCATCAACACGTTTGGCAAGGAAGTGCCCGCAGACCTGATCGAAGCCGCCGTCGAGATCGCCCGCAGCCCGCGATAGGCTCGTGCCCAGCAAATTTGTCCACGCCGCCTAGTCTGCGAGACGACAAATGCCGATGGCGCGGTTGGCCATCATATTCAGTTGGCAGACTGCGCCTCGACCGCCTGCACTGCCACGCTCGCCATTTGCCGCAACTCTTTACCCGCGCGGGATACCGTCGTTCCCATGTGACGTCGCCTGTCGGCCACAGCTATCGCGACCCAGCTTCGCTTGAGCAGCCTTACGAACTCGACCACCAACGGCAGTTTCCGCAAAAATCCTCTAGCCAGAACAGAAAAACCGGGGCATCTTAACAATCTTTGATAGTATTTTATTTCAATAAACTGAGGGGTTGTTCGATGCAAATGCCACCCTTCTCTAAGGAAGTGATTAGCTCACGGACAGTCTCGCTGGCAGCTGTAGCGTTCGGCTTCGCTCTCGCCATAGCCGCGGTCGGCTACTTCCTTTTTTCCGTTGGGAGCGCTCAGGTCGACGGAAAAGACGTCACGATAAATTTTGGTCCATTTCCAATCTCTTTGAGAGCGATCGTGTTTGGTCTTTTCCTACTTTCTTTTGTTGTTATTTGGTTTCTTCTCTACTCGCAGTATTCGAGCGAAGCCGACGATCTCTATTCGCGTGTCCGCAAAAAACTCATCGGAAACTGGAAGGTGGTGTATGAGGTCGAACCGGGCCAGCAAGTCGCCGGTGGCTTCGAACGTCTCGGCGAGATAATTTGTAGAATTTCTCTGAATCCAGCGCAAAAGTTGGAGATCAATTACGACGTCTCGAACAATCCTCTTTTCCCGGAGGGGACTCAGACGATTCGAGCAATTGGCCTAACTCACGACGCCGGAAGCAAGTATTGGCTTACGTACTATTTCAAGAGAAACCAAACTGTCAGTCAAAAACTCTCAGAGGTACTCTTAGATGACGACGGTCATAAACTAACAGAACTGGAGATTGAAATATTCGCTAACTTAGAGTTCGAAGATACCCTTACGAAGAATCCAATTATGAACTTCGGGGGGCAATGGTTTGATTTGAACGGAAACATGATACGTCTTTTTGCGCTCGTCGCAGAATTTTCGAAAGATGATTCACAACAGCAAAAGTATCGGCTCGCCGATGCACATATCGACCGCGACAATTTCGCCGCACTCATGGGCAAAATCACGTTTGAGCGCATAGCAGACGCCGAACTGGTCGGCTAAGCCAGGGGAGCCACGGTACAGTCCCTTGCGGGCTTGTCGGAAATCATCCTCGCGTCGACTGCGCCTCGACCGCCTGCACGGCAACGCTCGCGACCTGGCGCAAGGCCTCGCGATCCGAGCCCGAGGACGCCATCACGCCCATGCCAACCGACACCGCGGAGACGTAGCGCGCCAGCGCGGCGGGATCGGAGGTCGGCTTGAGATCGCCTTCGGCCTTGGCGCGAACAAAACGCTCGCGGAGCTGGTCTTCGTTTTCGGCGCGGCGGGCGGCAAGCTCGAAGGGGACGTTCTCGGAGCCGCTGCCGCAGGCGATGCCGCCCTGCACGAGCAGGCAACCGGGCGGATTGGCGGGATCCGTCTGCCTGTCGGCGATGCCCATCAGCATTCGTTCGGCGACGTCGCGGGCAGTCGGAGCCGCCACCACCTCGTTCATCCAGACATTGCGCAGTTTGGTGTAGCGGTCGAGCGCGGCCTTGAGCAGGCCTTCCTTGTTGCCGAAACAGGCGTAGAGGCTGGGCGGATTGATGCCCATGGCCTCGGTCAGCTGGGCGATAGTGGCGCCCTCATAGCCATGGCGCCAAAACACTTCCATCGCCTGGTCCAACGCCGTTTCGGCGTCGAATTCGCGGGGGCGTCCCATGCCCATGTGCCTGTTCTCCTCGGAATCGGCGTCGTCTCTCAATCTAACGCCTGTCGCTATCTATTTGTTCTATCTTTCTTTTCTCTTTCGCCTTCACATTCTTGCGGTAAGCGGCTACAATTTTCTTAGTGAATGGTACATAAGTATCTTGCACTGCGACATCCAGCTCCACATCTGTAGTGAACACTACATATCTGGAGCGCGCAAATGCATCCCTCGCAAAACTCCCCCCGCACCGGCCGTTTCCGCCGCCTTCTTGGCGGTGTCGCGGTCGTAGGCGCCCTCGCCGTCGCCGGCTCGATCGCGACCGGCCATTATCTTCGTGCCGCGCAGGCGACCGCAACGGCCGCCGCAGCCGAGCAGGCCGTGCCCGTCACGGTCGCGCTGATCGAGCCAAAGCAGACCGTGCTGTGGGACGATTTCTCCGGCCGGCTCGAGGCCATCAACCGGGTCGAGCTTCGACCGCGGGTCGCGGGTGCGATCCTCGCGACCAACTTCACCGAAGGCGCGCTGGTGAAGGCCGGCGACGTGCTGTTCAAGATCGATCCGGCGCCTTACGCGGCCGAGGTCGACAAGGCCAACGCGCAGCTCGAGGCCGCCAGGGCCCGCGTGGTGTTCACCCAGAGCGAGCTCGAGCGCGGCGCGCAGCTGGTCGGCAACGCCGTGGTCACGCGGCGCGACTACGACCAGCGCGACAACGCCAATCGCGAAGCGATCGCCAACGTGAAGGCCGCCGAAGCAACGCTCCAGACGGCAAAGCTCAACCTCGACTACACCGAGGTGCGCGCGCCGGTGGATGGCCGCGTCGGCAAGTTCGAGATCACCGTCGGCAATCTCGTCGCCGCCGGCACCGCCTCCCCGGTGCTGACCTCGCTGGTCTCGGTCAACCCGATCTACGCCTCGTTCGACGCGGATGAAGAGGTGGTGCTGCGTGCGCTGAACTCGATCGCGGATGCCTCCGGCCAGCGCGGCAAGCTCGACCAGATCCCGGTCGAGATGACGACGTCAGGCGGTCTTTCCGCCAAGGGCCACATCCAGCTCATCGACAACCAGGTCAACGGCCAAAGCGGCACCATCCGCGTCCGTGCGGTGTTCCGGAACGAGGACGGGCGTCTGATCCCCGGCCAGTTCGCCCGCGTTCGCATGGGCCAGCCGAAGCAGCAGTCGCTGGTGATGATCGACGAGCGCGCGATCGGCACCGACCAGGACAAGAAGTTCGTGATGGGGGTCGGTGACGACAGCCGCGCCGTCTACCGGCCGATCACACTCGGCGGTTCGGTCGATGGCCTGCGCATCGTGACGACGGGGCTGAAGCCCGGCGACCGCATCGTGGTCAACGGCCTGCAACGCGTGCGTCCGGGCGCTCTCCTCAAGACGGAGATCGCACAGATGGGCGCGCGTGGGCCGCAGCAGGCATCGAACCATAGCAACAAGGACGTGGTGCAACGCTAGTTCCCTCATCCCGGGCTGCGCGTGGCGTGAGCCCGGGATGACGACGTTACAAAACTCCGAGCACATCACCTCCGGATTCCGGGTTCGCACTTCGCGCGCCCCGGAATGACGGCGGAGCTGTCCGGGGGCGACAAAGATATTGCCCAGGGGCAAAGCCATGAATCTCTCGAAATTCTTCATCGATCGTCCGATTTTCGCCGGAGTGCTGTCGGTCCTGATCTTCCTCGCGGGGCTGATCTCGCTGTTCGCGATGCCGATCTCGGAATATCCCGACGTGGTGCCGCCCTCGGTGCTGGTGCGCGCGACCTATCCGGGTGCCAATCCCAAGGTGATCGCCGAGACGGTGGCGACGCCGATCGAGGAGCAGATCAACGGCGTCGAAGGCATGCTGTACATGTCGAGCCAGGCAACCACCGACGGCGCCATGACGCTGACGGTGACGTTCCGCCTTGGCACCGACCCTGACAAGGCGACGCAGCTGGTGCAGAACCGCGTGCAGCAGGCCGAACCGCGCCTGCCGGCCGTGGTTCGCCAGCTCGGCATCATCACCAAGAAGTCCTCGCCCGACCTCACCATGGTCGTGCATCTGCTGTCGCCCAACGGCCGCTACGACATGACGTACCTGCGCAACTACGCGGTGCTCAACGTCAAGGACCGGCTGGCGCGGATCGACGGCGTCGGCGATGTCCAGCTCTACGGCGCCGGCGACTATTCGATGCGGGTCTGGGTCGATCCGCAGAAGGCGGCCGAGCACGGCCTGACCGCGAGCGACATCGTCAAGTCGATCCAGGCGCAGAACGTCGAGGCCGCCGCCGGCGTGGTCGGCTCCTCCCCGAACGTCAGGGGCATCGACCTGCAAATGTCCGTCAACGCGGAAGGACGCCTTGCGAACGAGGACCAGTTCGGCGACATCGTCGTCAAGACCGGCACGCGCGGCGAAGTGGTGCGGCTGCGCGACGTCGCACGCATTGAGCTCGGGGCCTCCGAATACGGCCTCCGATCGCTGCTCGACAACAAGCAGGCGGTGGCGATTCCGATCTTCCAGGCACCGGGCTCCAACGCGCTGGAGATCTCCGACCACGTCCGCGCCACCATGGCGGAGATCAAGAAGAACATGCCGGAGGGCGTGTCCTACCAGATCGTCTACGATCCCACCCAATTCGTGCGTTCCTCGATCGAGGCCGTCATCCACACCCTGCTGGAAGCGATCGCGCTGGTGGTGCTGGTCGTGATCCTGTTCCTCCAGACCTGGCGCGCTTCGATCATTCCCCTGCTGGCCGTGCCGGTGTCGATCGTCGGCACCTTCGCCGTGATGCATCTGTTCGGCTTCTCCATCAACGCGCTCAGCCTGTTCGGCCTGGTGCTCGCGATCGGCATCGTCGTCGACGACGCCATCGTCGTGGTCGAGAACGTCGAGCGCAACATCGAGGGGGGCCTGTCACCGCGCGACGCCACCTATCAGGCCATGCGCGAGGTCTCCGGACCGATCATCGCCATCGCGATGGTGCTGATCGCGGTGTTCGTGCCTCTCGCCTTCATCTCCGGCCTCACGGGCCAGTTCTACAAGCAGTTCGCGCTGACGATCGCGATATCGACCGTGATCTCCGCCGTCAACTCGCTGACCCTGTCGCCGGCGCTGTCGGCCCTGCTGCTCAAAGGACACAATGAGCCGAAGGACAGGCTGACGATCATCATGGAAAAGAGCCTTGGCTGGTTCTTCCGCGGCTTCAACAAGGCGTTCACGCGCTCGTCGGACAATTACAGCGGCACCGTCACCAAGGTGATCTCGGGCAAGGCGGCGGTGATGGGTCTCTATGTGGTGCTGGTCGGCCTCACCGCCCTTCTGTTCCAGCAGGTGCCGAGCGGTTTCGTGCCGGGCCAGGACAAGCAATATCTGGTCGGTTTCTCGCGCCTGCCCGATGGCGCCGCGCTCGACCGTACCGAAGAGGTGATCCGCAAGATGAGCGACATCGCGCTGACCCAGCCCGGTGTCGAGAGCTCGGTCGCGTTTCCGGGCCTGTCGATCGCCGGCTTCACCAACTCCTCCAACGCCGGCATCGTGTTCTCGACGTTGAAGCCGTTCGACGAGCGGAAGGATCCGGCCCTGAGCGGAAATGCCATCGCCGCTGACCTCAACAAGAAGTACGCCGGCATCCAGGAAGCCTTCATCGCCATGTTCCCACCGCCGCCGGTCAACGGCCTCGGCACCATCGGAGGCTTCAAGCTTCAGATCGAGGACCGGGCCGGTCTCGGCTATGAGGCGCTGAACGAGGCGACCAAGGCATTTACGGCGGCGATGCAGAAGGCGCCGGAGATCGCCGGCGTGTTCTCGAGCTTCCAGGTCAACGTGCCCCAGCTGTTCGCCGACATCGACCGCACCAAGGCACTGCAACTCGGCGTCCCCGTGACGGAGGTGTTCAACACGCTGCAGATCTATCTCGGCTCCTACTACGTCAACGACTTCAACAAGTTTGGCCGCACCTACTCCGTCTATGTCCAGGCCGACGCGCCGTTCCGCGCCCGCGCCGACGACATCAGGCAGTTGAAGGTGCGCTCGTCCTCGGGTGACATGGTGCCGTTGTCGGCGCTGCTCACGATCCGGCAGAGCGCAGGTCCTGAGCGGGCGATCCGCTACAACGGCTTCCTGTCCTCCGACATCAACGCGGCGGCTGCCCCCGGCTTCTCCTCCGGACAGGCGCAGGAGGTCGCGACGCGGATCGCGGCGGAGACATTGCCGCCCGGCTTTGCCTTCGAATGGACCGACCTGACCTATCAGGAGTTCATCGCCGGCAATTCCGGCCTCTGGGTGTTTCCGCTGGCGATCCTGCTGGTGTTCCTGGTGCTGGCCGCGCTCTACGAGAGCCTGACCCTGCCGTTGTCGATCATCATGATCGTGCCGATGGGATTGTTGGCTGCGATGTTCGGCGTCTGGATCTCGAAGGGCGACAACAACGTCTTCACCCAGATCGGCTTGATCGTGCTGGTGGGCCTCTCCGCCAAGAACGCGATCCTGATCGTCGAATTCGCACGCGAACTCGAATTCGCCGGGCGAACGCCGATCCGGGCCGCGATCGAGGCGAGCCGCCTGCGGCTACGCCCGATCCTGATGACGTCGATGGCGTTCATCATGGGCGTGCTGCCGCTGGTACTCTCGACCGGCGCCGGCTCCGAGATGCGACGCGCGATGGGCGTCGCCGTGTTCTCCGGCATGATCGGCGTCACCGTGTTCGGCCTGTTCCTGACGCCGGTGTTCTACGTGCTGCTGCGGACCGTCACCGGCAACAAGCCTCTGGTGCATCACGGCAGCGACATCAGCGCGGCCCCGGTCCAGGGACTTCATCACGAGGGCGCGGGTCATTAGAACATGAGAGTTGAGTCTGATTGCAAATCGCGAAGCAGGTGCGCTCCCTCTCCCGCTTGCGGGAGAGGGTTGGGGTGAGGGTATCTCCAAAGTGGGATTCCCCAAGAGGATAGAGCCCTCACCCGGCGCAAGTGCGCCGACCTCGCCCGCAAGCGGGAGAGGTAACCGAGCCCGCCGCTGCATCGAGTCAATCAAAAGCCATTACGCTCTAAATCAGGGAAATTCCCGACAGCAACAACAGGACGAGCACGGTCTTGCGAAAGACCGTCTCGTTGACTCGGTGAAAGGCGATCACGCCGAGCGCTGAGCCCGCAAACAACGCCGGCAGGCTGATCGCGAGGTCGACGAAGACCTTCGACGACAGGTCCTGGTGTCCGACCAGCAGTGCGATCGCGAAGATCTGCATCGCGGCGATGAAGGGCTGCACCAGGCCGCGCTGCTCGCTCTTGGGCATGCCGCGCATGTCGCACCAGATCGTCGGGATCGCACCAGGCATCGCGGTGAGCCCGCCGACCAGCCCGCCCCCGAATCCAATCAGCGCCACCCAATGCCGACCGACGGCCTCGCCGGCCGTGACCAGCGTCGGCCGCAGTAGCATGTAGGCGGCATAGAGCGCGACGATGACGCCGAAGCCACGCCGCAGCAGATGCGTATCCGTGCTCTGCAGCAGCGATACCGCGATGGGAACGCCGATCAATCCGCCGACGATCAGCAGCAGGCTGCCCTCCCAGCGGATGCTGCGCCGAAGCGCCCACAGATTCGTGGCCTGCACGCCGATGCTGCACGCCATCATCAACGGCACCGCCTCCAGCGGCTGAAACACCCGCAGCAGAATGGCGCCCGCCACCGCAGAGAAGGCAAAGCCCGAAAGTCCGGAGACGAAGGCTCCGGCAAAGACGGCGACGCTGAGCAGAAGGCTGGTCGTGATGTCAGGCACCATGTCTCTCCGCTCAATCGTAGGGCGTCTGTGTTGTGGGCGTTTCGGCGCTCTCGGCGCAACTCGTCTGGGACGACTTCACCAGCGATGGCGGAACCGATTGCGCGTGCGAGCGCTCCAGCATTGCCAGCCCGACCAGTTGGAGCATCACCAGTGCTGCGGTCAGCGCGATGGCGACAATGTTGCCGTTACGCGCGTTCGAACGTGGACTGCCCGGCCGCGCGCTCACGCGGATCAACTCGGTTGGCATGTCTGGACGTATCCTCTTCACTGGCAACGGGACTCATTTCATTCACAAGCGGTGCTTCGTGCGGCTCCGCCAGCAGATGGCGATAGCGTTGCAACGCGCGCTGCGCGTCGATTTTGCGCTGCGCACGGAATGCCGCGCCGATACGCGCGACGATGTCGCGGAACCTGCCGGACACTGATGACGCATTTGGCATGACAATCTCCTCTCAACCTGTACGAGAGATTGCTGGGATCTACTTCCGCCTGCTGTGAGTTGCTTCACACGACAATCGAACGCATCGAACAAGAAATCGTGTGA
>Ga0102590_1003043_pt1 | contig 17913 bp, 15 predicted proteins | sample AraplaMF_Col_mMF_FD_76859 | JGI IMG/M metagenome (GOLD analysis project Ga0102590, IMG submission 76859) | Arabidopsis root microbial communities from the University of North Carolina, USA - plate scrape MF_Col_mMF | ecosystem: Host-associated > Plants > Roots > Endosphere | place: USA...
CTTCGCCAGGAGCTGCTGTCCCACCTCCCGCTCGAGCTTGGCGAGCTGCTGGGAGACGGCCGAGGTCGTCACGTGCAGTCCTTCGGCCGCGCCACTGACCGAGCCGTGCCGCGCGAGGGCGTCGAGGGTACGCAGGCGCTCGAGGTTCAACATGTAAGTGATGCTACGAGATGCCTCCAGCAAATTCTCGATTGTGCTACGAGGTACCGTGCGTCAAGGTGACGTCATGAGCATCGCCGCGACCCGACCCGCCGACACCGCGACCACCGTCCCCCCGGGTCGCCGGGCGGCCCTCGACTGGCGCATCCGTTTCGCCGTCCTCTCCTTGATCTGGGGCTTCAGCTTCCTGTTCATCAAGGTCGGCACGCAGGGGTATGCCCCCTTCCAAGTGACGTTCGGCCGACTGCTGTTCGGCACGGCGGTGCTCGCGGCGGCGATGGCCGTCAAACGCGAGCGACTGCCGCGCGGCGCCCGGACCTGGGGCCACCTCACCGTGGCGGCGTTCCTCCTGAACGCGCTGCCGTTCTCGCTCTTCGCCTACGCGGAGCTGACGATCCCGTCGACGCTCGCGGGCATCTGCAACGCGACCTCGCCCCTGTGGGGCATGGTCCTTTCACTGGTCGCGCTCTCCGAGGACCGGCCCACGCGGCGCCGGGTCGCCGGCCTCGGCCTCGGCTTCCTCGGCGTGCTGACGGTGCTCGGCGCCTGGCAGGGCTTCCAGGGGCTGGACGTGACCGGCACGGTGATGGCTCTGCTGGCCTCGCTCAGCTATCCGGTCGGCTGGATCTACGTCCGCCGGACCCTGGCGGGCACCGGCCGCTCCCACCTGTCCTTGACCGGGGCGCAGTTGTTGCTGGCTACCGTCCAACTCGCCGTGGTCACCCCGCTGTTCACTTCGCTTCCGCACCACCTCCCGCTCGTGCCGCTGCTTGCGGTCGCGGCGCTCGGCGCGCTCGGCACCGGGCTCGCGGTGCTCATCCAGTACGGCCTGGTCGCCGAGGTCGGCCCGACGACGGCGCAGATGGTCACGTACTTCATCCCCGTCATCGCGGCCGCGGCAGGGGTCGCGATCCTCGACGAGTCGCTGACCTGGTCGACCCCGGTCGGGGCGATCGTCGTGCTGGCAGGCGCGGCACTGACCCAGGCCAGGCCGAAGTCCGCCGCGCGGGACCGGGCCCGGCCGCGGGCTGCGACGAAGCGGACGACTCCGTAAGGCGCCCGGCCGCGGAAAGGACTGCGGCACCGCCCCCGACTACACGTAGCTCCGGACGGGGGCGGGCCCGAGGGCGGCGGCGACGGCGTCCGCGAGGCGCCCGGTCTCCTCCGCGGTGAGCGTCGAGACGGTGATCCTGACACCGGGCGCCGCGCTCATCCGGAAGCGCGCACCCGGGGCGACGGCCCAGCCCGCGTGCAGCAGCCGAGCGACCGCACCCGTCTCGTCAGGGACGGGAACCCACACGTTCATCCCGCTGCGCCCGTGGGCCGCGACACCGCGCCGCGCCAGTGCCTCGATCAGTGCGTCCCGCCGTCCGCCGTACGCCGCCGCCACGGCCCGCGGGTCCACCGAACCGTCGGCCCACAGCCGCGCGACCGCCCGTTGCAGCAGGAGGCTGACCCAGCCGGGCCCCAGCCGCTGCCTTCCCCGGACCCGGTCGACGGTGACGCCGTCCCCGGTGAGCACGGCCAGTCGGAGATCGGGCCCGTACGCCTTGGCGACCGAGCGCACGAACGCCCAGTGCCGGGTGGCTCCGGCGAGGGGGTGAAGGGGGACGTCGACGATCCCATGACCGTGGTCGTCCTCGATGAGCAGGGTCCGCGGATGCTCCCGCAGCACGGACCTCAGGGCACGGGCCCGCCTCGCGCTCACCGCGGCGCCCGTCGGGTTCTGCGCCCGGTCCGTGACAATGACGGCACGCGCGCCGTCCTCCAGGACACCGCGCACATCGTCGGGGAGCGGCCCCTCGTCGTCGACGCCGACCGGAACCGTGCGCAGCCCCAGTGCCGGGACGAGATCGAGGGTCCTGCCCCAACCGGGGTCCTCGACGGCGACGGTGTCCCCGGGCTTGAGATGGGCCGTGAGCACGCGCTCGACGGCGTCGAGCGATCCCGAGACGACGACCGGCGGGCCGTCCGGCACCCCGTCCGCGTCCAGGTCCGCCCGGGCGATGCGCGCGAGCTCCGGATCCACGGCGACGTCACCGTAGAGGACCGGCTCCCGGTCCCCCCGAGCCGCGGCCGCCGCGAACGCCGGCGCCAGCGGCGGCAGCAGCACCGGATCCGGATTGCCGCTGGACACGTCGCGCACGCCCGCGGGCACATCCACACGAATGTGGTCCCGTCCCGTCGTGGCGGGGGCGGACCGCACCCGGCTGCCCCGGCGCCCGGCGGTCTCGATGACCCCCCGCTCGCGCAGGACACGGTACGCGGCCGCGACGGTGTTCGGGTTCACGCCGAGCTCGACGGCCAGCTCTCGCAGTGGTGGCAGGAGCCTGCCGGGCTCCAACTCCCCCGTGCCCACCGCATGCTCGACGCTGGCCGCGATCTCGGCTGCACGCCGACCCTGGATCCGATATCCTCCTAGCACAAAGTAGATTTTGCACTAGTGCAAGAGGGAGCGCAAATGCACGGGACCAACGATCCGGCGTCGTCACGCGCCACCGCCTATGCACCCACGGATCGCACCGTCCCCACGCGCTCCGCGGACCGGGCGTCGTACGACACGGAGCTGGTGCACGCGATACTCGACGAGGGCTATGTGTGCCACCTCGGCTTCGTGCGCGGGGATGCACCGGTGGTCCTGCCCACGCTGTACGGCCGGCTCGGCGAACGCCTCTACGTCCACGGCTCGACCGGCTCGCGGCCCCTGCGGATGACGGGCGAGGCCGACCCGGGGCTCGCCGTGTGCCTGACGGTGACGCATGTCGACGGGCTGGTCCTGGCCCGCTCGGCGTTCCACCACTCGATCAACTACCGGTCCGTGGTGGTGCACGGCATCGCCCACCAGGTCGACGACCCCGAGGAGAAGCGGGTCGCCCTGGACGCGATCGTGGACCACGTCGTGCCCGGCCGCTCGCACGACTCACGGCCCGCCAACAAGAAGGAGCTGGCCGCCACCGCGGTGATCCGCCTGGACCTGGACGAGGTCTCCGCCAAGGTGCGCACCGGCGGCATCAGCGACGAGCCCGAGGACCTCGCACTCCCCCACTGGGCCGGCGTCGTCCCGATCCGCACCGAGTACGGCGCACCGGTTCCCGACCCGGGTCTGGCCCCCGGCACCGGACTTCCGGACTATCTGGCGGTGCTGTGATGCTGATCCATCCCTGGGACGCGCCGCAGAACGACAGCGAGTGGCAGCGCTGGCTCATCGGCCGCGACTTCGGGCAGCTCGCCGTGAACGGCCCGCCCGGCGAACCTCCGTACGTCCAGCCGCTGCATTTCGCCTACGACAAGGACCGCGGAGAGGTGGTGGGCCATCTGGCCCGCCCCAACCCGTTGTGGGCCGCCATCGAGGCGAACCGCGAGGTGCTGCTGAGCGTGGTCGACGACTATGTGTTCGTGCCCGGCCCCTGGCAGGCCCCGCCGGACGGCCCGTCCGAGAACGGTGTGCCCACGAGCTTCTACGCCGCGGTCCAACTGCGGTGCACCGCCCGTGTCGTGGACGATCCCGCCGAGAAGGCCGAACTGCTGAACCGCCAGACGCACCACTTCCAGCCGGAAGGCGGGTCCGCCCGGGCGACGGTGGGTGAGGCGCCCTACGGCCGCATGCTGCCCGGCATCCGCGGCCTGCGGCTCGAAGTGACGGGTGTCCGGGCCAAGTTCAAGTACGCCGGGCGGAAGCCCGAAGAGATCCAGGACCGCATCGCGGACGGGCTGGCGACGCGCAACGGTCCACGCGACCGGGTCGCGCGCGAGCATCTGCTGCGCAGGCGCGAGGTGTGAGCGGGGTGCGGGGTCCGCGCCGGACCCCGCACCCTCCCGTCATACGAGGACGGGTTCCTCCCCCGGCGCCCGTGCCCGACGCGCCTCCGCCGTCGCGAGCCCGGCCACCGAGCCGAGCATCAGGGCGGTGCCGACGAGGGTGGCCGCCGTGAGCCGCTCACCCAGCAGGGCGACGGCGAGGACCGCCGCGCTGACCGGCTCGAGGAGCATGATCACGGACACGGTCGCGGACCGTACGACGGACGCGCCCGCGAAGTACAGGGCGTAGGCGAGTGCCGTGGGCACCGCCGCGATGTACCCCACCAGACAGACGAGGGCGCCCGGTTGCGCGGTGTGCGGCACCGGACCCTCGATCAGGGCGAACGGCAGCAGGCACAGGCTGGTCACCGCGAACGCCGAGACGGTCGTGCCAAAGACGTCGACTCCGCCGTCCCGGCCCCACCAGCGGGTCAGCAGCGTCATGGCGGAGTAGCCGGCCGCCGACACGAGCGCGAGCAGCACGCCCCACGGACGTGCGGTCGTACCCCCGCCGCCCAGCACCAGCACCCCGAGCCCGGCGAGCGCCCCGGCGACGGCGGTCGTCCCGCCGCGGCCGAGCCGCTCCCCCATGGTGAGCCGGGCGCCGAGGGCGATGAGCACGGGACCGGCGCCGAGGGTGACGACGGTCGCGACGGCGAGACCGGTCGCCGAGACGGCCCCGAAGTAGGCGGTCTGGAAGACGGCGAGACCGGCCCCGGTGGCAACGGCCCGCAGTGCCTTGCGGCGCAGCGGTTCGGACCCGGCCGCACGGGTGCGCGGGCGTACCAGGCGGACGGCGGCCAGCAGGACGAGCCCGGTGGCGCAGCGCCAGAAGGAGAGGGCGACCGGCCCCATGTCACTGGTCCGGTAGACCAGCGAGGCGGCAGCGCCCGCGGTGCCCCAGGCGGCACCGGCGACGATCAGATACACAAGGCCTCGCCCGACGGGCAGGCCGGAGGCAGGATGCGACACGAGTTCTCTCCGCAGAGGTGCAGAAGTTCGGGAAGGGACCCCGGAGCGTCGGGGTCCGTGGACTTCTTCTGCGGGCAGCACCGTTCCGCCCGGACGATCCGCCGGGCACGATTCCGGAGAGCCCGCCTCAGGCGGCCGGAGGCGGAAGAACGAGTGCGTCGGAATGCATGACCGGCACCCTATGCGGCCGTTCCGCGCACCGACAACTCCCTTTCGGCGCCGCCTGCGCCCGCCGCGTGCTCGGCCGATGCCTTCACGGGCGCGGACGACTGGGCCGTGAACGCGCCGACCAGGACGACCACGCCGCCGATGATCTGCGGTGCCGAGAGGTGCTCGCCGAGCAGCACCCAGGCCAGCACGGTCGCGATGACCGCTTCGAGGCAGGCGACCACACCGGCCACCTGGGGCGAGAGCCGGCGCACGGACACCACCCCGGTGACATACGCGAGGACCGTTGCGATCACGACGATCCACGCCAGCAGCAGCACGGCCGGCACCGAAGTGCCGTTCATGTTCGCCGTGCCCGTCAGGACGGACCAGCGCATGCTCCAGGGACGGGCGACGACGGTGAGCAGGGCGGCCCCGACGATCAGGCCGTATGCGATCACGCCGAGCGGGTCGGGAGCCTCCTCACCGCCCTCGGCGCCCGGGTCGGACAGGACGAAGTAGCCGACCTGGCAGCAGGCGGCGCCCACGGCGAGGAGCAGCCCGAGAAGGTCGAAGCCGAGACCCGACCACACCTCCACGACGCAGGCGAGTCCGCCGACGGCGAGCACCACCCCGACGGCCGCGGCACGCGTCACCGGCCGCCGCTGCACGAAGCGCACCCAGCCGAGGACGAGGGCGGGCGCGAGGTACTCGATGAGCAGGGCGACACCGACGGGTATGCGGGAGAGCGCGGCGAAGTAGCAGGCCTGCACACCGGCCACGGCGAGCAGACCGAACCCGGCGAGCAGCGCGGGACGCGTTCGCACCAGTGCGCGATGGCGCAGGGCGAGGGGCAGCATCACGAGCGCGGCGCCCGTGACCCGCAGCCACACCACGTGGAGCGGGTCGAGCCCCGCCTCGATCAGCGGTTTGGCCGCGACACCCGATCCACCGAAGGCGATCGCCGACACGACGGCGAGTCCGAGCCCGACTCCCCTGCCGCGGCTGCCCTGAGTCCCCTGAGACATATGCACCGGCACATGATGACAGGCGGCGACATGAGCGTCACCCCTGAACGCACCTGTCTCAGCAACTGGACCCGGCCCGCGCGCACGCTCATCCGGGGCCGTCGAACCCGGTTGCGGCACGGTGACCGGCGTCGCCCTCCTGCGCCCGTCGGGCCGCACGCTCGCACACCGCGGCCTCCTCCAGCCGCACCGCCACCGCCCCCGCGTCGACGCCCGCGCGGCCGAGGACTTCCACGGCCCTGGACGTGGGGTCGGCGACGACGGCCGCGAGCAGGTCGACGCCCCGCGCGAGCGGCCGGCCGAGCCGGATCGCTCGACCGTGCGCGGCGTCCAGGGCACCCGCCGCCGCGGGTGACCAGCCGTCCGATTCGGTCAGGAGCGGTACGGCCCCCGAGTCCTCGACGGAGGCCTGCCAGCGCAGGCCGTAGCCGATGGCACGCTGGACGAGATAGCCGAGCAGTCGCGCCACGTGCGGACCGTCGAAGACGGCGCGCACCTCGGGATCGGACTCCAGCAGCGTGTGCAGCAGATGGGCGGTGTCCACCTGCCGGTCTCCGTCCCGCTGCGCCCTTCTGCGCGCGCCCGTCACCACCGCGGCCAGTTCGTCATCGAGCCGTGGATCGTGATCCAGGTGGTGTGCGCCGCGCTCCGCGGCCGGGTGCTGGGACTGAGGCAGTGACACGCCTACCACCTCATCAGCAGCGTCGACTCCGGACATCCCCGGTGGGCAGCATTTGCGCGTCCGACACAGGGTGGGCACCAGTGGGCGGGTTCTCCTCCTTGCGGATGACGTCAGGCCGTTCGCCTCTCAGGGTCGCCGCCGCCGCACGGCTCTCGTCGGCCACGCTTCTCCGGCATTTCTGACGGTTCATCAGTATTGAATGTTCCGGGCCCTGCCGCTACGTTCCGCGACACCGTAGCTGCGCCCGGCGCAGCACCCGACACGAAGGGGTGGCCGCATGGCCGAAGTCAGCGCGGAGGCACGCATCGACGCACCGGCCGACAAGGTGTGGGCCCGGCTCACCGACTGGCCCGCGTACGGAGAGTGGAACGCGACCCACACGAGCTTCCCGAAGGGCGGCCCCGAGGTCCTGGAGGTGGGCGGAACCTTCGAGGAGAACATGAGACTCATGGGCTTCCCCGCCGAGGTCACCTGGACCATCGACGAGTTGCAGCCCGGGCGCGTCCTGGCCATTCGCGGCAAGGGCCCGATGGCCGTGAACGTCGCCACCCGCTACACCCTGACACCGGACGGGGCGACGACCTCCCTCCGCATCGACGGCGAGTTCACCGGCGCGGCCGTCTCCCTCATGGCGGGCAAGCTGAAGGACTCGGCGACCGCCGCACTCGACGAATCGCTCCGCAGACTGGGTCACTGATGTCCTGACCGTGGTGCGTCCGGACGAGCGGGCGCCCCGCGGCCATGCTGCCGCGGGGCGCCGTATCGGATGAGGAGCCGTTGTCAGTCCTCGTCAGCGAGGATCAGGTACAGCTTCTTGCGGGCGTCGTTGATGACCGACAGGGCCTTGTCGCGCTGGTCCTTGTTGCCGGTCTTCCAGACCTGGCTGAACGCCTCCATCAGACCGAAGCCGGCCTGGCGGATCTCCTGCAGCGCATCCCAGTCGATGCCGCGCGAAGCCTCTTCCCAGGGAGCCTCGGGCCCCTCGTCGGCCGCGGTGCGGCCGGACTCGGTAAGCGAGAACAGCTTCTTGCCGCCCTCCGTCTCACTGGTTATCAACCCCTCGTCCTCCAGGAGCTGCAGGGTCGGATAGACCGAGCCCGGGCTGGGCTTCCATGCCCCTCCACTGCGCTCGCCGATCTCCTGGATCATCTCGTAGCCGTGCATGGGCCGGTCCTTCAGCAGGGCCAGGATCGACGCGCGTACGTCGCCGCGCCGTGCCCTCCCCCTCGGTCCGCCCCTGCCACGCCCACCCCAGGGTCCACCCGGACCGAAGAATCCAGGGCCACCGAAACCCGGGCCGCCGGGCCCACCCGGTCCGAAGGGACCGAAAGCCCCACGCCGGCCGTCGAAGCCGCCCTGAGCGCGATGACCGGGGCCGCCGTGGTGCCCGTGCCGCTCGAATCCGAAGTCCTGTCCACGGGATCGCATAGCAATCACTCCACTCTTTCGTTGATCTGTCGCGATGCGTCAACGATATATCGGAGAAGGGTCACTGACAACCCCCTCCACGCCGCATGAAGGGGCACGGCGGGCGTCCCCGTGCCGCCACCCACCCCCACCAGCGCCGCAGCACCGCACACGGGGCTCCGCGCGGGGACGGAAAACCTGTCCACCGCCGGGAAACGGCGATACGATCGTGACGTATCACTGATTTTGCCGATATTCAAGGACAAGAGTGAACAAAAGGGCATTCAGTGATGCCGACCGGGGGCTTGTGGAGCCGGACCACCGTTCAGCCCCGAGGACGACAACCGGCCCCGTCGCCATCGCGGCGCGAGCCCCCGGAATGTCGACACATCACCGACGCGTACGGCGCCGACCCGGGCGCCGCGCGTCATCACGGCTCGCCGCGTCACCACGCGGCTCCGCATCCAGGATGCTCGCCCGGCCGTCGTCGCCCCTCGACCCGACTCCGCACCGCCGCGTCGGGCGTCCGGGTCCGCGCGGGGCACGACGTCCTCACGGCAGGAGAATGACCGTGACCCTGAGCAGCGAAAACACTGTGCAGCGACTGCTGATCGACGGCACCTGGCAACAGGCAGCCGACGTACACACCTACGCGGCACACGACCCGTTCACGGGCGAGGTCGCCTCCCGCGCCGCCGCAGCCGTCCCCGCGGAGGTCGTCCGCGCCGTCGAAGCGGCCGAGCGCGCCTTCCCCACCTGGGCTGCGCTGGCGGCCAACGAGCGCAGGCGTGTCCTGTGGACGGTGGGCGAGAGACTCGAGGCACGAGCCGACGAGATGGCCGCGGCGATCACCGCCGAGACGGGCGGCCCCGCAGGCTGGGGCCGACACAACGCCTCGGTTCTCGCCGAGAGGTTCCGCCATGCGGCGAGCGCGGTTCACGAGGCCCTCACCGGGGAGGTCATCCCCTCCGAAATCACGGGCCGCACCTCCATAGCGATCCGAAAGCCGGTCGGCGTGGTCGCCTGCGTCATCCCGTGGAACGCCCCCGCGCTGCTCGTCGGCAACTCCGTGCCCAACGCGCTGGCCGTCGGCAACACCGTGGTGATGAAGGCCTCGGAGCAGACTCCCCGGACCCACGGCCTGATGGCCGAATGCCTCACCGAGGCCGGACTGCCCGCCGGGGTCTACAACCTCGTCACCAACGCACCCGAGAACGCCCCCGAAGTGGTGGACGCGCTGATCGCCCATCCCGCCGTGCGGCGGGTGCACTTCACCGGTTCCACCCTGGTGGGCCGGATCATCGCCGAGAGAACCGCCGCGCTCATGAAGAAGGCGATCCTCGAACTCGGCGGCAAGGGACCCGTGCTGGTTCTCGCCGACGCCGACCTGGACCAGGCCGTCAGCGCGTCGGCCTTCGGCGCGTTCACCCACTCCGGCCAGGGCTTCCTTTCGACCGAACGCATCATCGTCGACCGGGCCGTCGCCGACGAGTTCAACCGGCGCCTGGCCCTCCTCGCCACCACTGTCCCTTTCGGCGACCCCCTCGACCCGCACGCCGTGCTCGGTCCCGTCGTCGGATCGGACACCATCTCGCGGCTGTCGGATCTCGTGCGGGAGGCCGTCGCGGCAGGCGCACGGCTCCTGGCCGGCGGAACGCCCGACGGGCCGTGCTTCGCGCCCACCGTGTTGACCGGCGTCACCCCGGACATGCGCATCTACCGCGAGGAATCCTTCGGCCCGCTGGTCACCGTCATCACCGTCGACGGACCCGAGGAAGCCCTGCGCGTGGCCAACGACAACGACTACGGGCTCGCCTCGGCCGTCTTCACCCGGAACATCCCTCTCGCCATCGATCTCGCCCAGCGCATCAACGCCGGCAGGTGCCACATCTACGGCACCACCCTCGACGCCGAGCCCCCGACGCCCTTCGGCGGCGCCAGGAACAGCGGCTACGGCAAACCCGGCGGACGCGTCGGCCTTCAGGAGTTCACCCAGCTCCAGTGGATCACCATCGAAGGCCCTCAGCCGCCGCGCCACCCCGACGCCGAGTGACCTCACCCCCACCGGGGCGCGGCACACGACGTCCGGTGGGCGTCCGCGAACATTCCGGGCGGCCGGCCCGCGGCAACCGGCATCCGCACCCGGACACACGGTCGACGACGCGAAGACGGGCCAGACACCCCGGATTGGCCTTGGCACGCGCCGCCGCAGGGCACCTAGCGTCGGATCATGCGGATTCGAATCGTCGACGCCTTCACCGACCGCCCGTTCGCCGGAAACCCGGCGGGGGTCCTGCTCCTCGACTCCTTCTTCGACGACGCATGGCTCCAGAACGTGGCCCGCGAGGTCAACCACGCGGAGACCGCGTTCGCCCACCGCCTGCCGGAAGGCGGCGAGGCCGACTGGGCCCTGCGCTGGTTCACGCCCGTCACCGAGGTCGCCCTGTGCGGCCACGCCACCCTGGCCACCGCCCATGTGCTGCGCACCACGGGCACCCACGAGGGCCGCGTACGCTTCGCCACCCGCAGCGGCGTGCTGATCGCCACGCCGCACGAGGACGGCTCCGTCACCCTGGACTTCCCCACCGCGCCGCTGACCCGGGCCGACATCCCGCAGGGCATCGCCGAGGCCCTCGGCGCGCGGCCCCTCACCGCCTTCGACACCGGTCCGAACGTCGGCGACCTGCTCGTCGAACTCGCCGACGAGCAGACGGTCCTGGACCTCGCCCCCGACCACAGGGCGCTGCGCGGACGCTCGGCGCGCGGAATCATCGCCACCGCCGCCGCGGATCCCGGCCGTGGGTACGACTTCGTCTCGCGCTGCTTCTTCCCCGACGTCGGCATCGACGAGGACCCGGTGACGGGCAGCGCACACACCGCCCTGGCGCCCTTCTGGTCCGAACGCCTCGGCCGGCCGGACCTCACCGGACTGCAGGCGTCACCGCGTTCCGGCAGCGTCCGCACCGGACTGCGCGGCGACCGGACCCTGCTCACCGGCCACGCGGTCACCGTCATCGAGGGCGAACTGCTCGTGTGACGGCGGGTCAGGGGTGCGGGGCGCTCACGGCGGCCGTGCACCCCTGCCCGCGCCCTTGCGGGCACTAGGCCGTCGGCAACCACCCCACCTTGCCGGCCAGCAGCGCGTATCCCACGAACGCCCCGATGTCGAGCAGCGAGTGGGCCACGACCAGAGGGCCGACCCTGCCCCAGCGGCGGTACAGGAAGACGAAGACCACACCCATCACCAGGTTGCCGAAGAATCCGCCGATCCCCTGGTAGAGGTGGTAGGAGCCGCGCAGCACCGAGCTGGCCACGAGCGCCGTGCCGGGCGTCCAGCCCAACTGCGCGAGCCGGCGCAGCAGGTAGCCGACGACGATGACCTCCTCGAGGACCGCGTTCTGCACCGCCGACAGCACCAGCACGGGGTACTTCCACCAGACGTCCGGCAGCGCCTCCGGCACCACCGTGAGGTTGGCGCCGAAACCGCGGGCCGCCAGATAGAAGGCGATGCCCGCGGAGCCGATCACGGCCGCGATCGCCGCCCCTCTCCCCAGGTCGGGCCAGGGACGGGCCCGGTCGAAGCCGAGTGTGCGCAGCGAGGTGCCCTCACGCATCAGGAAGTGGGCGACGAGCACCACCGGCACCAGCGCGGTCGCGATCCCGAACAGCTGCCAGGCCAGGTCGAGCCATGGGCGTCCCGGCGCCGCCGAGGCGTTGAGAGTGGCCGCCTGCTCCTTGAGCCCTCCCGGTTTGGTGACCGATCCCACAAAGCTGATCAGCGCGGAGACCCCGCTCGCGCCCAGCGAGAGCGCGAGAACCAGCAGCGTCTCGTCGCGGAGAATCCGTCGCGTCGGCCGCTCCACCATTGAAGTATCGGCCACTGCCCCTGCCTCCACCTGCACTCCCGCCTCCCGTCGAGCGATCCCGCCTCGCCCCATCTTCACCCGGCAAGGGTCTCGCGGGTAGCTGTGAAGATCATGCGCGAGGGGCGTCGAGCGCGAACGGACGCCGAACGCGGGGTCCGGCCTCCTTCGCTCTGTCATACGGGCGCGGCGGGGTCCGGTCTCAGCGGGGGCCCGCGTCGCGGGACACCGCCTGTCCGTGGGTCGCTCCGCGCCGTCCGAGCACGCGCACGCGGCGCCCCGGGCACCGCGGTGCCCGGGGCGGCCGGCGGGGTTCGCGCCGCGGAGGGTCCCTTGATCGGCGGCTCGGGAACACCGCGGCCGTGTCCCACCACGGATCCGCACGGTGCCGTCGGAACGCCGGCCGAGGCGGGCCCGCCGCGTCGGCCGACGGTTCGCTCACCCCAGCGGCACCGGTTCCGGCAACCCTACTGGCCAGGTGTGCACCGGCTCGCCGACATGCATCAGCGCGCGGTACCGCCTCGTCGTCGCGGCCAGTGCGGCCTGCCGGTCGAGCCCCTGTTCGAGGGCCCGGTGGAAAGTCGCGGCCTGCCAGCTCGCGCCGTTGGCCCGCAGCCGGCACCGTTGCTCGATGACCCCGAGGTAGAGGTCCCGGTCGGCGGGCTCGACGCCCCAGGCCTCCAGACCCGCATGGGCGAGCGGCAGCAACTCGTCGCGTACGAGGTCCACGGCGTCCACCTCGGTGATCCCGCCGTGGCGCCCCCGCCGGGGCCACTGGAGGCGCGCCTCGATGCCGTACCGGCACGCCGTGTCGAAGTTGGCGGCGGCGGCCTCGAACGGCAGCCGTGTCCACACCGGTCGCGGCTCCTCGGCCAGGGCGCGGACGACACCGTAGTAGAAGGCCGTGTTGGCGATGACGTCGATGACGGTGGGTCCGGCGGGCAGCACCCGGTTCTCGACCCGCAGATGCGGAACTCCGTCGGCGATCCCGTACACGGGCCGGTTCCAGCGGTACACGGTGCCGTTGTGCAGGACGAGTTCGGCGAGCGTGGGCGTACCGCCGTCGTCGAGGACGCGCAGTGGGTCCTCGTCGTCGCAGATCGGCAGGAGCGCCGGGAAATAGCGCAGGTTCTCCTCGAACAGCTCGTACGCCGAGGTGATCCAGCGCTCCCCGAACCACGTACGCGGTCGCACTCCCTGCGCCTGCAGTTCGGGCGGCCGGGTGTCGGTGGACTGCTGGAACAACGGCGGCCGGGACTCGCGCCACAGCTCACGCCCGAACAGGAACGGCGAGTTGGCGCCCAGCGCCACCTGGACCGCCGCGACGGCCTGGGCGGCGTTCCAGACGTCCGCGAACCGCCCCGGGGTGACCTGCAGATGCAGCTGGACCGATGTGCAGGCGGCTTCGGGCGCGATCGAGCCCGAGGTGCACTCCAGCCGCTCGACCCCTTCGATGTCGAGCCTGAAGTCCTCGCCGCGCGCGGCAACGATCTGGTCGTTGAGCAGGGTGTAGCGGTCGACCGCGGAAAGGTTGGACGAGACCAGGTCGTCGCGGTCGAGCGTGGGCAGAATACCGATCATCACGATTCCCGCATCGACCTCGTGCGCCTTGCGGTCGGCATATGCGAGAGAAGTGCGCAGCTCCTCGGCGAGCTGATCGAATACACTGCCGCCCAGTCGGTGTGGAGCTATGTTGACTTCCAGGTTGAACATGGCGAGTTCTGTTTGGAAATCGCGGCTCGCAATCCTTTCGAGGACCTGGGCATTCAACATTCTCGGCATGCCGTCGGATCCGATGAGATTCAGTTCGATCTCCAGGCCCATCAGGTTCTTGGGTCGATCGAACCGCTTCTCCTCCAGCAGTCGCGCCAGCCCCGCGAGACACTGCTTGAGCTTGCCGCGGTGGCGCTGCCGATCGGACAGGTCGAACGGCCCCGCCACGACCTTCTCTCCCATCGAAGCGTCCCTCCTGAGATGGGTAGGCCGACGATTCGGCCGCTGCTGTCCATCGGGTCTCGGTGGATGATGCCCCGGCAACGCGATCGATAACGTCCCCGAGCGGCACTGTCGCACGCTAGGCTGGGAGCCGGCGGCTTGCGGCACATTCACGAGGCATGGGGCACAACGCAGTTTCACTGCGAAGGCATGTGGTGAAAAACGCCGACGAGAACCGGCCGTCCGCCACGGACGAGTATTCCGAGGTCGGAGCCTCGACACCCGTCGGACGTCGGGACGATTCCCGCCTTTCATTGACCGGATATCTCCTTGCCGGTCGTTTGCGGAACGACTAGACGAAACACTGCATGAACACGAGTCGTATAAACTTTCCGCACGGGGTAGAGAGTTGGCACTGGCGGCCCCTGAACCCTGGCGTCAAAGCGCCGCCATTCGTCCGGGCACAATTCCCCCGCCCCTGCGACCCCGAGAGCTGACAGCGCTGTCCGCCCGCCCCACCCACGCCTTCGCGTCACCGTGCCTGCCGAATGAGAGGCGACCCACGATGCTGCTGCATGTCCCCCTGGCTCCCGCGCCCGCCCTCCGCTCCGTCCTCACGGCACTCGGTTCCCCCACCGCGGTCCGCGAGGCCCCCACCCCGTCCCTGCGCAGCGCCCAGGGCCCCGCGACACCTGAACTCCCGCTGCCGGTCCATGTTCTGGACCGCATCACCCCGGCGGGTGCCCCCGTCACCCGTCTGGCCGGATGGCGCTTCCTCATCCGCAGCGGCGATCGCGCCGTGGCCGCAGCCGAGACCATGCTGACTCCGGACGGCTGGGCCTTCTCGCACTTCTTCGAGGGCCCGTACGTCACCTCCACCGAGCGAGCCCTGCGTCAGGCGGAGGCCCTGGCACAGCCCTACCAGGCACGACTGCTGTCCGTGCCGGAGCTGTACATGCTCACGCTCTGGCTGCACGGGGACTGCACCGCCGACGGGGCGACCGGTTCTCCCGCAGCGACCGACCTCCTCGTGCCGCTCGCGCCCGCGCCGCCCGGGATCGCTTCCCATCTCCCGCACACCGTCGCCGACCTGCTGCCGGTACTCACGCACCGCATCACCCGCGCTCCGCTGCTCGGCTCACCGACTCCCGCGTAGCCATCGCTCCCCACCGTGCCCCGCCGCCGGAAACGGCCGCGGGGCACGGTGCGTCCCGGGTCGCCGAGGACGGGCGGGGTCGCTCGTTCGTGCCACCTCACGCTCGTACGAGGGACAAAGCGCTGGTCGGACCAGACGGACTAGCCCCTTGCGGCCATCGCGAACCACCCGAAGTGACCGCCGAATCGGGATGAACCGTCCGCCAGGGTGATGCGTCATGAACCTGTGAGGAGCGGTGCTGCGAAATCCCTGCGGATCGACGCCCGTGGGGCAACACTGGGTTCAGACCGAAGCATCAGCGACGGGGGGCGGCCATGAACGACCGGAAGAGCCGCAGGACAGATACGACAGCCATCCCGGACATCACGACAGAGCGAAAGATCCCATCCACCATGTGCCAGCACCAGCCACCGTGCCCGACAGCCGAATCCGCCGACCGGGAATCCGCCCGTCTCGTGGCGCACCACCCGGAGCAGGGATGGAGCCTGCTCTGCAACGGCGTTCTGCTCTTCGAGGACACCGGTGAGCTTCTGCCCGACGGTCAGATCATCGCCCCGCACCGCCCGATGGGCACCGAGGTGATGACCGCCGCCTGAGCGGCGCACAAGGGGCAGTCGCTGCCCTGACATACAAGGGGCCGGCCCGGAGACATACGCTCCGAACCGGCCCCGACGCATGCCGAAGGCTGATTACTCCTCGTAGGCGTCCAGCGGCGGGCAGGAGCAGACCAGGTTCCGGTCACCGAAGGCCTGGTCGATGCGACGCACCGGCGGCCAGTACTTGTCCGCGGCCGAGACCCCGGCCGGGAACACGGCCTCCTCGAGTGTGTACGCGTGCTCCCACGTGCCGCCGAGTGCGGCGGCGGTGTGCGGGGCGTTCCGCAGCGGGTTGTCCTCGGCGGGCCACTCGCCCGAGCCCACCTTCTCGATCTCGGCACGAATGGCGATCATCGCGTCGCAGAACCGGTCGATCTCGGTGAGGTCCTCGGACTCGGTCGGCTCGATCATCAGTGTGCCGGCCACCGGGAACGACATCGTCGGCGCGTGGAAGCCGTAGTCGATCAGCCGCTTGGCGACGTCGTCGACGCTTACGCCGGTCGCCTTGGTCAGCGGGCGCAGGTCGATGATGCACTCGTGCGCGACCAGGCCGCCCGGACCGGTGTAGAGCACCGGGTAGTGCGGCTCGAGGCGCTTGGCGATGTAGTTGGCCGACAGCACGGCCACCTGCGTGGCGCTCTTGAGACCCTCGCCGCCCATGAGGCGGACGTACGCCCACGAGATCGGCAGGATGCCCGCGGATCCCCACGGAGCGGCCGAGATCGGGCCGACGCCCGTCTCCGGACCGGCCGCCGGCTGCAGCGGGTGGTTCGGCAGGTGCGGCGCCAGGTGCGCGCGCACACCGACCGGGCCGACACCCGGACCGCCGCCGCCGTGCGGGATGCAGAACGTCTTGTGCAGGTTCAGGTGCGAGACGTCGCCGCCGAAGTGGCCCGGCTTGGCCAGGCCCACCAGGGCGTTGAGGTTGGCGCCGTCGACGTACACCTGGCCGCCGGCCTCGTGCACGGCCGCGCAGATGTCGGCGACGTGCTCCTCGAACACACCGTGGGTGGACGGGTACGTGATCATCAGTACGGACAGTTCGTCGCGGTACTGCTCGATCTTGGCCCGCAGGTCCGCGATGTCGACCTCGCCGTCCTCGGCCGTCTTCACCACGACCACCTTCATGCCGGCCATCACCGCGCTGGCGGCGTTGGTGCCGTGCGCGGAGGACGGGATGAGGCAGACGGTGCGCTGGTGGTCGCCGTTGGCGCGGTGGTAGCCGCGTACGGCGAGCAGACCGGCCAGCTCGCCCTGCGAACCGGCGTTGGGCTGCAGGGAGACCTTGTCGTAGCCCGTGACCTCGGCGAGCTGCTCCTCCAGCTCACGGATGAGCGTGAGGTAGCCCTGCGCCTGCTCGGCGGGCGCGAACGGGTGGAGCTGACCGAACTCGGGCCAGGTGACCGGCTCCATCTCCGTGGTCGCGTTGAGCTTCATGGTGCAGGACCCCAGCGGGATCATGCCCCGGTCGAGCGCGTAGTCCCGGTCCGCCAGCCGGCGCAGATAGCGCAGCATCGCGGTCTCGGAGCGGTGCTGGTGGAAGACCGGGTGGGTGAGGTAGTCGTCGCTGCGCAGCAGGCCCTCGGAAAGCGCGTCCTCGGTGTTCGCGTCCAGTGCCTCGATGTCGCCCTCGACCCCGCACGCGGTCCACACCGCGGCCAGCTGGGCCCGTCCGGTCGTCTCGTCGCAGGCGATCGACACATGGTCGGCGTCGACGAGGCGCAGGTTCACCCCGCGCTCGCGTGCGGTGGCGACGACCGCGTCGGCGCGGCCGGGCACCCGCACGGTCAAGGTGTCGAAGTAGGCGCCGTGGACGACCTCCACCCCGCCGGCGGTGAGACCCGCGGCGAGTATCGCCGCATACCGGTGGGTGCGCCGCGCGATGGTCCGCAGGCCCTCGGGCCCGTGGTAGACGGCGTACATACCGGCCATCACGGCGAGCAGCACCTGTGCGGTGCAGATGTTGGAGGTGGCCTTTTCGCGGCGGATGTGCTGCTCGCGGGTCTGCAGCGCCAGGCGATAGGCCGGCGCGCCCCGCGAATCCACCGAAAGCCCGACGATGCGGCCGGGCAGCGAGCGCTTCAGCGCATCGCGCACCGCCATATAGGCCGCGTGCGGGCCGCCATAGCCCATCGGCACGCCGAAGCGCTGCGCCGAACCGATGGCGATG